>SL_3KL_010_SEDDRAFT_10000579_pt1 | contig 30431 bp, 23 predicted proteins | sample SodLakKL_010_SED_2_FD_10381 | JGI IMG/M metagenome (IMG submission 10381)
TAATATTCGATTTGCTTGACGTTTTTACCGTTTTTAATGCCATGGCTGAAAAAGAAATCAAGTGCGTTGAGATAATTGATTTTTGACAGCGCTTCAGGCCGCTGTATCAATTGTCGCTTGTACATCCGGTTTCCCCAGCTTTGAACCTTCCGCAGACGCTCTTTGGGAGATAGTTCCTTGGGGGGATGCCTCATGAAAAAGTTTAAAACTATCCAGTAGGATTCAAGGAAGGTTTGAAGAAATGATGCAAAAAGTTTGGTTTTTCTAAATCCTGCCGAGGTCAGATTGTAGCTGTCGGGAAGCGTGGGGTGCGGCATGATGATAGCTTCATCGATAAATATTTTTATCGTTTTTCTCACATGATATTCGTCTGTTTTATCCACATCCAGAGCAAATTCGTTTTGGAAAAAATCCTGTAAAAATTTATAATCCGAATGAAGATCGGCCGATGAAAATTGAAATGCATCTTGTCCAAGAATGGACAATGCGGTGTATGCAGCGGGGATGAAAAAAGATATACTGTTGTTTTTATAATATTCCAGACTGGTACGCTTGCTTTCAACAACCCGGTATTGATTTTTGGGCAGGCCGAAAGCTTCGTCTTCGTCTTGGCTATCCTTGGATACACGGTCCTGGGAGATCCTTTCAACAAACTTTCGGTTGACATAGGTTTCCAGTGCTTGTTCTATGGCGTAGAAACTCTCATATAAAAGCGTATCGGCAAGGTTGGCGTGCTGGGACATGAGATATACCATGTACGTGTCAACTATTTCAAGAAATTCATCATAACTGAAATACTGTTTCGGCATATTTAAAAGTGCACTCGCCACCAATGCATGGGGAGTGACTACAGATGCCTTGTCTATACCGTTTAATACCCGATACCCCAGTTCCCGAACCAGAGTGTTTTGTTCTTTCGAGGTCAAATCACCAATGGAATTACCTCTTTCTTCCAGGGTTTCCTTCAAGGAAAAAGGCTCCTGAAATTTAAGGTATATTTTCCCATATCGCTTTTTAAGAAAACGCCGCGCCTTTAAAAGCTGCCAGATATTCTCATCTTCTTTTTTGCCTCCCTCGATTTCCTGCAAATACGCGCTTTCCTCCAAAATCCTGTCATATCCGATATAGATAGGAACGAAAATGAGATCTTCGCAGGCCCCATTTCTGTATGCTTCCACAAGAATTGACAAAAGTCCCAATTTGGGCATTAAAAGCTTTCCGGTTCTGCTTCTTCCTCCCTCAATAAAAAACTCGATGTTAAAACCTTCCTCGAGCAGCTTAAAAATGTATTCCCTGAAAACCCTTGAATAAAGAATAGCGCCTCTGAAGGTTCGCCGGATAAAAAAAGCACCACCTCCTCTGAAAAAGGGCCCCAGCGGCCAAAAAGAAAGGTTTTTACCCGCGGCGATCTGCGGGCAGGGCATGTTGTTTTTCCACAAAATATAGGACAGCATGAGATAATCAATATGGCTTTTGTGGCAGGGAATTAAAATCAACGGTCCCTGCTGTGATTTGGTTCTGACCCGGTTTAAGGCATCCTGATCAAAGGAAATACCTTCAAACATGAGATTGAAAAACCATCGGACAACTACTTCCCCGAACTTCACAACTCCCAGATTAAAGTTCGAAGCTATTTCATCGATATAAGCATCCGCTTTTTTGTAAACCTTATATAATGGAATATCGCGTTTTTGAGAGTGTTGTTCCATGAAAGACCGCAGCCGTTTGCTGGTGAGAATGCTTTCTTTCAACTCAGAGTGGGGTTTTAATACCGGACCTGTAATACTCTGGCGATGACGGTTGGCACCTTCCAGCAACAATTGCCTTACCCTGATAGAAAGCCGTTCTACCGGAAAGTCCCTGTTCTCAGGTTTTTCCAGGTATTCCCTGAGGTTGAATGGGTGGGATGTTTGAACAAAAATTTTTTCGGGCCTTCTAAACAGAATGACAATTTTTCTCAATCGCCCGGGTTTATGTTCCGGTCCGAACAAAATATCAATCAATGTCGGGACAGCATGAGGCGGTTTTTGAGTGAAAAACATCAATTGCGGAATAATAAAGACCGGACGGTCGATGGATTTTTGAAGTTCGATAAGATGGCTGATGGGATCCGTTTTGGACTTTACGAATCGTTTATAAAACCCTTTCTGCTCCACAAGGGACAGAAAAGCAGCCCGTCCATTGAGAAGCTCTTCTTTGATATACCCGCTTTCATAGGGATTCAAACGCTTGCGAAACCTTAAAAGGTAATCCATATGAGCTATGCATGCTCGAAAAATTTTGCTCAGGGGTTGGATGTAATTAAATCGATAGTCAAGTCCAAGCTGGGGGAAAGGAATTTTTTCTTGTTTAAAACGTGTATAAAAGTAGAAGAATTCGAAATAACTCTTGTATTGAGCGGCATAAACGATGACAGCATCATCGGGAAGTTCTCTTATGGGAATGATCTGCTGACTATCGGTTTTTATTCCGCTGTAAAAAAGCTTCAAAAAAAGAGAGGATAAACGACCGATTTCACGGGGGACAAAACAAAAAAAATGGTAATGGGTGCCTTTTAAAAGCGAATCCATCCATCGGCGAAGAAACGATTTTTTAACTGAATTATGTTTATTGTCTTTTGTTGTCATGATCAATCACTGCTTTGTGTTTCAAGTTTTCAAGAAATTATTTCTCGTGTGCTTATAACCCGTTTTGGATCAATCTCATAATGAATTTTTTTTGATTCGTAAATAGTGCCTGTCCGGAGACTCCTCTCCCTCTGGGAGGGGTTGGGGGAGGGAAAGGTAACCTCCTGATATCATTCACCCCCACCCCGACCCTCCCCCAAAGGGAGAGGGAGAAACAGAGTTTTCGGACAGGCACTAAATAGGACTAAAACATGGTTTCGTCAAATCCAAATTTTTTGCCGGTTACTTCAAATATAACGGTTTTTATACCCTTATATAACATAAAATTTCTGCTGATAAATATTTTCGGAGAAAATTTCATAAATTATATCCGTGAAATCTTGATTGTCTCTCATAAAAGTGATAACAAAATTTAAGCTTGCGTAACTCAATTTGTTGTGTTATTGCCTCAACAAATTTACATGATCTGTATTTGAGTATTGCGATAAAAAAACCGAATCGGATGAGATAAAAAATTTTGTCAGGAGAAAAGCAATTAAGAGCATGATTTGATAGTAGTCCCAGGGATAATGAATTTCGTAACTTTGAGCATTTTGGAAATGTGTAGATCAAACCAATAAATTTCAGTTAAAGGAGGAAGAAGTTTTATGAAGACTTTAATAGGTGGGGCGATAGGAGCTGTATTAGGTCTCATTGGCCTTTCCATTTGGTGGAAACCTTTTTTGCAGCTGTTAGCCGGAGCTATTCCGATTATGTTATTGCTGGGCGGTGGGTTGGCTCTCTATTTAGGGTTTGACGAGCTCAAGGATACGTGGAAAAAAGATGAGCCCGTTGAAACTCCCAAAGATGACGAAGTTGATAAATACAAGAAAGAAATTGACGACTTAAAAAGTGAACTTGAAACCCTGAAGAGCAGTGAAAAATAAAGCAGGTCGGAAAAAATAATAAAAAATAGCCAAAACAGTATGTTGAATTGACTTTAGGGGCCCTGGATGACGTCGCCAGGGCCCTACGTCTTTTTGGCCGCCAAAAATTTTGTTTGTTTTTTATCAGGAATAAAGCAGACTTTTTTCTCTGATGCTCAAAAAGTTGCTCAGGCTGTCATCCCAGCTTTTTTCAAGATCCTCAACGTCCGACCCTGATTCAAGGGCGTTGCAAATTTTTTTATCTCCTAAAATCAAATCGATTGGCCGCTTTTCAAATTCATACTCATATGGTGGAGGTTTCCATCCGAATTCATCTTTGTTGAGCCGTAAAATGGCTTGCAATAATTTGAGAGACGTTTGAAAGGGCCGAAAAATTGCGGGATTGGTTACATGAATCTGGAATCCTTTACATAAAGCGCCCTGCCATTTGTTGGCAGTGGGCTCAAAGACAGCTTCCCTAAGACAGCCCCCGGGAATTTCCCGGCTTCCCAGGTATTTGAGAATTTTAGGGGGATCAATATACGGTGCCCCGAAAAGCTCAAAAGGTTGGGTGGTTCCCCTGCCTTCGGATATATTGGTTCCTTCCCAGATAACCTGCCCCGGATACACCATGGCAGATTCCGGTGTAGGAAGATTGGGGGAGGGGGCAATCCAGGCAAGGCCCGTATCCCTGAAAAACATGTGACGACGCCAGCCCGTTAAAGTAATTATTTCCAGATCACAACCAATTCCAAAATTCTCGTTGTACAAAAGGGCCAACTCCCCCATGGTGAGTCCATGGCGCATGGGTACAGGAAATCTTCCCACAAAAGATAAACAATCCGGCTCCACAAGATTGCCCTCCACAAGGTTTCCTCCAATCGGATTCGGCCGGTCCAGCACCAAAACTTTTTTATTGTATTTTTTCGCCGCTTCAAGACAAAAGGAAACAGTGGCGCTGAAGGTATATACACGGGTTCCCACATCTGGAAGATCAATAAGAAGTATGTCAATGGGGTCGAGCATCTCTTTTGTGGGTCTTCGGGTGACTCCGTACAGGCTATAGACAGGGATGCCCAAACAAGGGTCGGTCATATCCGGGGATTCTATCATATTATCCTGCTTTTCAGCATAGAAACCATGCTGGGGCGAGTAAATCGCCTTGAGTTGACCAGGGTATCGTTTATCAATAAGTATTCTGGCATGCATGAAGTGCCGGTCCACTGAAGACGGATTGCACAAGAGCCCCAAACGAAAGCCTTTGTATCGATCCCGTGGAATTGCCAAAAAATTTTCCAACCCCGTTTTTATAATCATTATTTGGTTCCTTAAAAAATCATTGAAGATTGAATATGATTTTAACTGACACCATCCGGTTTTTGAATGGCCGATAAAATTCAATTGTTCTGATTGAAATGTGATCTTAGCTTGACAAACAGCAAAATAGAAATTATTTAGAACGGCTTGAGGCTTTTAAAAGAACCGGGGTTCCTCAAGAATTTTAACAGTTATCACATAAGGTAGCATCGTTGAAGCTCAAAACAAAGCACCGGGGCAATATTTTTACTAAGGTGTGCGCCAGGCAATAACTGTTTTTTGCCGGTCACCTTAATGGGATGAAGGTTTTATTTTGTGTCCTTGGAATTAAAAATTGAAGGTATTGTAATTATTGTGGGCAACTATGGTAGCGGTAAGACGGAAGTTGCCATAAATCTTGCCGCTAACCGGAAGCTTGCCGGTGTAGATGTCCGTATGGCGGACCTGGATCTGATCAATCCGTATTTCAGAACCCGTGAGGCCAGGGAAAGTCTGGCTCGAATCGGTGTGGAAGTCGTAATACCTCCCGAAAAATATTTCCATGCTGACCTTCCGATATTAAGTCCGACCGTGGCCGGGATGATTAAAAATCCCAGCCGTCTGACTATTCTGGATGCCGGAGGCAATGACGCCGGTGTGGCAGTGCTGGCGGCCTTGGCTGATTCACTCGGGAAACAGTCCTTGAAGATGCTTCAGGTTATCAATCCTTTCCGCCCTTTTACCGAAACTGTGGAGGGATGTTTAAAAATCAAAGAGGAAATCGAAAAAGCGGCAAAAATTCAAATGACCGGTCTGATCGGAAATGCCAATTTGCTGAATGACACCACCCTGGAACATATTGAGGAAGGCTATGAGTTCGTTTCGAAATTAGCCCGGCAGTCGGGGTTGGATCTGGAATTTATCACGGTGCCGGCAGACCTGTTTACCTGCCTGGATCTTAAGAAATTTTCATGTCCTGTGCTTTCCATCAAGAGGCAATTGGTACCTCCCTGGAAACAGCCCGCTAAATTGGTGTAAATCGATTTGTCAGAAATAAAAATCTTTCAGGAGTTGTAAAAAGATGGCCTTGAAACATATTATAGATGTTGACCGCTGTAAGGGCTGCGGCCTGTGTGTCACCATATGCCCGAAAAATGTTCTGGAAATATCCGATAAAGTAAATACTAAAGGTTATTTCCCGGTATATCAGGCAAGAGCCGAAGATTGTATTTTTTGCACCAAGTGCTGCATCATGTGCCCGGATGTGGCCATAACAATTGTCGAAGAAAATAAACAGTCGGCAGCATAAGCATATGGGGAGGAGAGCATGGGAAAAAAGGTTTTAATGAAAGGAAATGAAGCCATCGGAGAGGCGGCTATCCGGGCGGGTTGCCTCAATTATTTTGCATATCCCATCACGCCACAATCGGAAGTTGCCGAATATCTGTCACACAGGATGCCGGAAGTGGGCGGGGTTTTTTTACAGGCCGAAAGCGAGGTGGCCGTAGCTTATATGATTTATGGGGCGGCCGGAGCCGGTGCCCGGGTCTTTACTACATCATCCAGCCCCGGAATCAGCTTGATGTCCGAGGGGCTGAGTTATATCGCCGGAGCGCAGCTTCCCGCTGTATTTGTCAATATCGTTCGAGGTGGCCCTGGCCTGGGCGGAATCCTTCCTTCCCAGGGGGATTACTTTCAAGCCACAAAAGGCGGCGGCCATGGGGATTATCATTTGCTGGTCATGGCCCCGGAGAGCGTTCAGGAAGCTGCCGATATGATGATGAGAGCTTTTCCGTTGGCGGAAAAATATCGTAACCCCGTAATTATCCTGGGTGATGGGCTTATCGGGCAAATGATGGAACCCGTTGAGTTCCATGATCATTTGCGCACCGACCCGGTCAATAACAACCATTGGGCCACAAATGGAATGCAGTTTAGAAACAGCAGCAAACCCAATATCGTCAAATCGTTGTTTCTGGATCCCGATGAACTCAATGAAAACAATCTTATTTTAAAAGCCAAGTACGAGAGAATGAAAAAAGAGGATATTCTTTTTGAGCCTTATAATATGGATGGCCCATACCAGAAACTCATTGTCAGTTACGGAACCATGAGCCGCGTATGCAAAACAGCCATTGATAATCTAAAGGTAAAAGGAATTGAAGTGGGCATGATTCGTCCACAAACACTTTTTCCCTTTCCGGAAACGGCTGTTTTTGAGGCAGCGGCAAAAGAATCATGCAAAGCGGTCATCAGCATCGAGTTGAGCATGGGTCAAATGGTAGAGGATGTGCAACGATGCGTGCAGGGGTTACGCCCCGTTCACTGGTACGGGGAGTGTGGTGGAAATGTGCCTACACCCGAAAAAGTGATGGATGTGGTCACATCTTTGTAGCCGGAGCGAAATAATCTAAGGAGTACCAATTTCATGGGAAAAACATATCAAAAGCCGGAAGCCCTTTCCGATCAGCATACCCATTATTGTCCCGGATGTACCCACGGGGTAATTCACCGCCTGATTGCAGAAATTATTGATGAACTGGATATCAGGGGCCGGTGCGTGGGAGTCGCACCGGTAGGTTGTGCGGTTCTGGCTTATAATTACTTTGTATTCGATTTTCAGGAAGCCGCCCACGGAAGAGCCCCTGCCGTTGCCACAGGAATAAAACGAGTACGCCCGGATTTATTTGTTTTTACCTATCAGGGAGACGGGGACCTGGCCAGCATTGGGATGGGAGAGATTATACATGCTGCAAACCGTGGTGAGAAGTTTACATCCATATTTGTCAATAATGCGATCTACGGCATGACCGGAGGTCAAATGGCACCCACGACCATGCCGGGACAGCACACAACCACTTCACCTTTCGGGCGGGATGTCGAAGATGTCGGAATGCCTCTTAAAATGGCGGAGCTCTTGGCAGCTCTTCAAACTCCGGCCTATATAACACGCCAGGCGGTGATCAAGCCCAAATATATTGTGAAGGCCAAGAAAGCCATCAAAAAAGCTTTCACTTATCAGCTGGAAAAACGGTGCTTCAGTTTCGTCGAACTGATAAGCACCTGTCCCACCAATTGGGCAATGACCCCGAATGAATCGGTAAAATGGGCTGAGGATACTCTTCTGAGTTACTATGAGTTGGGTGAATATAAAACACCAGAGAGCTTATCCGGAGGTGCGAATGCAAAGTGAAGTCATGTTTGCCGGTTTTGGCGGGCAGGGAATTCTGATGAGCGGCAAGGTCCTTGCGCATGCAGCCATGGAAGAAGGCCATGAGGTGCTGTGGATGCCATCCTATGGACCTGAGATGCGGGGAGGAACCGCATACTGCCTGGTGATGATCAGCGACAGGCTCATTGGCTCTCCCGTGGTTCGAAACCCGTCTCATCTTGTGGCCATGAACCGGCCCTCACTGGAAAAGTTTGCACCCCTGATTAAACCCGCCGGGGTGGTTCTGATCAATTCATCTTTGATTGCTATTGATGCCGGAAGAGAAGATCTTGATGTCATAAAGATACCGGTCACAGCTATTGCAAAAGAGTTGGGCAATGTCAGAGCTGCCAATATCGTGGCACTTGGTGCATTTGTGGAGCGAAGTAAAATCGTTGGATTTGATACCCTTCGACATTGTGTCCATGAAGAATTTGTTAACAAAAAAAATTTTTTGTCCCTGAATATGAATGCTTTGGAAGAGGGCAAAAAGGCTGCCGAAATGCTTCCCAAAAAATGAAACCGTTATTGATCACCATCGATGGCCCCGCCGGCGCCGGAAAAACCACCGTAAGTAAAATATTGGCGCGAAAACTCGGTTACCGGTACCTGGATACCGGTGCACTCTATAGAGCAGTGGCTCTTAAGGTGATCGAAAACCATGTCCACCCAGACCAGGATGATGAACTGGCCTCTTTGTGCCAGAATCTTGACATTCAGTGGGTTCATAAAGAAGGCGTGAACCGGCTGATTTGTAATGGAAAAGATATTACCGATCGCATTCGAACCGAAAAAATTTCCATGATGGCCTCAAAAGTTTCCGCCAATCCCATTGTCCGCCAAAAACTTCTGTATTTGCAGCGAAAAATGGGCGAAAATAAAGGGGTGGTTGCCGAAGGCCGGGATATGGGTACTGTGGTTTTTGCCAATGCAGATATCAAATTTTTTCTTGATGCCAATCCCCAAACCAGAGCAATGCGCCGGTATAACGAAATAGAATCCCAATCCTCAAGCACCTTTGAACAGGTGGAAAAACAAATTCGCCAACGGGATCAAAACGACAGCACCAGGCAGTTGGCCCCCCTGAAAGCCTCCCATGACGCAATATGCATCGATTCAACAAAACTTTCCATTAAACAGGTGGTGGAACAAATACTGGATCATATTTTTGCACGATTTTGAAAAATAAACGTTGATTTTAAAAAATGAGATGTTATATTTATGTGGTTATTTCACCTTAATTAAGGTGAATACTTATACTAGGCTAAGGGGGTATTTTTTTAATGTCAGAGCAACTAAAAGAAAAATTAACAGATCAAATTAACAACGACAGCGAAAATGCAAGTGATGTGGAAGAAATGGATAATGATCCGGAAATCCAAAAAAGCTTGCAGGATCAGGCATCAGCTACAAAGCCGCAAACAGATTCGGACTCGCAGCAAGCTGTGACCGATGAAGCGGCTTCAGTGACCGATGAAGCGGTTTCAGTGACCGATGAAGCGGTTTCAGTGACCGATGAAGCGGCTTCAGTGACCGATGAAGCGGTTTCAGTGACCGATGAAGCGGTTTCTGAGACCGATGAAGTGGTTTCTGCGGCCGATGAAGTGGTTTCTGAGGCCGATGAAGCGGTTTCTGCAGCCGATGAAAAGGCCTCTTTGACCGATGGAGAGGTTTCCAAAGCTGATGAAGAACTTTTGGAATCCGGTGAAAATATGGAATCCCTTATGGATATGTATGAAGAGAGCTTCAAACGATTCCAGGAGGGTGAGGTTGTTGTTGGAAAAATTATTTCCGTCGATAAGGATTATGTACTGGTAGATATCGGGTATAAATCCGAGGGGCAAATTCGCATTCGGGAATTTTTGGATGAAGAAGGCAACATTACCGCCAAGGTGGATGATTCCGTAGAGGTTATGGTGGAATGGTGGGATGAAGATGATGAAGTTGTGGTATTATCCAAAGAAAAGGCTGCCAAGGTAAAAGTTTGGGATGAAATCAAGAAGGCTTACGATGAGGATGGCATTATCGAAGGTACAATTGAAGCCCGTGTTAAGGGGGGATTTTCTGTCGATATTGGTGTTCAGGCTTTTTTGCCCGGTTCCCAGGCGGATTTGAGACCTATCCGCAATCTCGATGAAATGGTTGGACAGACCTTCACCTTTAAAATCCTTAAATATAATCGAAAGCGCAGCAATATTGTCTTGTCGAGAAGGGTTATTCTCGAACAGGAAAGAGAGCAGCAGCGCAGCGATACCCTGGCATCTATTCATGAAGAAAAGGTGGTGGAAGGTTTCGTTAAAAATATTACAGAGTATGGTGTTTTTGTCGATTTGGGTGGTGTGGACGGACTGCTTCATATCACGGACATTTCATGGGGACGCGTGAAGCATCCTTCCGAACTTTTTTCGGTTGGGGACAAAGTAACCCTTAAAATACTCAATCTGGATCTGGAACGGGAACGTGTCTCACTGGGTATGAAGCAGCTTACGGAGGATCCGTGGGCAACAGCTTTGGAAAAATATCCGGTTGAATCCCACATTTCCGGTAAGGTGGTCAGTCTGACCGATTACGGTGCTTTTATTGAATTGGAAGAGGGCATCGAGGGACTTATTCATGTATCGGAAATGTCATGGACCCGCAAGATTCGGCATCCTTCCAAAGTGGTATCTGTCGGGGACGAAGTCCATGCCGTAGTCCTGGATATCAAGCCTGATAGTCGAAGAATATCATTGGGTATGAAACAGGTGGCGCCGAATCCATGGGATGTAATCAGTGAAAAATATCCTGTGGGAACAACCATTGAGGGTAAGATAAAAAATATTACCGATTTCGGATTGTTTATTGGAATTGACGAAGGCATTGATGGTCTGGTGCATATCAGCGATGTTTCTTGGACAAAACGCATCAAGCATCCTTCAGAATTATATAAAAAAGGAGATGTGGTTCGAGCCATTGTATTGGACATTGATAGCGATAACGAACGTTTTTCCCTGGGAATTAAACAGCTGCAGTCCGATCCATGGGAGACTGTCTCTGAGCGTTATGAAGTTGGAAAAGAAATTACCGGCACTGTCACCAATATTACCGACTTTGGTGTTTTTGTAGAACTGGAAGAAGGTATTGAGGGGCTGGTCCACGTTTCCGAAATAAGTAAAGAGAAAATAAAAACTCCGGTGGGTAAATTTGAGGTCGGCGATGTTCTTACAGCAAAAGTGATGAACATCAACAGCGATGAAAGGCGTATCGGTCTTTCCATTAAGCGTCTGGAAATAGATGATGAGCAGGGGTTGCTGTCGGAATATGTCAATACGATGAAACCGGCTACATCAGCATTTGGAGAAATTTTGAGAGAAAATCTCCAGGAAAAGCTCAACGAAAAATCCTAAGAGATCATATCACGATTATCCTGATAATCATTAAAAAGAGATCGCTTTAACCCCCTGATGGGTTGAAGCGGTCTTTTTTATTCAAATATATCCACATCTCCGGCGCCTTTTCTTAAAACTTCGGGCTCATCGCTGATCAGTGATATGACGCTCGAGGGTTGACCCTTCACCGGACCGCCATCGATGACCGCATCCAAGCGATTTCCAAAAAAATCGTGAATCAAAGAAGCATCATGGAAAACTTTTCCTTCCGGATCTGTAGCACTCGTTGATAATATAGGGTTTTCAAGTTTATGGACCAGTTCGACACAAATGGGGTGGTCCGGTACCCGGATGCCCACTGTTTTTCTTTTGGTCAGCATCATCTTGGGTACAAGCTTGGTGCCTTCCAGTATAAAGGTATATGGCCCCGGTAATAGCCGCCTCATGGTTTTGTAAGCGTAGTTGGATACTTTAGCATACAGGCTGATGTCTTTCAGATCGGCACAAATAAAACTGAACGGCTTGCTCTTGTGCCGCTGTTTGATCAGGTAAATCCTTTCGATAGCTTTTTTATTCATGATATCACAGCCGATTCCATAATAGGTATCTGTAGGATAGGCAATGACACCGCCCTTATCCAGGATATCGGCCACCTGTCTTATCAGTCTTTCTTGTGGATTGATGGGATTGATTTCTAAAAGCATTTTTATTATTTAATTATGGTTTAGACTGCAATTATAACTTGCACCAATTGCAAATACTATTATGGTCCATGGCAGATGTCAAGTTGGCAAATTAAGGATTGCTTAAGCGCTTTGCTTTTGTTATGCATTCTGGCAAATTTTCGTTAAACCAATCGTACGGAGGAATTTGTATGGTAACCACCCCCCCTGAAGAAGGGTATTCATTTGATGACGTTATGCTCCTTCCCAATTATTCGGATGTTCTTCCAAAAGATGTGAATGTTCAAACCCAATTGACCCGCAATATCTCCCTGAATATTCCTTTGGTCAGTGCTGCCATGGACACTGTTACCGAGGCTCGCACCGCCATTACCATGGCCAGGGAGGGAGGTTTGGGATTTATTCATCGAAATATGAGTATTAAAAACCAGGCCATAAATGTTGACCAGGTGAAAAAATCCGAAAGCGGGATGATCATCGATCCGGTAACGATTCATCCTGAACAAACCGTGGATGAAGTGCTGAAATTGATGGAAAAATACCGTATTTCAGGTCTTCCAGTCACCCAGAAAGATCAGTTGGTCGGCATTGTCACCAACAGGGACCTGCGTTTTGAAAGCGACATGGATAAGAGAGTCTCGGAGGTAATGACCAAAGACAAACTAATTACCGTTCGGGAAGGTATTACCCTGGAAGACTCAAAAAAGCTTCTTCATGAGCACAGAATTGAAAAACTGCTGGTGGTTGACAGTGAAGGTCGCCTCAAGGGCATGATTACCATCAAAGATATTGAGAAAGTGAAAAAATATCCCAATGCCTGCAAAGATCACATGGGCCGTCTCAGGGTAGGGGGTGCTGTCGGGGTTGGGGAAGACATGATGGTACGGGTTGAAACGTTATTAAAATTTGGTGCCGATGTCATATTGATCGATACCTCTCATGGACATACCAAAAATGTAATGGATGCAGTCCGGGGAATCAAGCATGCCTTTCCCGATGTTGACTTGATTGCCGGCAATGTTGCCAGTGCAAAAGGAGCCGAAGACCTGGTCAAGGCCGGTGTGGATGCAGTGAAAGTGGGTATCGGTCCCGGATCCATTTGTACCACCCGCATTGTTGCCGGGGTGGGTGTTCCCCAGTTGACAGCCATTTTGAATTGCCGGTCGGTTTCTGTAAAATCGGGTGTGCCCATCGTTGCCGACGGAGGTATCAAGTTTTCCGGGGATTTAACAAAAGCTATCGGTGCAGGTGCGAATTCGGTTATGATCGGAGGGCTATTTGCCGGAACTGAAGAAAGCCCTGGAGAGACCATTTTTTTTCAGGGAAGAAGTTACAAAGTATACCGTGGGATGGGGTCACTGGAAGCCATGCAGCAAGGAAGCAAAGACAGGTATTATCAGGGGGATACATCTGAAAAAGCCGATAAAATGGTACCGGAAGGTATTGTGGGCAGGGTTCCTTACAGGGGATCATTGTCCGGCAATGTTTACCAGCTCATTGGAGGACTCAAGGCAGGTATGGGCTATGTCGGGGCAAGAACTCTTAACGAGTTGCGCGAAAAAGCACAGTTTATTAAAATAACCGCGGCAGGATTAAGAGAAAGCCATGTACACGATGTTATTATTACCAAAGAAGCACCCAATTACCGCCTGGATTAAATATGACCATGACAACAAAGGATTTTGTTCATCTTCACGTACACACGCAATACAGCCTTCTGGATGGCGCCATTCGTCCGGATTATCTTATGCAGCGATGCAAAGATTTCGGCATGCATTCGGTGGCCATAACTGATCATGGTACCATGTTCGGGGTAGTGGACTTTTATGAAAAGGCCACAAAATCCAACATAAAACCTGTCATTGGTTGTGAATGCTACGTGGCTCCCCGGAGTCTGGAAGAAAAAACGCCTCTTGACAAAGACGGTCTCACCCACATAGTTCTTTTGGCTGAAAATCAAGAAGGGTATACCAATCTGTGCAAACTGGCAACCATCGCTCAGCTGCAAGGCTTTTACTATAAACCAAGAATCGATAAAGATGTCCTCAGGGTTCACAGCAAGGGGCTCATTGCCCTTTCAGCCTGTCTGCATGGAGAGCTGTCCACGCACCTGATAAACGGACGGGTGGAAAAGGCCGATGAAGCCGCCCGTTTTTATCAAAAACTTTTTGGAGAGGACAACTTTTTTTTGGAAGTCCAAAACAATGGCATTGACATTCAGGAAAAAGTCAACCAGGGTCTTCTGGAGATGAGCCGGCGCTTGTCCATTCCTCTTGTAGCTACCAATGATTGCCATTATCTGGATAAAAATGATGTTCGTGCCCACGATGTGCTTTTGTGCATTCAGACTGGTAAAACCGTCCATGACAATAAGCGCTTGAAATTTCAAACGGATCAGCTTTATTTCAAGTCCCGGGAACAAATGTGTGAGTTTTTCAAAGACTATCCCGGAGCCGTTGAGAATACAACGAAAATAGCCGATCGGTGCCATGTTGAATTTGATTTTAATACGTATCATTTCCCCAAATTTGAAACCCTGGCCACCGAGACGCCGGATTCGCTGTTTGAAAAGGAAACCCGGCAAGGTTTTAAGCGGGTTATGGCAAAGGTTCTCAAGAAATATCCGGATGCTGATCAATCTGCTTATCAAAAACGGTTGGATTACGAAATATCCGTTATCAAATCCATGGGTTTTTCGGGTTATTTTCTAATCGTTGCGGACTTTATCGGCTATGCGAAAAAAAACAAAATTCCGGTGGGACCGGGCCGTGGTTCTGCAGCCGGAAGTCTTGTGGCATACTCTCTGGGTATTACAGATCTTGACCCCCTGGAATACGGCCTGATTTTTGAACGTTTTTTAAATCCGGCAAGAATCAGTATGCCCGACATTGATGTCGACTTTTGTATTATCGGGCGGGAAGATGTTTTTAAGTATGTGGTAGAAAAATATGGGGGGGGCGATTATGTGGCCCAGATTATCACATTCGGGAAACTCAAAACCCGTGCTGTTATTCGGGATGTTGGACGGGCACTGGGCATTCCCCTTAAGGAAGTGGATGTTATTGCCAAGCTGATACCCGATGTGCTGGGTATCAAGCTCAAGGATGCCTTGAAGCAGGAGCCGAAGATTCGTCAGATGGCGGAAGGAAGGCCGGATATTGATGAATTGATCCGGGTTTGTCAGGTTCTGGAAGGACTTCCAAGGCATGCTTCCACCCATGCGGCAGGTGTGGTTATCGGAGATAAGCCCCTGGTCAACTATATGCCGCTTTTCAAAGGAAAAAAAGGGGAGGTGATTACCCAGTTCGATATGAAAGTGGTGGAAAATATCGGGCTGGTCAAGTTTGATTTCTTAGGGTTGCGAAACCTCACCGTCATTGAAAAAACATTGAAACTCATTGAAAAACAGGGCCACGCCCGTCCTGATTTGACTGAAATCAATATGGAGGATACGGCTACCTATGAACTGCTTTCAAGAGGAGACACCACAGGGGTGTTTCAGCTTGAAAGCTCCGGTATGAAAGACCTCCTGGTACGTCTCAAACCCGCATGCTTTGCCGACATTATCGCACTTGTGGCCCTTTACCGCCCCGGACCGCTGGATAGCGGCATGGTGGATCAGTTTGTTGAAAGAAAACATGGCCGAAGATCCGTGGAATATCTTGTGCCTCAGCTGGAGCCGATTTTGAGTGAAACTCATGGTGTCATTGCATACCAGGAACAGGTGATGAAAATTGCCGGTGAGTTGGCCAATTACACCATGGCTGATGCCGATGGGCTTCGAAAAGCCATGGGTAAAAAAATTCAGGCCGTCATGGCCCAGCACCGTGAGTTGTTCATGAAAGGGGCTAAGGAGAATCAAATACCCGAAGAAAAGGCCAAGGAAATCTATGACCTGATGGAAACCTTTGGAAGGTATGGGTTTAACAAATCTCACAGTGCTGCTTATGGGCTTATTGCTTATCAGACTGCTTATCTCAAAACCCATTATCCGGTCGAATTGATGGCTGCACTGCTAACCAGCGAAATGCATTCCATCGATGGCGTTGTAAAATATATCGCCGAGTGTAAAAGTCATGGTATCCGGGTACTTCCGCCGGATGTTAACGAGAGTGAAATAGAATTTATTGTGTTGGATCAAAAAATTCGTTTCGGTCTGGTTGCGGTGAAAAATGTAGGGGAAGGCGCTATTGAAACTATTCTGGAAGAACGTAAGGAAGGAAAATTTACTTCCCTGTTTGATTTTTGCCAGCGTTTGGATTTGAGAAGGGTTAATAAACGTGTAATTGAGGCCCTGATTAAATGTGGTGCTTTTGATTCCACGGGGGCTCACCGGTCCCAAATGATGGCTGTGCTTGAAGATGCCATCAGTTTCGGCCAAAGGGTGCAGCGGGAAAAAGGAGACCCTCAGATGGGGTTGTTTGACATGGAGGATACCCAGCCTTCATTGATCAATGCTCCGCCTCTGCCCGCAATCAGGGAATGGGAACAAAGCCAGCTTTTGGCCAATGAGAAAGATTCCCTTGGTTTTTATATCAGCGGGCACCCACTGAGCGGATATGAAGATATTCTTGAAAAGTTTACCAGTGCCGATACATTGACCATTCAGGAAATTGCCGACAAGACGGCTATCCGGATAGGTGGCCTGGTAAGGGGGGTCAAGGTCATTCGCACCAAAAAAGGGGAACCCATGGCCTTTGTTACCCTTGAAGATATGCATGGCACAGTTGAAATAACGGTGTTTTCATCGTTGTATGCAGAAATAGTTCCTCTGCTGGTAGAGGATAATCCTGTGCTGGTCCAGGGGGAGGTACAGCGGGATGAAAAATCATTGAAAATTCTGGCTGATTCAGCAATTACCATGGACAAAGCTGAAGAAACATGGACCGCCGATATTCACTTGAATCTGGATGCTTCCGGTGTTGAAAGACAACAGCTCCAGCAGCTTTACGATATCATCAAAAGGCACCCGGGATCGTGCAGGGTCTACCTGCATTTGCGGGATTCTGAAAAAACCGATACGATAATAGCTTTGCCTGAATCCCTCAGACTCAAAGCAGGAGTTAAGCTGACCCGTGAAATCCAAGCGCTTTTGGGTCATAATGCCATAGAAACAGTTTGCACTCAGGCCACCTGCAGCAATAACAGGCCGGGTTTCAAGCGATATGCTAAAACTTAATTATGACCTGAAAGCTTCTTCGGCTTCCTGTTTGAGTTCATGAGCTTTACCGGTATACCTGGGGGAAAAATGAAAAATGGTCAATGCTTTTGCACCCGCTTTTCGGGCAATTATTCCTGCCTGCTTTGCGGTTAGATGGAATTTGTTTTCGGCAATATCCCGATGTTTATGAAGAAAACCGGCTTCTATAAATAGATGATCGGAATCTTGAGCAAAGGGTATAATTTTTCTGATGTTGTCTTCACTGAAAGCCGTATCGGTAATATAGGTGATTTTTTGACCGGCTCTGATCATGGCGATTTCTTTTGCAAGATCCCCCAGTCTGAATGAAGCTTTTTTCTTTTCATCTGTTAACAGGGGAACTTCAAAAATTAACCCGGGGCTTTGTTCCTCATAAAGGGCTTTTTTAAAATCACTGAGCCATTTTCCCATGGGAAGTCCCAGAGATTCGGCACGACTTTTGTTGATATTAATGCGAAACCTTTCCTCAAGTGACAATCCAAGGCATCTGATTTTATGATCCAAAATGACTGCGGATACAGACAAGGAAGACTCATTTAACAATTTGCCTTTAAAAGGAGCCGCAACGGTAGGGCGTTCGCGTTTAAAACCGGTCCGGCACGGATAACGCCGGGTAACCACATGATCCGGGTGCACTTCCGAGACCACCAGCACAAATCTGTTGGTATACTGTTTTACAAGATTCCAGGTGTAACCGGCGAGTTTGCCTTCAACATTTTTAAAAAAACCTTCAGGCCCATATATGGAAAGTGTTTTGTCACGTCCCAGAAGAAGCCTGAGAACATGGTCAAAACCAATAAAATGGTCCATGTGGGTATGGGTGACAAAAATGTGGGAAAGTTTGAGAATATCTTTTGAAGACAGGGTGTGTAGATCTCCAAGATCAAAAAGAACGGCCCGCTTTTCAAATAAAAATGGAATGAACAGGCCGGGATCATCAAAGGGATCATTGACCAGTCTCGGATGAAAAGACGGAGGCATCAGGAATACAGGATTTTTTTCACCTGCTTGTGGATGGTCAGATAAATTTCTTCGTCTGATCCGAAAACATCAATAACATCTTTGTGGTTCACCAGTTTTTCGATCACAAAAGCCGTGAGATAAAGGCTTACCACATTTGGATTGGGTATCAGGTTTCGAAAGGGAGCCACCTGATAATCGATTTCAAAAGCATCCATCTTTCCCAGTTTTTCAAGAGCCAGCAATATCTGTTCTTCCAGGGAGTTTTTGCTGGTTGTTTCCACCAGTTTGTTTTCCACCAGTTTTGAAGCCACTGCGTTGCAGAGTTCATTTGCAAACTCTCTCACACTGTTCAAAGCCTTTTTACGTTCGTACTCTTTCGAAGATTCTATTTTGGAGAGAATGCTCGATTCTCTGGAACTGGGTCGAAATACCTTTGCCATAAATTGCCGCCTTATTTTATTTTTCAAGATTAAAAATATTCAGCCGTCCCAGCATGACGGCGGAACTTCAATTCGTGCTCAATAATAAGGTTAACATTTGTTGATTGCAAGCAAAATGTTATCTTATTTCCTCGATAAGAATCTGAGCCGTTTTTTTACCATTCCAGTGATTCCATCGTAACCGAAAAATCACACATTTGAGAAAACCTTCGATTTCCATGGAGGTGTCAACATTGAAATGGATAGCCTTAATTTTTTTTTGTGTATGTCCTCCGGTTTGGCTCAGGATCATGCGCCGATGGTTTTGACCTACAATCTTTGGATTGGAGACCACAATATTTCTGGCCAAAAAAAGCGGTTCGGTGTTTTCACACCCAAAAGGCTTTAAAGATTCGATTTCATCAATGAGGAGTTCTGAAATATCATCGAAAGACAGCTCATAATCAACGGTTAGCTGGGGAGAAATCCTGCCTTTCTGTAAATCTTCCCCCACTGCATCATCAAAAGCTTTTTTAAACAGGTCGATATCTGCTTCCGATATTTTCAAACCGGCGGCCTTGCTGTGACCTCCGAAATCTTCCAAATACATACTGCAGCGGCAAAGTCCCGGAAAAAGATCAAAACCGGGGATACTTCGGCAGGAACCTTTACCAAAACCCTCTCTCACGGCAATTAAAACTGTAGGTTTAAAAAATTTCTCGGCCAATCTCGAAGCCACAATTCCCAGTATACCCTCATGCCAGTCAGGGCTTGACAGGACCAGTGCTTTATTATCCAGCAGGGCCGGATGATGATGAAGATGCTTGCAAATTTCCTGAAAAGTGTTTTGTTCCAGTCCCTGTCGCTGAATGTTTAACTCATTTAAAAAACGGGCCAGCTCAATGGCCATATCCTCACGGTCGGACATGAGCAGTTTGGCCGCCGATTCGGCATGCTCGATTCTTCCGGCGGCATTAAGTCTGGGAGCAATACGAAAAGCGATGTCCTCACTATCTAAAACATGCTTGAAAAAACCGGATACCTTGGCCAGGGATTTAAGTCCCAGGCGTTTACCCGATTTCATAATTTCAAGACCAGCCTTAACCAGAACACGATTTTCATCCCGCAAAGGGACTAAATCGGCGATGGTTCCCAATGCCACAAGGTCACACATTTGTTTAAGGTTGGGTTCATGATGATGCTGCCAGAAATTTTTTTTCCGCAGATATTTCCGCAAAGAAATGATTAAATAGAAAACGACTCCCACCCCTGCTAAATGGGATAAACCCGACAGACAGTCTTCCCGCTTGGGATTTACTATGGCCAGTGCATCGGGCAGTGGGCCTGTCACCAGATGATGATCGGTGATGATGACATCGATACCGGATTTTCGGGCTTCCGCAATGGCTTCATGGCTGTTGGAACCGCAATCAACGGTGATAATCAGACGAAGATCGCCGGCGGCATTGAAGATTTTCCGGCTATGTTCAGGTTTAAGGCTGTATCCTTCCTCTATCCGGTGAGGTATATAAAATGAAACTCTGGCTCCGGTCATTTTAAGAAACTCATACAGCAGCACCGTTGAGGTAATGCCGTCCACATCATAATCGCCGAAAATCAGAATTTTCTCCTTTGCCAGAATGGCGGTGGCAATACGGTTTACAGCCGCAGCCATGTCGATTATAGTATCGGGATCACGAAGTTCCTTTAATGAAGGAGACAGAAAGGATTTGATATCGTTGATACAGCTCAGGTTCCGATTTGCCAGTAATGTGGCGGTTATTGGATGGCAATTCAGGCAACGGTATATTTCCTGCACGTATTTTGGATCTGGTTTGAGAATGTTAACATTTTTTTCCATACAAGATGAAATAACCTAAATTCTGATTGTAAACAACACGAAATTTTCATGCCCCATTTTTAAGGAGGGACTTTTATATTGCGAACTTGATGATGATGATGATATTCTTTCATATAGTTTAGCTTTTTGGAAAGGTTGCTTATTTGTCTGCCAAAAATTTGAAAACCATCAGAAAAAAGTATCGGGTCGATAGCTCCAAGATTTGTTTCATAAAATTTATCCTGGAAGCTTACGAGGGGATGGCACAGTTAACAACATTGAATCCCAAGCTGGGATTGATTGAGATCTATATGGCCCCTGGATGCGATGAAGATGTTGAGAAAATCATCATGGATTTGAAACGACAGATGTTGATCGAGGTTTGGGGCCTTCCCGAAAAAAATACGAAAACCAATGAAAAATAAAAAGTTGTATATAAATACCATAGGCTGTCAGATGAATGTCTATGATTCAGAGAAAATATTGTTCCACCTGGTAAGGAGAGGATATGAAAAAACTTTATCTGTCGAGTTGGCGGATTTGGTTGTCCTGAACACTTGTACAATTCGTGAAAAGGCTGCACAAAAAGCGTTCAGTTTTTTGGGAAGATTAAACAGACTCAAACAGAAAAACCCTGATTTGATTGTGGCTGTGGGCGGATGTGTTGCTCAACAGGAAGGAAAAAAACTTATCAAACGGGCCCCTGTGGTGGACATTGTTTTTGGTACCCATGCCATTGACCGCTTGTGGGAGCATATCAGCCGCTTTGAACATAAACGCCGCCGGATAATCGATGTGAAAATGTCAGAAAGTATTGATGAAACACGGTTCTGGGAAGAGCCTGCTTCGAAAGCCGGTACTGATTCCGTTAAGGATTCTAGTGTAACCGCTTTTGTCACAATCATGCAGGGCTGTGAAAACTATTGTACCTATTGCGTTGTGCCCTATGTTCGCGGCAAGGAGATAAGCCGCCGTCCGGATAGTATTGTCCGGGAAATTGAACATCTGGTCAAAAAAGGTGTTCGGGAAGTCACTCTGCTGGGACAAAATGTGAACAGCTATGGTATCCGGCAAGGTTTTTGCTCATTTGCGCAGCTTGTCAACCGTATCAATAGTGTGGAGGGTTTATCGAGGATCCGGTTTACCACCTCACATCCCAAGGACCTTTCCATAGAACTCATGGAAACATTTATATCATGTGATAAATTATGCAATCATATTCATCTTCCGGTTCAATCAGGGTCTGATCGTATATTAAAATTAATGAATCGCCGATATACAAGTGAAAATTATCTGGAAAAGGTAGCCCGCCTCAGGAAAATAATGCCCGATATGGCTATCACCACCGATATTATTGTGGGATTTCCCGGGGAAACTGAAAAGGATTTTCAGCAGACACTGAACCTTATCCGGGAAGTGGAATTTAACAGCCTTTTTGCTTTTAAATATTCAGACCGGCCCCAGGTGCCGTCAGCCCGGTTTTCCGAAAAAGTTACCGAGCGGGAAAAGATGCACCGGTTGCAGCAGGTTTTGGCTTTGCAGGAAGAGCTGACATCTAAAAAACATCACCTTTTAATCGGATCCTTACATAAACTTCTGGTGGAAGGTTTTAGCAAGAAACATGAGAGCGCTGCGAAAAAAAACCATCGTATTCAATGGACGGGCCGAACTCAAAGTAATATTGTGGTTAATTTCACTTTAAATTCCGGCTTTGATGGCGATTGTGACGAAAACTTGACAGGCAGTATGGTTGATGTCATGATTGAAGAAGCTCATTCTCATTCATTGCGGGGAAGACCAGTCTATATTAACCCTGAAAGAAAGGGGTTGAAAGGAGATAAATATCATGTTGCATAAGGTTACCATAGCGGGGTTGACAATGGATCCCAACTCCAATACGCCTATCATCATCTTAAAATCCGAGGAAAGCGATCAGGCCATTCCTATCTGGATCGGCTTGCTTGAAGCAACATCCATTGCTTCCGCCCTTCAGAATATCAAATTTGATCGTCCAATGACCCATGATCTTTTTAAAAACTTGCTGGATTACATCCAGATAAAAGTGGTTAAAATAGAGGTCTGTGATCTGAAGGATAATACTTTTTTTGCAAAAATTTATTTTACATCCGAAGACAGAGCTTTCAACATAGATGCGCGCCCCAGTGATGCAATAGCCATTGCATTAAGGTTTAATGCGCCGATTTTCGTGGATGAAGAAGTTATTGCCAAGTCCAAGGCGGGAGAGACGGGAGAGGCTGAAGTGGTCGACCAGAGTGAGACAGGTAAGAAGTGGGCTGACTATCTTAAAAACCTGGACCCGGATGCCTTTGGCAAATATAAAGTATGATCTTTCGAAATGTTCAGGTTACAAAACCTCAAAATTTTGGAAAAAGGAGTGCCAAAATTTTATTTTCTCACTCCTTTTTTTTTGCTTTCCATTACTTTTACAAGCTGCTTCCCCCCTCAGGGTCTTCAAGGCAGAGCCTTCTGTGATTTATCTAAAATTGCTCTCCCAGTAGCCTCCCAATGGCATTGACTTAACAAAAAAAATCCTGATCATAACTATTTTGGGGGTGATTTTTTAAAGGAGTGCAAAAGCTGTGCTTTTGCATTTTTTTCACGTACCCATGCTCTGCGTGAGACGAAACCATGTCTCTGTTATACCAGTTCCGACTGCAGGAGCTAAAGGTCTGCCAGGGACCTGTCGAGGCAACTTCAATTATTGCTGCTTTCGTATGCATTCCCATGCAGAGTGTGGGAAAGAGGGTAATACAATTCGATAAATAATATACTTGCATATGATGGTAAACCAAAGTTATATTGACAAAAATACAGAAAATTAAGCGTTTTTTTCCATTTGATATGGAACTTTTCAGGGAGGGGATAAAATGGAGAGTCATTTTCTCAGGGAGGGGATAAAATGGAGAGTCATTTTCCATCCAGCATGAAAGCACAATTTTTAATTGCAATGCCCGGACTGCTGGATCCGAATTTCAGTAAAACAGTTACCTGCATCTGTGAACATACGCAGGAGGGAGCATTGGGCATTGTGGTTAACCGAGTACACCCTGGTATTATATTGAAGGAGATTTTGGAGGAACTCAAACTGGAGTATGTTCCTGAAGCAAAAAATATTCCAGTATATATTGGAGGGCCGGTACATTTTGATGAAATTTTTATTCTCCATGGTCCGCCTTTTGACTGGCGAGGGTGCCTCAGGATTACTCCGACACTGGCATTGAGCAATACCAAAGATATTCTGACGGCTATTGCTCTGGGAAAAGGTCCTCAAAAGGTGATGATGGCTCTGGGATGTGCGGGTTGGGGGCCGGGACAATTGGAGTCGGAAATCACCCAGAATGCATGGCTTACAGGACCCGTATCCGATGATGTCATATTCGAGATTTCTGAGGATAAACGTTGGGATGCCGCTGTCAAGAAAATGGGAATCGATCCGGCTTTGCTGAGCAATACGGCAGGTCATGCCTGAACAGGCTCTGGTTTGAACCTTATATTGAAAAATAAAATTGATTGGCCATGAACCTATATTCTATATTGAAAGAAGAGCTGCTTCATTTAAACCGGGATGTGATGGGTTTGCTTGATGACGCCGGAAAAATTCCCGGATTTTCGGAAAATAGCTTCGCAAACTGGGAAAAAACATGCAGAGATATTCACCGGCAGATCTCCGAAGAAATTTTAAGAGTAGCCGTAGTCGGAGCCATAAAATCGGGGAAAAGCACTTTTGTTAATTCGCTTCTTAATGGAGATTATCTGAAAAGAGGCGCCGGCATCGTTACCTCCTTTGTTACCAAGATTCGAAAAGGCAAAAGACTTCATGCAAAACTTTTCCTGAAATCCTGGGATGAAATCAATTCGGATTTGCAGCAGGCCCTCGTGTTGTTTCCATCTTTTAAGTGGCCTTCGGAAAACAAAGCCATAGATATCCGCCGAAATAATGACCGGGAGGAATTAAAAAGAGCTTTAGATTCCCTGAATGTTGAACACCTTTTTACAAGTGATGCCCGCAACGTCAACAGTGTCCTGTTGGACTCCTATCTCAATGGTTACCAAAGGGTCAGGGATATGGTGACCGATGAAACAAATGTTATTGAATACGGTCCGGAGCACTTTGATAAACACATGGATTTTGTCGGTGATGATTCCATGGCGGTTTTTCTCAAAGACATGTACCTGGAGATTCATGGTTCATCCTTGGAATCCAATATTGAAATTGCCGACTGTCAAGGCAGCGATTCTCCAAACCCGCTTCATCTGGCAATGATTCAGGATTATCTGCTGCATACCCATTTAATCGTGTATGTTATCAGCAGCCGCACAGGCCTCAGGCGAGCAGACATCAGGTTTTTGAACATGATCCGGAAAATGGGAATCATGGACAATATCATCTTTGTGGTTAATTGCGATTTCAGCGAACATGACTCACTCGACGGGCTTTCTGAGCTGGTAGAAAAAACAACTGAGCAGATTGAGCTAATCGGTCCCGATCCCGAAGTATACACCTTATCGGCTTTGTATAATTTGTTTGCATCTCAAAAGGATGAACTGTCCGAAAAAGATTTAAGAAGGCTGAATAATTGGGAAAAGGAAAAAGATTTTGTTGCTTTTTCAGACCGGCAAACAGGAGCATTCAATGCATCGTTTCATAAGAAATTAACCAATGAAAAATATTTTCTTCTTTTGAAAAATCATTTGGAGCGTATGGATGTAGTGGCATCAGGTTTTAAGAACTGGGTGGATGTCAGCCGGAATCTTTTGGCCCAGGACACCAACAGTGCCGCGGAAATCATACAAAAAGTAAAGCAGCACCAGGAAAGTATTTCCCAGATGAAGTCCGTTATGAAAAGTACCCTGGATGGTGCTGTTGGAAAACTAAAAAAGGATTTGAGAAAAGATGTGGATCGTTTTTTTGATCTGCGCGACAGCGATTTAATCCATCGGATCAACAACTATATTCAAAGCTACAATATTACTTATGAGCAAAGTGGAGATCAATTCAAAAAAACCGGATTTTCCAATTCACTCTATTATGCATTTCAAGAATTTAAGCAGGGTCTCGACACTTTTATGACTGAAAACATAAATCCGGATATTATTCGCTTTGTCAAGGAGATTGAAAAAAAGACTGAGGAACAGATGATTCTCATCGGTAAGCCATATGACGGGTTGATACAAGAAGCGCTTACCGAATATAACAATACCATGCAAAATTATGGACTGTCTCTCAATGTAAAAAGACAACCACTGGATTTGCCCGATATTTCCAGTATAAAAAACAGAGCAGGACTTTCACTTCCTCCGGCCGGAACAACACTTCATTATTCCAAAAAAATTCAATCAGAGGCGATTATGCGTCTGGGTTTTTATAAAGTGGTCGGGTTCATTCGAAAAGTTTTCAAGCGGCCCGGTGGTGAAAAAGACCGGGAAGATTTTGTCGCAATTAAAGACGGTGTCAAACGGATGAAACGGGAAACGGAAAAGTCCATCATCAGTCATTTCAAGGATTACCGGGAAAATATCAAGTTTCAGTACGTATTCAAACTGGTGGATGCCGAAGCAGATGCGCTTTATGAATCACTTTTGGACCATTTTCAGGCATATGTGACAGATTTATCCAATATTGTGGAAAATTTCGAAGACCATAAAGAAGACAGAGTTGATGCTTCCGCTATTTTGGTGGAAATGGAGGCGAAATCGCAGAATATTCAGGAAAGAATCGTGGAAACCCGTACCCGGATAAGCCAGGAGCTTTAGTGCGTTGCCGTTTCCCCGTATAGCTTTGGATGGAGGAGAAAATCCCCTGCCTACCACTCATAGGAGGTTTATACCATGAATGCTAACACAACCCGCGTTATCGCCGTTGCCAATGAAAAGGGAGGCGTTGGAAAGACCGTCACTGTTATCAACCTGGGAGCGGCCTTGGTACGCGAGGGAAAACAGGTACTTATTATTGATATGGATCCCCAGGCCAATGCGACAAAGGGGGTCGGATTTGAAGTGGAAGACGGCCAGTTGAGTATCTATGATCTGATAAAAGAACCCGATGCCCATCAGGTCGATGATCTGGTAGCCTCCACCCAATGGGAAGGGTTGTATCTTATTCCCTCCCATGTAGACCTTGCAGGAGCCGAAATCGAGTTGGTAGATGTGGAAGGAAGGGAAAACCGGCTCAGAAAAGTTTGTAAAAACCTGTCGAAAAACTTTGATTATATTCTGCTTGATACGCCGCCGAGCTTGTCCCTTTTGACAGTCAACGTGATGGTTTATGCCCGGGAGGTTCTTGTGCCCTGTCAGACGCAGCCATATGCATATGCCGCTTTGGAAGAGCTTTTCGACACCATTGAGGCAATCAATGAGGAAATCAACCCAAATCTGCGTGTGACGGGCATTGTCGCCACTTTTTTCGACAAACGCACCCGTATAAGTCAGAATATTTTCGAAAAGCTTAAGGACAACGAAAAATACGGTCCATTACTTTTTGATACCGTTATACGAACCAACACCACCATCGCTGAAAGTGCCGAGGTGGGAAAACCGGTTTTATTTTACCGTTCCGGCAGTTATGGCGCAAAAGATTATTTAAAGCTTGCAAGGGAATTGATTGACAAGGGGGCCCCTTAATAAAAGGGCGGGAGGATGAATAGGACGACCCGGTTTTACTGCTCATACAATACGGGTACGATACAGCCACAGGCTGTTGGTGACCACCGAAACACTGCTGAATGCCATGGCGAAAGCGGCAAGGATAGGATGGAGTTCCCTTAAGAAGCCGGGAGCCATTTCAACAGGATAAAGTATTCCGGCAGCTATGGGTATCAACATGAGGTTATAGAAAAATGCCCAGAAAAGGTTTTGTTTGATCGTTCTCATGGTGACCCTGCTCAATCGTATCGCTTTCGAAACCCCCGTGAGTTCTCCCCGGGACAGTATGATATCCGCAGCTTCAATGGCCACATCTGTGCCGGTGCCAATGGCGATGCCCACATCGGCTTGTGCCAGGGCCGGCGCATCATTGATTCCATCACCGACCATTCCCACTTTGTTGCCTTTGTTCTGAATTTCCTTGATCTTCAAAGCCTTGTCTTCAGGATGGACTTCTGCAAACACATTGTTAATTCCCACCTGCTCAGCAATGGCTTTTGCTGTTTGAAAATTGTCACCGGTGAGCATAATCACGTTTATATTTTGCTTGTGAAGTTCTCTGACTGCTTTTTCCGAATCAGGTTTGAGTGTGTCGGAAATAGCGATTAAACCTGCCATTTGACCTTCCACATTTACCACGATGACCGTTTTTCCCTCTGACTGAAGCCGATCTATGGTGTTTCCGGCTTTTTCGTTGTTCATATCCGGTTGATCGAACCACTTGGGTTTGCCCACCCGAACTTTTTTGCCGTTGATCAGAGCTTCTACTCCATGGCCTCCAAAAGCTTTAAATTCAGTGGCTTTGTCAAGCTGGAGGTTACGCGATCTGGCTTCCTTGACAACTGCTTTTCCCAGTGGGTGTTCGGAGCCTTGCTCTACGGAGGCACCAAGCTGGAGCAAATCGTTTTCAGTCTTATAAGCAGGGTTGAAAACCACGATGTCCACGATTGCAGGTTTGCCCCGGGTAATGGTCCCGGTTTTATCCAGTACAACGGTGTCAAGCTTGGTGGCCAGCTCAAGTGCTTGACTTTTTTTGAAAAGTATACCCATTTCTGCCCCTTTGCCCGTTCCAGCCATGATGGCCGTAGGAGTGGCCAAGCCCAAAGCACAGGGACAGGCAATGACCAGGATGGCCACCAGGCGAATCATGGAGGAAACAAAATCTTCCGTAATAAACCACCATGTAGCAAAAACCATGAGCGCAATAACGATGATCACCGGTACGAACACAGCGGAAACCCGGTCCGCAAGCGCCTGAATGGGGGCTTTGCTTCCCTGAGCCTCCTGAACCAGGCGGATAATCTGTGCCAGGGCTGTCTCTTTGCCGATACGGGTGGCGGTAAAGGTCAAAAGCCCCTGACCATTAATGGTTCCGCCTACCACGGTGTCTCCTTCTTTTTTATCAACCGGAAGCGGTTCTCCTGTGAGCATGGATTCATCAACAGCCGATTGTCCCTCCACCACAGTGCCGTCCACGGGAATCCGCTCTCCGGGCCGCACCACAACCTGTTGGCCTTTTTGAACCTGTTTGACCGCAATTTCTTTTTCCTGGCCATCCACCAAGACGGTAGCGGTTTTGGGCTGAAGTCCAATGAGCTTGCGAATTGCACTGCCCGTTTTTCCTTTGGTTCTGGACTCAAGCATTTTTCCAAGCTTGATAAGGGTGATAATTACCGCGGATGTTTCGAAATAAACATGGTGTCCTGCAGATGGAAACAGTAAAACGGCAACAGAGTAAAAATAGGCCACCGATGAACCCATAGCCACGAGAACATCCATGTTGGCGCTTTTGTTTCGAAGGCTTTTAAAAGCCCCGGTGTAAAAATCAAACCCGGTATAAAACTGAACCGGGGTAGCCAATACCAAAAAAAGCCAGCTTACCCAGGGTTCATAACTCCATGGTCCGGTGAGATGAAAATCTCTTCCCATGGACAAAATGAACAAAGGAAAAGTGAATATGACACCCACCAGAAACCTTTTCGTCTGGTTTTTGATTTCAGCTCTCCGGACTGCCTGTTCGGCATCCGTGTCGTAAATATCATCCTGGTCGGACAGGATAGCACCAAAACCGGCTTTTTCCACTTCAGCGGCAATTTCACCCAAATCGGATACCGATGAAATATATTCCACCGAGGCCTTTTCAGAAGCAAAATTTACATTGACATCTGTAACACCCATGACCTTACGCTGCAATGTCCGTTCAATATTCATGGCGCAATTGGTGCATGTCATCCCGGTTACTGCAAATTCAGTGTGTGCCGTAGGAACATTAAAACCGGCGGCTTTTATCTTGCTGACAAGATCAGAAAGGGTAACCTTCCTGGGATCAAATGTTACCGAAGCGTTTTCAGAAGCAAAATTAACAGATACGTCACCGATGCCATCCTTTTTTTTCAAGGCCCGCTCAATGTTCATGGCACAGTTGGCGCAAGTCATTCCCGAAACCGGTATGGTGATTTTTTTATCGCTCATTTTTTTAATCGGCAGGATAGTTGATTTCCTTCAGCTTATCTTTGATCATGTCCATTGTGGCGGGATTTTCCCATTCGATGATGACGGTTTTATCACCGGGGTCCCCATCAACAGATTTGATGCCCTCGATTTCAATAAGTTCATTTTTGATTGAATTGACACAGTGCCCGCAAGAAATGTTCGGAATTTTCAACGTGGTTTTTTCCATTTCAGGCTCCCTCCATTTATTATCAGTGCGTCTCTTTATAACCAGAATCTCAAAGTCAGCAAAGAATATATCTTGTTCTAAAATGTGTCAAATTTTAAAGTGCAGAAAATCATTCGCGAAACCGGAGTGCGAAAATTGTACTTTCGCCTAACCGGCTGCAAGCCGGTTCACCTGAAAAACAGATCTTTCAATCAAAAACACGCATACGTTGCGCGAATAAATCCACACCGGCAAAAGCCCCTGTTTTGTAAAAAGTTGTACTTAAATGAATTGATGAATTTGGCAAGCATAGAAGAAAAGATTATTATTTATCGCACATCTCCGACCGATAACGCAGCCAAAAACTTTTTCTGGAAAGCTATAGTAAAGTAAAAAGATGATTGCAAACGTTCCCCACTTTGGAAAACTGGTTTTTACCCACACATGACACAGTGGGGGGGAAACTCATGGAAACCCGTATAGTGGAAAAGTTATCTGGTGTTTTTGAAAAGCCGGATTTCCCGGAGGGAAAAGGTTATCTAGCCGGTGGCTTTTAGCCACCGGTTCAGGTTATGATTTTTAAGTCCCGGAGGGACG
>SL_3KL_010_SEDDRAFT_10000580_pt1 | contig 30426 bp, 26 predicted proteins | sample SodLakKL_010_SED_2_FD_10381 | JGI IMG/M metagenome (IMG submission 10381)
CAAAAGCCATGAGAATCATCACCCGCTACATGCTCAAACAGTTTCTGCCCATATCGGCCCTCACTCTCGCCGGCTTTGTGGGCATCTACCTCATCGTTGATTTCTTCGAAAAAGTCGACAGCATGATGGGCCGCGGCACTCCCGCCGCAGAGATTTTCGCCTACTTTGCATTCAAGATCCCCTTCATCATCACTCAGGGGCTTCCCGTGGCCACTCTGCTGGGGACCCTCATCGCCCTCGGCATTTTGAAGCGCAACCATGAACTCATCGCCATGGAGGCCTCCGGCATCCACAGGATCACCTACATCAAGCCCATCATAGTGACGGCACTCATTTTTTCTCTGGCTCACTTTCTTTTTGCCGAGTCCGTTGCGCGGACCCTGAACCGCTATTCGGAAGCCATCTGGCAGGAAAGAGTTGTGGAAAGGGGACAGCCCGCATCCTTCAGCCACGAGAATGTCTGGTATCATGGAAAGGGAACCATTTATCAAATACGCATCTATGACCCCAAAGAGCACCTCATGGAAAAGGTGACCCTCTATTTTATCGATGACCACTTTCAGCTGGAGGGTCGCATCGATGCCAGAAGGATGAGCTGGAGTAATTTGGGCTGGGTCGCGGAGGATGGCTTGGAACTGATTTTTACAGATGAGGGAGCAAAGCAGAGCCACTTCTCCCAAAAAGTACTTTCCCTTCATGAAACCCCCGAGGACTTCAGCAGCCTGGAGACCATGCCGGAGGAGCTCAACTGGATTCAACTGCGCAATTACACGAGAAAAATTCAGAGTGAGGGATTCAACTCGCTTCCCTATGAAGTGGAACTCCACCTTCGGGTGGCCTTTCCCCTCACCACATTCATTTTTACCCTCCTCGCTCTGGGGATAGCACTGCGCCACCGCATACAGGGCGGAGTTCCGGCCAATATCGTTGTGGCCCTCATCGTCGCCCTCATCTACTTGGCAGTGCTCAATATGGGAAGCGGGCTGGCAACGGCAGGAATTCTATCTCCTGCCCTGGGAGTGTGGGCAGGAAACATGATTTTTTTCGCCATTCTGCTTTACTTCTGGATCACCAATCCTTGAGGCGGAAATCCCCGCCCTTGAGCATCAGTGGATCAAAAACCGGGAACACTTCATCCGCATGCGCCCATAGGGGCGGCAACGGATCAAAAGCACACACCCCCAACCCTCCATGGCAGGCCTTTCTGGAACCCGCGGAAAACCTGCGTGCCTGGGCCGCCGTGGTCCCTGCCCAGGGAAGAGATCTTCCCNGTGAACAGGATAATCCAATGCCCCTTTGGCCGGCCCGCGAGAAGCCATGCGAGGCACGCTTGAAACAGGGCACTCAGGTGGGAAGGCTGGTGTCCAGAGCCATGGCGATCTTTTTCTTCAATTCGGTGAGATCGAAACTTTTCACCACGTAAAAATCGGCAGCGATGGCCTTCATGTCTTCTTTGAAGGTGTCATAGGCCGTGGACAAAATGACGGGCAGGTCATAAAAATGATTCCTGATATCCTGTAAAAGATCCAGCCCATTGTAGTCGACCATCTTGATGTCCAAAACCACCAGATCGGGCTTCTCTTCTTCAATGGTCTCCATGAGCCTGTATCCGCTTTCCGCAGTGATCACCTCGTATCCAGCTTCCTTCAACTCTTCGGAATAGAGCAACCGGATGTGCTCCTCATCGTCCACAACGAGGATTTTGGGCATGACCATATCTCCTTGATATTGATAACCCTGTATAGATTATTGCCACTTGCTCATGAGGTAAGGTTTGTTTTCCTCAAACACGGTGCACTCATTCTCCACATACTCTTCAGCCTGCTGGACAGACATGCGCTCTGTCTTTTTGACGAAGGAGAGCACCTTTCCAATATAAATGGGCAGCAGAGCATCCAGCAGATTGCGCCTCTGATCGGCATTCATGGACTGGTAGGCCACGGCGCTGTCAAAGAGAATTTTCGCCCATGTCTGAGCGGGTATGGAAAAGTGCTGAAGTCCAAGCCCACGAATTTCCTGCAGCTTATGATGCACGGTCTGGTCGTAGATGCTTTCCCACGCCGTGTGATGCTTGTCAAAACCCTGGAGGAACCTCTCATGCAGCCGGGCCGTGTTCACTTCCACCGGAATGGGGGACTCCACATCCTGCATGTCCGTTCCATAAAGACCGCAGGGCTTGCTCCACTTGACCCGGGTCCAGAACTTCTCGTAGACCTTCATCAAATCAAAAATGGTGCCCACAATCTGGTGGAAAGTCACGGACAAGTGCGCATAGGGATCCTTGGTGCGGTGCACTTTGGGGCACCCAAGGATGGAGAGCACAATGGGCACTCTCGAATTGAGCGCAACGGTCGTCGCCCAGATGTCAACGCCAAACTGCTGCACGGAGTCGGTCCAATGGGAGGAATCGAGAAAAGCGTCAACCAGTTCTCCCTTGAAGCCAAAATCCCCGGCGTTGGGCTGGCGCACTCTGCGTCCATAAAGACACCGCGTGAGAGGGTAAATGATCGAATTGGTCAGCGTCGCCTCATACTTATGGCGCACATAGAGTGGACTGGTGTAGCCGGCCCCCTTGAGAAGGGGCTCCCCCAGATTCTTGACCCAATAGGGAGCCACGTTCTTGATGTCGGCCTCGATGACCACCACGGCCTTTGCCTGCAGTTCCCGCGTCTTCTCAAAAAGATTTTTCAGGTTCTGCCCTTTGCCTCTCACATCGGGCGGTGTTGAAATATAGATCTTTGGAACTTCCGAAGGCGCGGAAAAAAAAGCATCCTTGGTGCCGTCTGCTGAGTGGTTGTCACAGTTGATGATCACACTGCTGAGCTCACCAAAATACTCCTTGAGCCCTTTGGCCACCTGTACCGTGGTGTTTCCAATGGCTTCCCCTTCATTGTAGGAAGGAATACCCACAATGATGTCGGCCTTGGTGATTTGATCAGGATTCTCCTCAAAAACTGCCATGACTGTCTCTCCTGGTTTACCTATCCAACCTTTCCCCACTGCCTTTTAAATATTTGAAGATGTCCGCGTCTGTGGTCAAAATGAAAGAAGTTTTTCCGTTGTCCGAATTCTTGTAAAATTCAAACGTTCTATAGAGTTCGAAAAACTCGGGATTCTTTCCATAGGCATCCGCATAGATGCGGGTCGCCTCCGCATCGGCTCCACCCCTGATATCCTGAGCTGCCCTGAAGGCCTCCGAAGTGATTCTCGCCAACTCGCGCTCCATCTGTCCGAGAATGGCGGCCCTTTCACCTTCACCTTCCGAACGGTACTGAGCGGCAATGCGCTTGCGCTCAGAAATCATGCGCCTGAAGACCTGCTGCTGAACCGATTCCACATAGTTGATTCGCTTGATGCGAATATCTTCCAGTTCAATTCCGAACTGGGGAAGCAATTTTGATGCCTCCGCCACCATCTCCCGTGTGATCCGTTCTCTTCCCTTGATGAGGGGGGCTTCCAGCTCCTCCACTATTTCCTCGGAAACCACCATGCGGTAATCTTCGAGTCCCGCCTCCTGAAGCATTTTCTTGGCATCTTCCCATCCTTCGCTTCGCACGAGTTCGATGAGCTCGTTGTTGGACACAAAGTTTCTCACGATGGAGTCGATGATGCCATCGAGCCGGCTATGAGCGGTGGGAATATTGCCCACACGCTGCAGAAAAAGCAGCGGATCCCCTATCCGCCACCGGGCGGTCACATCCACCCAGATGTACTTTTTATCCCTGGTGGGAATCTGGTTGGGCTGGCCGTCCCACTTCATGATCCTTTTTTCGAAAAAGTTGGCTTTCTGAATGAAGGGAGTCTTGAAGTGGAGACCGGCGGTCATGATGGGTTCTCCCACGGGCTTGCCGAACTGTGTGATGACCACCTGTTCCGTCTCGTTGACCACAAACAGAGCGTTGAAGGCCAATATTCCCACAAGGATCACCCCAATGGCCACATATTTCAAATTTGATGGGTTCATTTAGCTTCCTCCCCTCCCTGCCTGGACTGAAGACATGTCCGTTCCCCCTAGGGGCCCGCTCCCCAGACCGCCGCCCATGGCACGGCCCAGATCCAGGTGGGGAAGGATGTTGTTCTGATTGCTGTCTATGACATACAAATGCTCAAAGTTCTTTGAAAGGCTTTCAAAGGCCTCAATGTACATGCGCCTTCGAGTCACATCGGGAGATTGCTCGTAAGCCTCAAGAATCTGCCGGAAAAGCTGCACCTCTCCCTGAGCGCGATTGACACGCTCTGTGGCATAACCTTCGGCCTGAGCGATGGTCTGGCGGGCTTCCCCCTGAGCTCTGGGTATTCTTTGATTGTAAACCTCCTGGGCCTCGTTGATCATCCTTTCCTTTTCCTGCTGGGATTCATTCACCTCGTTGAAGGCCCCCTTCACAGGATCGGGGGGATTCACGTTCTGCAGTTGAACGGTCACAATGCGCAGCCCCGCCTGGTATTGATCCATGATGCTCTGAATTTCTTCCCTGGCCCGTTCGGCAATGGAGGCACGTCCCACCGTCAGAATTTCATCGGCGTAACGATTTCCCACAATGCGTCGTATCACCGATTCGGAAATGTCATCGAGAGTTCCTTCCACATCATGGACTTTGAAAAGATAGTCCACGGGATCTTCTATTTTGTATTGCACCGTCCACTGAAAATCCACCACATTGAGATCTCCACTCAACATGATGGACTCATCTTCATAGCCCCTTGCGGCCATGCGGTTTCGCGTGTCAGCCTGGAGAGTGCGATAACCATATTCCCGCTGCAGGACCCTCCCCGTGACAACCTTGTGGACCTGATCCACACCCAGGGGAATCTTGAAGTGAAGACCCGCCGTGTTCGTGTGGGAGAATTCTCCAAAGCGTTTGACCACGGCGGTTTCCTGGGGTTCCACCGTGTAGTATGAATTGAGCCCTGCCAGAAGTGCCAGGATGAGGAGTCCCAAAAAAACGAAAGGCATGCCCGAAAACGATGAAAGATTGAACCGTTCCTTCAACCGCCTCAAAAAGTCTTCCAAATCCCTGAAATTCCCTGGCCCCTGCGGCCGATTGGGTGGTCTTTCCCAGTGCATTTTTCCTCCTGAAGACAAATGACAACATCAACTTGGATGCGGGTGCGTTCCGCCTGAACCTTTTCCCGTGCCTGCTGAAGGCAGGCCTGCCTCAACTTTCCAGGTCCGGACGAGCAGATTGGGGAAGCGGGCGCACACCTTTTCTATGAGTTTCCACTGAACGACTCGCGCATGATAGAGGGCCAAAAGAAAATCTTTTTTTTGGGATTTTCAGGCACATAGCTAAACAGTCTCTCTCTCCCATGACCCGGTAATCCTAATTGACTTCTTCAGACAATGTCAAGCCTTTGAGAAAGCGGCAATTTTTCGCTGAGAAGGGAATAGAGGGGACCTTCCCGTTTATGTGTTGCGTTTGTGCCATGCACAAGGGTATATATTGTTCAAAATCTCCCCCGTTTCCGGACAGGCCGGTCAGATGTGAAATTTGACGCTATGAATTCACTCGCCTGCATCTTTGCGGGGGGGGTCCATACAGGGGAACACTCAGCACACCATTTGCCACCCGGCATGCCCGGGTGATCCAGAGGGCACCGGCGAGGGATTTCATGGAAAGATTTCTTGTGGCTTTGGACAACACGGCGATTTCACTCAAAAGCATCTTTTACCTCACAAGAGTCCTCAAGGGAGCAAGCCACACCCACTTGACCCTCTGCCACGTGCTCCCCACAGCTTCTCCCAACATTCTCACAAAGGAAGAGGTGCAGCGCATCACACAGATTCACGAGGAGCAGCCGCGCCTCAGGGGACTCTACTGGCTGGAAGAAGACGAGAGCAAAATGAACATGATTTACCAAAAGGCTTCGGAAATCCTTCTCAATGGGGGTTTCTCCCCCGAACAGATTTCCAGGCACTTCCGTGTGCACTCGGGAGAAGTGGCACCGGTGATCCTCGATGAAGCCAAACACCTCGACTGCTCAACCATCGTATTAGGAAGGCGTGGATTGAGTCGAGTGAGGGAATTCCTCTGGGGCAGCGTCTCCAGGAGTGTGGCCAGGCTATCCCGGGACATCACGGTCTGGATTGTGGACAGCTGAATCGCGCAGGCAGCAAAACGAGCAAACACAGGGTGAAAGGAGACTACAATGGCTGAACAGCTTTACAGAAACATTGCCTTTTGCACGGATTTTTCCGAAAACGCCCACGAAGCATTCGTCACCGCCAGGGACCTGGCTGAACGCTACGACGCCACTCTCCACATCATTCATGTCATGATCAATTTTTCTCTTTCACCACCCACACACGCCACCTATATGCCCATTGAATACGATCCCTCCTTTGTGGAAAAAGTCAAAGAAGCGGCCATGGAAGCCATCCAGGATCACTACCTGGGCCAGATGAAGGAAAATCAGCGGTACAAGATACACCTTCTCGGTGGCTATGCCGCCACGGAAATTCTCAATGTGACCAAAGAACTGGACATGGACCTCATTGTGATGGGTTCCAGGGGACTGACAGGACTCGCTCACGTCATTTTCGGAAGCACCGCCGACCGCGTCGTTCGAAAGGCACCCTGCTCCGTGCTGACCGTGAGGCTCAAAAAGGAAAAAGAAGAGTGAAACGGTGAATCAAAGGGTCCCATTCATCCACATGCAAAACAAAGGGCTTGTTCTTGTCACGGGTGCCGCCGGCTTCATCGGTTTCCACTTCGCCCTCCGGTTGCTCCAGGAAGACTGGAGGGTTGTCGGTTTGGACAATCTGAACGACTATTACGACGTGAGCCTCAAAAAAGCTCGTCTTGGTGAACTCCAGAAGCATGAAGGCTTTCAATTCAGCCACCTGGATCTCCAGGACCGCGAGGGCATGGAAAGGCTGTTCGAAGAACACGCTTTTGAAAAGGTCGTCCATCTGGCTGCTCAGGCAGGAGTGCGCTATTCCCTCACCGATCCTCACGCCTACGTGGAGAGCAACCTCACCGGGTTCATCCACATTCTGGAAGGCTGCCGGCAGCTCGCGGTGCACCACCTCCTTTTCGCATCGTCCAGTTCCGTCTACGGAGCCAACACGTCCATGCCCTTTTCCGTGCACCACAATGTGGATCACCCCGTTTCCCTCTATGCCGCAAGCAAAAAAGCCAATGAGTTGATGGCGCACGCCTATGCGCATCTTTACAATATTCCATGTACCGGCCTGCGCTTTTTCACCGTCTACGGCCCCTGGGGCCGCCCGGACATGGCTCTTTTTCTTTTCACTCGCTCAATCCTTGAAGGCAAGCCCATTCAGGTGTTCAATCACGGCAGGATGAAGCGTGATTTCACTTACATCGACGACATCGTGGAGGGCATGGTTCGAGTTCTGAAAACGCCTGCTCAACCCAACAGCCAGTGGAATGGCGAGGCACCGGACCCGGGGTCGAGCAAAGCCCCTTACCGAATCTATAACATAGGAAACCATCGGCCGGTGGACCTCATGGAGTTCATCCACACTCTTGAACGCCATCTGGGCAGAGAGGCTCTCAAAGACTATCTGCCCCTGCAACCGGGTGACGTCCCTGAAACCTGCGCGGACATCGAAGATCTGAGGAGGGATTTCGGCTTCGTTCCCACCACCACCATTGATGAAGGAATCGGCCACTTCGTTGAATGGTACCGAAGCCACTATGGAATCTGACGCCAGGGGTGAAAAGGCCTCTCCTTTCATTTTTCAATCGTATCAATCGTACATGAGATCCAGCTCGTTGAGCACTTCACAGCCTTCATGTGTCACACGAACCATGTTTTCGAGCCTCACCCCACCAGTTCCCGGCAGGTAGATTCCCGGCTCCACAGTGATCACCATGTTTTCCTCCAGAATCATGGGATTTCTTTTTCTCAGGCCGGGCTTTTCATGCACAGCCAGTCCGACCCCGTGCCCCAGTCCATGGCCGAAATGATCTCCATAACCCGCCCTCTCGATGACCCCACGGGCCACGGCGTCCATCTGCACCGTGTCCTGCCCCGCACGGATTTGCCCGATGGCAGCCTCCTGAGCCTCACGGACAATTCTGTAAATCTCCTGAAGTTTTCGAGAAGTTCCTTTTCCCATCCAGGTGCGGGTCATGTCCGAGCAATAGTGATCAAGCCGGGACCCGAGGTCCAGAATGATCATTTCCCCGCTCTCGACCCTTCTCTCGGAAGGAACGGCGTGGGGCAGAGCTCCATGGGGCCCTGACGCCACGATGGGGGGAAAAGAAATGCCTTCCGCCCCCTGTTCCCGAATGAAACGCTCGATCTCCCAGGCCATGTCCTTCTCTTTCACCCCGGGCTTCAACATGTCCCACACGTGCTGCAGGGCCGCTTCGGTGATTCTCAGAGACTTTTTGATCGCTTCCACTTCCAGAGGCTCTTTGATGATCCTCATCTCTTCCACCAAACCGCCCGAAGAAGACAGTTCCACACCGGGGGAAACCTCTTTAACACTTGTTTCAATGTGAAGGTAGGTGTCATGACTGACATAATGCCCTTCTATTCCCACACTTCGAAGCCCCAGGGCCTCCACAATTCCGGGCAGCACCTGAGCCACCCCTTCCGAGTACACGGCCAGCTCGAACTGGGGTGCCGCCTCTTTGGCCGACTCCACATAGCGGAAATCAGTGAAAAGGTACTGCTCCCCGGGNGTGATGAAAAGATAGCCGGAACTTTCCGTGGGGGNGAGGTCCTCCTCTCCATAGCCACTGAGATAAAATCGATTCTCCGGCGTGCAAACCAGAAAAGCTTCCAGGCTTTTTTGAACCAGCTTCTCCCGAAATCTATCCAGCCGTGATGAAAATGGCTCTTGTGACATGTGGCTCTCCTCCCTTAGGGTCTCTCGTCAGGGTCTCTCGTCAGGCAATGATGTGGAATGAAAAACCGTATCTTGAAGATGTGCAATCCTGATCATTTCATGGAGCATAAAACAGAACTGTGATGGTTTTGCAAGTTTGAGAAAAAATCGTTGGGCATTTTCCCCGAACATGTTATTTTTCCGCGTTTTGATTATGCCGATATGAGAGGAGTTTTGAAAAATGTTCTCCAAAATGCTGGTTCTTCGATTCCCAAGGGAAATCGTGGACAAACCCATCATTTCCAACCTGGTTCGCAACTACGACCTCACCTTCAATATACTCAAAGCACAAATTTATCCGCGCAAAGAAGGAATCGTGGTTCTCGAGCTTTGCGGCAGCCAAAAGGACTTCAAGCAAGGGCTCCAGTACATGAAAGACATTGGAGTCCGGGTGGAGCCCGTCACTCAGGGGATCAGAAGGGATGAGGAGAAGTGTTACCAGTGTGGCGCCTGCACCGCCGTGTGCCCCACGGGAGCACTGCACATCAAGCGCCCGGAAATGCTGGTTCTCTTTGAGTCGGAAAGGTGCAGCGCCTGTGAACTCTGTGTGAAGACCTGCCCTGCACGAGCCATGATCGTGACCTTCGACAAAGGGCTGGACATATGAAATTTGCCGGCACGCCCTCATTCCAGGGCTCTCCGCCACGCCCGGCTTTTGCGCATCTCGCGTGGCCGTTGTGGTCAAGGGTTTGAGCCATGAGCGGTGGACCCCTTTCGGGAGACGTGTGGACACTTCTAAAGACGCTGGGCTCCGGGCCTCCCTGAACCACGAGGAGGAACCCGGCTGAAACCAGGGGGCGAAGAGGGCACCCATGGGGCGTCGCTTTCATTGAGGAGCCAGAACATGAATTACGGTGACAAGGTGATGGAACACTTCATGAATCCCAGAAACGTGGGTGAACTGGACAATCCCGATGGAGTGGGACAAGTGGGAAGTGTCAACTGCGGGGACATCATGCGCATGACCATCAGGGTGGAAGACAACCGCATCGCGGATATCAACTTCAAGACTTTTGGCTGTGGAGCAGCCATTGCGGTGAGTTCCATGGTCACCGAAATGGCCCGTGGAAAAAATCTTGACGATGCTGTCAAAATCAAGGGGGACGACGTGGCCGCAGCCCTCGGAGGCCTTTCCCATGAGACCCTCCACTGTTCCAACCTTGGCACGGATGCTCTGAAGGCAGCGGTCAACGACTACTGGAAGAAAAATGGCAAGGCCCACATGATGGTGCCCCTGAAAGATGAACATCTGGCACAGGAAACGGATCAGAACGGTGCGTGTTGCGGTGGCAATGAGCGGGGGTGTGGACAGTCTTCGTGCAGCAGCACTGCTTAAGGAAGAAGGACACGACGTCTTCGCCCTTCACATGCGGTTGCCGCCTCCTTTCATAAAAGCGGGAAAGCAAGGGGACGCCCCCTGGGAGGAAGAGCAGGCCAGCCTCAAAGACCTAACTTCGAAGCTTTCCATTCCCTTGCTTTTCGTGGATGTGAGGAAGGAGTTCGAGGACCAGGTCATCACCCCATTCCTCAAAGATTACGAACGGGGGTTGACTCCCAACCCCTGCTTCATCTGCAATTCGAAAATCAAGTTTGGCGCCCTCTGGAAGGAAGCTCGCAGGCATGGAGCCCAGCGTCTCGCCACGGGCCATTACGCCCGCACCCTTCCCGCCGGTGGTCTGCATCCACGCCACCAGCTCCTGAGAGGCCTGGACCGCTCCAAAGACCAATCCTACTTCCTTGCCCTTCTCTCCCAGGACCAGCTTTCCATCTCCATCTTTCCTCTCGGCGGGGAACGCAAGAAAAATGTCCGCCTTTGGGCCGAGCACGCAAATTTTTCAGAACATCTTCGCAAAGAAAGCCAGGAAATCTGTTTCATACCCGAAGGCAACTACCGGGAATATCTTCAGGAGCGTCTTCCCATGCCATGTGAGGGAAACCCCGGCCCCATTGTTGACATGGCGGGAAACCGGCTGGGAGAGCACAGAGGCCTCTATGCCTACACGGTGGGCCAGCGCAGGGGACTGGGAATCCCCTCCCACGCTCCCTACTATGTGGTTGAACTGGACCCCCGGAGCAACACCCTTCGTGTGGGGCGGGACCAGGACCTTTTCAAGTCCCAATTCACCGTCCTCCAAATCAACTGGGTCGCCATGGACCCGCCGTCAAAAGCTTTTGAAGCCTTGGTCCAGATCCGCTACAGACATGAAGGGGCTCCCGCCCGGATCATTCCCTTTGGTGAGACAGGCGCCGTGGTGTGCTTCAAGTCGCCCCAGCGAGCGGTAACTCCCGGGCAGGCCGCGGTCTTTTACCAGGGTGACCAAGTCCTGGGCGGTGGAGTGATCCGCCGTGAGCACAAGGGGGAATCCCCCGCACACTGGTGAGAGGAGGACCATGAGCCTCACAATTGCCCTGGAAACCCTGGGCTGCAAAGTGAATCAGTACGAAACGTCCTACATGGTCGAAGCCCTCGAAGAGGGAGGCCACTCCATCGTGTCCTTCAAGGACAGGGCAGACATCTATGTGGTTCACGGGTGCGCGGTCACATCCAGGGCCAGCTATGAAACCCGACAGCTTCTGAGGCGAGGGCGAAAGATGAACCCAAAGGCCGCGCTCGTGGCCGTGGGCTGTGAAGCGCAACGAGACCCCGGTCGCCTGGCCCGGGAGAAGCTGGCCACACATATTCTCGGCAATTCCCACAAGCATGACATCCTTCGCCATCTGAGTGTTTCTGCCACCATGGAAAACCCTTTCATTTCCGTGACCAGCATGGTTGGCAAGGTCCCCTTTCACCCCCTTCCCGTGAAAAAAATGTACAAAGGGCGCACACGCGCCTACCTTAAAATCCAGGATGGATGCAACGCCTTCTGTTCCTATTGCGTGGTCCCGTTCACCCGTGGCAGAAGTCGAAGCCTGGAGTCTCTCGACGTGATGGAACAGGCCGCTCGCTTTTTGAATCACGGCTACCGGGAACTGGTTCTCACGGGCATTAACCTGGGACAATGGGGCAGAGACCTCACACCGCCCATGGAACTGGCAGACCTTCTGCAAGGGATGGACGCGGGGAAAAAACCGAGTCGCCTGCGGCTGAGTTCCCTCGAGCCCGGAGAATGGACTCCGCGCCTCCTTGGGGCCATGCCCAACTGGAAATGGCTTTGCCCACATTTTCATGTTCCTTTGCAGAGCGGCAGCGATGAAATCCTTCAGCTGATGGAGCGCCCCTACAAAAGAAAAGAATATTGGGAACTGGTTCAAACCCTCCGGTCTCTTTTTCCTCATGGTGCCCTGGGCGCGGATGTGCTCGTGGGATTTCCCGGTGAAACAGGCCAGCACTTTGCCGCCACGTTGGAGTTCGTTGAAAGTCTCCCCCTCACTTATCTGCATGTCTTTCCCTTTTCCCCCCGCCCTGGAACAAAGGCATTTTCAAGGAAAGACCGGGTCACAGGACCCGAACTCAAGTTGAGAGCCAGAGCCCTTCAAGAACTGAGCCTTCGGAAACGGGTTCGTTTTCAGGAAACTTTCATGGGAAAATGGGTGAACGTTCTTGTGGAATCGCAGGTGGAAGAGGGATGGTGGCGAGGCACCTCCAGCAATTACCTGCAGGTGGTTTTTCAGGGATCCTCACGCACAAGAGCGGGCTCCATGGCGAAAGTGCATATCTCCCATCAAAAAGGAGCTGTATTAATGGGAGCGACTTGAATGAAAGGCTAACCGGTGAAAAGAAAGAACCGAATGTATTCAGGATCAGGGGGGGTATCCCCGGAGAAAGTTTCCATTTCCCGCATGTACTCGTCCAACAAAGGCTTCAAGTACGTCGCCGCCAGGGATGCGCTCCTGGAGTCGGGCACAATGCCATGCACCCACTCTTCCACGACCGCCTTCACATGAAACCCGCTCAGAAGGGGAAAAATGTCTTTCCAGGCCTTGGCTTCCAGGGGGAATGGAGCCCATGTGCCCCTGGTGATAAAGCCCGCGGCCGCAGTGAGCATGAGCACTCCAAGTGTGACATCCTGCACTTCACGGATTTGCCCCTCGGGCCAGAGGATCAACTCCATGTCCTCCCATGACATTTGAAAAGCCCTGTGGAGAGGCTCTATTCCTTTGAGCATCCTGATGAGGCGAAGGGAGCGGCGGACATCCCGGCGAGTCCGCAGGAAATCCGTTTCCAGAATTTCACCCTCCCTGGATTGTCTGCGCGGCACGCGCGCCGTCTTTCCCAAAAGGAGCTGAGCCTCCTCCCGCCAGGGAGAATCCAGCCCCTGAAGGCCGTGAGGCCAAAGGGAAATCCACCCCTTCTCCACCATTTCCCTCAATTTTCGCTGGAGAAGAATCGCCTGGGAGTGACCCACGCGGAAGAGATCCTCCAGCATGATTTCTTCAATGCCGTGAGCAGCCTCCTGAAGGTCCCCTCCCGAGTAAAGCTCAAGGCCCAGGTTCACGGTGGCTGTGGCCTTGCCCGCAGCATGCCTCATTGATTCTGCATTTTCCGGAGGCAACTGATCCGCCACCATCACCTTGTTGGACAGAGCGGCCAATTCCATTTGGAGGCCGCCCGCCAGCGCCGGGTCTTTTACCCTTCGAAGGGCTTCCCCCAAAAAATCCCCTTGGGGAATCAGGGCCAGGGCAAAAGTGGGAGCGGGGGCCTCTTCCGCTCTCCAGGCCTTGACTCCACCCTTTCCAGGTGCCTGGAGACGGGTGAGGGGACGATAGATTTCAAGGGCATCGTGGAAGCTTGGAATGGCGTTGTCTTCCAGTCTGCCCCGGTGAAAGCGGTAAGCGTCCTCTTCCACCTCCACATCCACGGCGTTAAGAATGTGGTCCATCAATTCCCGATAAAAGCTCTGATTCACCTCGAAAAGCACCCCCAGCAGGTTTCTCACGAAGTCTTCGTACTGGGGATAGCGAACCTCCCAGTAATACGTGTCGTCAAGGGTGTTCATGGGGAGCCTGTCCCGCACTTCCAGGGCATCTTCATCCTCTTTAGCCACGTGGACGCTCAGCCACTTCTTGAAGAGCATGACCAGAAGTTCGAAATCAGCCTGGTAAAGCCATGCGAGAAGCTTGCTTTCACTGGCACGGGCGAGACGGTCGAGCCACTCCACCGCTTTGGACGGCAAAATGGAGTCTTTCTGCCACCATTCCACGTCAAAGAGATGATTGATCTGATCAAGGTTGGCGAGAGCCAGCAGGGGCAGAGCGTCTTCTGAGCCAATTTCCTGGACGGAAAAATAAAAATCCTGCACTGCAAGCCTTTGCACCAGCTCTTCAGAGTCCACCCTGTCCAATATGGCATTGAGCCTCTGTCTGGCTGGCAACCCCATGAGCTGCCGGGAAAGATCCCCCCTCGAAATGATCTTCAAAGACAAAGACTTGTTCTTTTCCTCAACACTCAATTTCTTTCTCCTCCATCAGGAAAAAGCGGAACCTGAATCCGGGTCAAAACGACTCGTCATAAGGAGCCCGCCACCGCGCTCAAAAGAACATCTCCTTTTTCAAGTCCCATCATAACCCATGGCGGCTTCAAATGACATGGGCGAGCATCTCCCAAGCACCTTGACCCGATCATCTCCAATGGGTTTGACTTCCTCGAGGAGCCCTTCTATTGTGATTTTAAATCCATGGGCCACGGCCTCAAAAGCAGCGGGCCGGCAATGCACTTGCCATGGAAAAGGGAAGTCATTATAAAATTTCATGGAGGCATGATACACTAAATCCTGAAGGGTGCGAACAGGACCATTTTTACGGATTCCGTCCAGCTTGATACATGAGCAAAAACCTCATCTGATTGTGAAGGAGTATCCCTATGCTTCTCATCGAGGATCTGCAAGTGGAACTTGCAGGGAACATCATTCTCAAGCACATTGACCTCGAGATAAAACCGGGGGAGACACATGTGCTCTTCGGGCCCAACGGTTCGGGTAAAACGTCCCTGCTCATGACCATCATGGGCTATCCGCAATACAGGATAACCAATGGCAGGATTGTTTTCAAAGGCGTCGACATCACTGAGAAACCCATCAACGAAAGAGCCCGTCTGGGTGTTGGCATGTCCTACCAGAGGCCACCCACCATCAACGGTCTCAAGACCCGCCAGATGGTTCAGTTTTGCAGCAGCAGGGAGATCGACGTGGATGAGCTCGCCAGAAGAGTGAACTTCAACAACCTTCTGGACCGGGATGTGAACTCAGGCTTTTCGGGGGGAGAAATCAAGCGGTCTGAACTGCTGCAACTCATGGCCCAGGATGCGGATCTCCTCCTCTTTGACGAGCCCGAGTCAGGGGTGGACATGGAAAACATCAGCCTGGTGGGGAACACCATTGCAACGCTCCTCCAGAAAGACTGTGAAGCCATCCAAAACAAGTCAAGGCTTCAGCAGAAGCGTGAAAGGACCAAAATGGGCCTCATCATCACCCACACGGGGTACATTCTGGACTACATTCCGGTAGACAAGGGGCAGGTTCTGTACGAAGGCGTTTTGAGCTGCAGCACCAACCCCCGTGAGATACTGCAATGCATCAGTGACTTCGGATATGAGGAGTGTGTGCGATGTACGATAAAGACTCACTGAGAGAAAAAGCGGCCAAGGCCGCTCATAAAAAGGCGGCCATCGGCCCCGATATTGATCTCGATGAATTTCAGAGAAGCCCCGTGGAGCATGAATACCTCGATGACGAAAGACTGCTGAAAATATCGGAAGAAGAGAAACGGCAGTTTTTAATGGCGGGGGTCGATGTCTCCAAAAAAGAGAGGATGGGCACCTATCTGCAGATGGACACCTCCGTGGTGCATTGTGACACCAAACAGGAGGGCATCGAAGTGATTCCCATCAAAACGGCCCTGGAAAAATATGACTGGGTTCAGGATTATTACTGGAAACTGGCCTCTGCCGATCAGGATAAATACACGGCCTCCGCAGCCTTGGATCTCCACAACGGGTATGTGATTCGAGCCCTTCCGGGAGTCAAGACCGTCTATCCCATCCAGGCCTGCCTCTACATCGGCAAGGAAGGTCTTCAGCAGAACGTTCACAACATCATCATCGCCGAAGAGGATTCAGAACTTCACATCATCACTGGCTGCTCCACATCTCCCCACCTCAAAAAGGGAATCCATGTGGGCATCTCGGAATTTTTTATCAAGAAAAACGCCAAAATCAGTTTCACCATGATTCACAACTGGGCTGAAGACATGATGGTTCGGCCTCGATCTGTGGCTCAGGTTGAGGAAAACGGCCTTTTTCTGAACAACTACATCTGCATGAAACCCGTTCGATCTCTCCAGATGTATCCCACCACCCATCTTGTGGGAGACAATGCGGTGGCCCGCCTGTACAGCATCATTGTGGGCAGTCCCGAGTCGGAATATGACGTGGGGGGTCGAGTTTTTCTCAAGAAACCTGGGAATAAAGCCGAAATAGTAGCTCGAACCATAAGCAATGGGGGCCGAATCATTTCGCGAGGGCACCTCATTGGAGAAGTGCCCGACATCAAGGCTCACCTGGAATGCAAGGGGCTGATCCTCAAGGGCGGCCTCATTTATGCGGTTCCCGAGCTGGAAGGGCATGCAGATGGCGTGGAAATGTCTCATGAAGCAGCGGTGGGGAAAATCGCTCAGGAAGAGATCTTTTACCTCATGTCCCGTGGCATGGATGAAGAGGAAGCGACGTCCACCATCGTTCGAGGCTTCTTGAATGTGGACATTCCCGGACTGCCTCCCCAGTTGAAGGCGGAAGTGGACAAGGCCATCGAGTTGAGTGACAAAGACGTCATGTGAAAAAGAAATCACATCCCATCATCACACAAAAGGGAGGCGGCCATGAAAAAAACAATAACCTGCGTCATTCTCATTCTTTCCCTTATCCTGGTCCATTCGGCTCCAGTGCTGGCTCAGAGCGGGTCGCCTCCCCCATCTCCTTTCGATCGTTCTCAGAACCTCTCTGAGCGGCACACCATGCTCCATGACACCACACTGGACGAGAAAGCACCTCCAGGTGAATTCGTGCTTCTCGATGCCTTGATCCTGAGGCCCATGGGCCTCGCCGCTCTTGGAGTGGGCCTTGCGGGAAGCATTCTGATATTTCCCTTGACCGCTCTCACCGACAGCGGATCGATCGTGGGCAAGTCTCTCATCAAGGAACCCTTCGATTACACTTTTCGCCGCCAGCTGGGGGACATCGATGTGCAAGTGAACCGCTGAAAAGGATCCCAATAAAAAGCAGCGGAACCATACATTCACCCCTTCCCTCATTTGCCCTCAACGAGCTTGAGGGTGGGGGTATGTCTCCGGCTCCGTCGGGAGTCTCCTGAATCCTTCTTGAGATGAGTCTGCCGGGCAGGGGCCACACGCACCGCTGCATCCCGCCAGGTTCATGTCTTTTCCAGGAGTCTGNTCCCGGTTGATCTCCAAAGCAGCGTTTTTTTACCGGTGGATTCATGGGCCGTCAAAAGATTGCCATCACGGGGGGGATCGCAACGGGGAAAAGCACCGTGGCCTCCATGTTTTCCCGCCTGGGTGCCCTCATTCTCGATGCAGACCAGGTCGCACGAGAAGCAGTGGAGCCCTCAAGTTCCTGCTACCCTGCTCTTCGGGAAATTTTGGAGCCCTTATACTTCGACCAAAAGGATCGGCTCATTCGCCAGAAACTGCGTGAAGGGATCATTCACAACCCCCAGTTGCGCGAGAAGGTCAACGCCCTTCTGCACCCCTTCATTTTGTCTGCCATGGAAGACACGTGGAAAACCATGGGGATCAGAGAACCCCATGTCCTTGTCCTTTTCGATATTCCTCTCCTCTTCGAGATTCATTTCGAAAGCCACTTTCAGACGATCATTCTGGTCTACGTTCCACCTGACCTGCAGATCCGGCGGCTCATGCAAAGGGACGGATTGACGCACGAGGCGGCCGCAAAAACACTGACCATGCAGTGGCCCATCGAAAGCAAAAAAAGCAGGGCTCACATCCTTATCGACAACAGCGGGTCTCTGGAAAACACGTGGCATCAGGTGAGACACGTCTGGAGGCAATTGACGGGAAAAGAACCTCATATGGAACAGGAAGAGAGCAGGTGAGCGCCTCACCCCTGCAACACAGGAGTGGGTCATGTCATGGTGTTCCCACCCCTCTCAAGGAATCACACCTTAGGGGGAAGCCCCCAGCCGATGGGCAAGGAAGGACCTGGAGGAAGAGACCACCTTGAGAGGTCTGCCGCGAAAGGGAGGGCCACAATGCCGCCGGCTCAAGCTAAGCTGTCTCGCCCTGCCCCCTCACACTCCCCGAGCATGCGGGTACCCCGTCCTTTCAAGACTTTCTCAACCTAAGCTTTGGCGGGGATGAGGGAGCGGAGCACACACTCCCATAGATCAAAAGCATTGACTGAGGGACCTGCCTTCACGAAGGATGGCAGCAAGAAGGCAGTTCCCCTGAGATCAGATCTCGCTCAAAATTTTGATTTTAGCCCTGTTGCGCTGCTGCTCCAGCCAGGCATTCCAGAGAGCCACCTGTTTCTGCTCCAGAAGCCGCGCTGACACCAACTCCCGCTTTTCCGGATCATGCAGGTCCGGAGCTTTTTTTCCCAGTAACTCTGCCACAAGGTAGTGCCCTCCCAGGGGGAATGGCTCTGAGGGAAAAGGCCGGGTTTCTTCCAACTGGAACAGCGCATCGAGAGAGGGACCCCTCAGCTGTGCGAGTTCCCGGGGCGGTTCATTGCGTGAAAACCATCCGCTCCTTTTCAGCTCCAGATTTTTTTCCTGAGCGGCGCTTTCCAGACTGCCCACATCCCGAGCGGCCTTGAGAAAAGAGGACGCCCTTTCCCGTGCAAGGTTTGAGGCTTCGCTCCTCTGAAAATCCAAAACGACCCGCTCCCTCACGTCTTCAAGGGCAGGGGTCTGCGGCGGGCGCACAGCGTCCACAGAGGCCACCAGGTATCCCTCAGGGGTTTCCAGCACTCGGCTCACTTCCTGCTCACTCATGGAGAAGATCTCTTGCATCACTTCCGGTGAAGTCATTTCCATGCCAGGCAGTGAGTCTCTCTGGGAAACCCAGATGCCCCTCTGAGCCAGCGTGCGCCCCTGAATCTCGGCGGCCCTTTCCAGATCTTGCAGGCCGTAGGCCATGTCACTGAAAGTGAGGGCCCTTCTGTAGGCCACATCCCGGGCCCTTTCCTTCTTAATGGAAGCTTCAAGACGTTCTTTCACCTCCTCGAAGGATTCGGTTCTCTCCTGGCGAACCCCCAGCACCTGAATGATGTGAAAACCGAAAGGAGTCCTCACCAAATCACTGATTTCACCCTCCTCCAGGGAGAAAGCCACGTCAGCGAACTGGGGGATCATACGGTCACGGCTAAACCAGCCCAGGTCTCCTTCATTATCCACTGCCGAAGGATCCTCCGAATGCTTTCGTGCCAGTTCGGCGAAATCCTCACCTCGTCTGGCCTCCGCCAAAACCCTTTCCCCTTCAGCGCGGACTCGAGCCACATCCTCTTCCGACGCCGTTTCATCCACTCTGAAGAGGATGTGGCGCGCATGAACCTGAGCGGGATGGTGGTAATCCAGGATGCGCTCCTCGAAGCTTCGACGCAATTCCTCTTCCGTCAGTTCCACCTCATGAAAAAAATCTTCCGGTTGGAAAAGAACATAAGACAGCTGGCGTTTTTCCGGTTCTCTGTAGTGCATCTGGCTTTCATTGAAGAAAGCTTCTAAATCCTCCTCCTGCACAGAAACCTTTTCTTCCATGGAAGCAGGATCGAAAATCACATAAGCGATCTCGATGGGAGAGTGATTGAATTTGAGCTCCGCAAGAATTTCTTCTTCGGTCACCATCGCGCGGCGCCTGATGAAGTCTTCCACCTTCATCAACGACAAATCCTGCCCCAGCTGCTGCTCGAAGGACTCGGGCGTCATGCGGCTCTGCTGCAAAACCAACCGATACTGCTGCTCGTCAAACCTTCCGTTGGTCTGAAAGACCGGATACTGAAGGATCTGGTCCCTTATTTCATCAACGGTGGCCGTAAGGCCCAGCTCTTGGGCCGCCATCAGCAGGAGATGCCGTTCGATGAGCATTTCCAAGGCCTGCTGGCGAACATTGAACTGGCGAATCATGTCCGCGGAAAAAGCCTCTCCCAATTGCCGGCGGTACATTTCCACCAGCTGGTCGTAGGCGCGGTTATATTCCCCAATGGTGATGGCGCGATCATTCACCGTGGCAATGGTGTCTCGGTCACGGTCGTGGTAGGTGTAGCCTCCCCAAAAAATGAAAACGATGACGATGAGGAGGAGCAAAAATTTGATGATCCAGGATCTGGCATGTTGTCGAAGAAGATTGAGCATGTGTTCCGAGTGCCTCCGTAGAAAGACTTATCCTTGAATTTCCATGGGCTCCGTGTGCCGCCGCCCAAACATAATGTAAAGGAGAGCACCGATGCAAGGCAAGGTTGAAACAGTCAAAAACCAGAGAACCTTGCCTTTGGGCGTGGCAAAGCGCCGTTTGGGTATATCCAGAATGGCCCAGAAGGTGGGTATCATGGGAATGGCCAAAAGAATGAGCAAAATGATGATTTGCGATGTCATGAATCCGCCCTCATTGTTCCGTGTTCCTCAGATTTTTCAAGTTATCCAGACGGGATTGAACTTCCTTCTCGTGCTCGTTCAGATGTTCAAGAAGGAGGTCAAATTCATGTTCCCAGAGCTGAAACATCTCCGATTTCAGTGAAGCTATAAACTTTTGAGTACGGCGCTGCAACATTTTCTTGTATTTTCCGTAAAACCTGAATCCCACAAAGAGCTGCAGGAGCAAAAAGCTGCCAAGGGCAGCCAGGCCAAAAGGGCTGAATGTGCGGTTCAGAATGGTCAGCAGAACGTCGGTTAAATCCTCGCGATTGGGAGATTCGGCGAAAGCCATCCATCCCTCAACCCCACCGAGGGCCAGGAGAAAAAAAATCCAAAGGCTGGAATACACGACAAACTGCAAAAACCGGAATGTCCTGAAGGATTTGCTGCGGAATCGGGAGGCCCTCTCTTCGAGAAAAATCTTCATGGTGTCCGTCACGCGCCGCCACCGCTCACTGGCATCCACGGAACTCAGGGACTCGCTGAAAGGAATGGTGCGGAAATTCGCCTGAAGGATGCGCCTTTTGAACCGGCTGTCGATTCGTTCCAGCTGATGCTGAATGGAGCACAGAGTACCGGGATCCGAGGTGATTTGAGACAGAGAACAGACGCGCTCGGGAGTGGACCTCCAATGACGCCCCTCCCTCATGACGGAAGCCAGCAGGTAGCCGGGTCCCATGAGGGCAGATATATTGGCCAGGAGGCGGGAGGCTTCCATTCTGAATTCTCCTTCGAGCCACACATCCATGGCCTTNCGACCGTTTTCCGTCCAGGTGGATCGCTCTCCTTCCAGTTCCNTGCGCAATTGGACGATCAAATTGAGATAATCTCGNAAAAGAACCACTTCCTTTTTCAGGGCAGACGCCAGGTGGGCAATTTCCTTGTCCAGATTGGCGGCCTTGATGGCGACGATCTCCTTGATATCGCGCTGCTTGAAAATCTGGGTGCGAAAGAGAAAAAATTGATTCCAGGGCGACAGGCTCTCCTGAGCCATGGCTTCCGAAGCGGAAACGGCAAAAACCATGGGGTTGGTGAGTCCCTTGCCCCTCAGGTGCTGCTGAAAGATGCCGAGCACCCTCCCGAGACTGGCGTGGCCCCCGCCCTGCTCATTTTCCTCACTTTCCGCAAAGAAAAGGTCCACCTTGTTGAAGACAAAATAAAAATTCTGCTCGGACTTGGGAACCTCTTCCAAAAAACTGTAAAACCGCCCATCGGCATATTTTTCCGGGGACACGACCCACACCAGCACATCGAGGTGCTCCAGAAACTTGAGCACCTCCTGCCGATTGGTGTCCCGAATGCTGTCAAAATCGGGCAGGTCGCAAAGAAGAATGCTTTTGACGTGTTCCACGTCATGCAAAAACTCATGATACTCCATGGAAGACTTCAACAGGCGCTCGGGAATGGAAGCCTCCCGGAAACGGTAGATGAGCACTCTGTCCGTCTGAGGGCGCCGATGACTTGTGGTGGCGATGGGGGCCCCCGTGAGGGCGTTGAGAACCGTGGATTTTCCCACTCCCGTGCCCCCCACCAATCCCACCGTGAGGCTGCTCATTTCGAGGCTTTCGATACGAGCCTGGATCTTTTCAGCGCTCTCAAGAAAAGAATGCCGCTCCTCGTCTGAGAGGGTGATCCAGTCCCGATGAGCCAGCAGCGCCTGAATGGCGCTGACCTCACCACGGTATTTTTCCAGGGGATTCTGCATCATGCGTCCAGATGGGTAAGTGCCCGTTCCATTTCCTTCATGGTCTCCTCATCCACCAGGAGAGACCGCACACACTCCTCATAGCGCATCCGCTGATGGCTGATGACCGACACCAGACCTTCGTGGTAGCGCTGCTTGAGCTCTCGTGCCACCTTCTTCAGTTCCTGGTGAACAAAGAGCTCCACGGCACCTTTGGTGAGAAAGGGTGCCAGAGCTGAATTGAGGACCGCTTCCAGAATGGTTATGCCACCCATGACCATCGTTTCCAGGGTGATGATGATGGCACCCCAGACGATGTATACGGAATGGATGCCCACTTGCTTGCTCTTGGGAATGCCTTCCGCCATCTTGTGGAAGGTTTCTTCAAGCCATGCGACGAGCTTGTCCTGTTCCTTGTGAACCAATTCGCGGATTTCATCGCGCGTGAGCACCAGTTCTTTTCGACGAAGGTCCCTAAAAAGAGGGGAAGTGGGTTCTTCAGGTGACAGCTTCTCCAAAACTTCCCGGTTGAAAGATTCGATGGCGGCTTCCAGGGGAGACAGATCGATTTGATCACGAATTCTCGCCAGCGCCTCTTCGTGGGACTCTTCGTGCCTCTTTCCCACCAGTCCGAGAAACATGAGGGGCGCTCTCACCGTGTCTGCAATGAAGCGCCGCGGTTTTCTCAGTATGTCGTAACGGCTGAAGTGCTTTCGAATCTGCCTGTGTATGTACTGGCGGCTTTCCAGGCTCATGCGATCCTGTTGCTGCTGTTGCTGAACCAGCCGCACGCAGGCCGCCTGAAAGAAAGCGTGGAGCCTCTCATTCCATTGATGGGAGGCCTCCTTTTCCGCCTGCAGGGCTTCCTGCAGGCGTACCATCTCGGCCTTTATGGCCTCCCTGTCNCGCTNCCGCACTTCATCAAGAAGCCCATGGAGCTTTCGGCCGGAAAGCAATTTTATCAGCTTGTCATAAAAAAAAGCAAATTGGGGCGCATCTCTCAATCGATGACCGGGATCTTTGGTGAGATAAGGCAGCAAAAACACCTGGTCTTTCCCGATGGAAATGCCCTCGTTCTGGAAAGCATTGGCCGCCTCNTTCCAATCGAATTCTGGTTGAGCCTTGTTCAACACGAGAAAGCATGTCTTTCCCTCGGCATAATACTTTCTGAAATAGCGGAAGGGCACTTCGTCCGCATACTTCTCCTGGCTGGTGACGAAAAGCACCACGTCGGAGAGGTGCATGAGTTCTTCCACAATCCACCGGTTTTTCACTTCCAGGCTGTCCAGGTCGGGAGTGTCCGCAAGGACGAGGTGGGCAAAGGAATTTTCTGCATGCTCCACAAACACCACAAGCCCTTCACCGCCCAGGGTGCCGGTCATGGACTGGTGCAAAAGGGTCCCCCTCGAAATACGTTCAATGCGAATGTCCTCCAGGGGAAAGCCGTCTTCTATGGGTGCATTTTCGTGAGCAAAAAGGATGGGGCCACTGGTTTTGGGTCTTTCAATCCCCGCCTGGCTCAGCGTGTCACCGCACAGGGCGTTGAAAATGGTCGACTTGCCCGTGCCGGTGCCTCCAATGAGCATGAGCCACAGCAGCCCTGCTTTTTGCTTATATTCATAGGCCTCCAGCCTCTGAGGAATGGAGCGTCCAAGGCGAAAAACATCCCTCGCAAAACTTGAAAGGCCGGGGCATTGCACTTTCTGCCAAACCGAATCACGGTTTTCTTTCCATTGCCCCATTCGTCTTTTCCTCATTTGGGAGGTCAGTACATTGCCTCTTCAAGTTCGCTGGAACCGGTGAGATTAAACGGCAAAGTTTTGAAAAGCGGCTGGTAAACATAAAGCAGCAAATCTCCGCGGGATGTCCTCAGGAGCCATTTGCCCATAAGGAATCCAGGATATCTTTTGTGTTGTTCAATGTCATGGACGGGCAGAAACTGTCGCTGGATGCGAAACCATCTCTTAAAAAGGAAATGAACCCCGTGATTTGTGACCACCGCGTGCACGGCACAGAACTTGGGGATGCCTCTCACCCGCACTGCATGGGCACGGCCTGCCCAGAGAATTCTCTCATCCTTCTCCCGCACCTGATCGAACACGCGGTCAAGGGCATAAGGAAGATGGCGCGATGAGGTCCAGGCCATCTCCCTCACAAAAAGACAGCGCATGCGAAACCATATGGCCCCGAAAAGCATCCTGATGGTCCTGAAAATGAGGGGCATGCAGCAGAAAATGAGGGCCAGGCACAAGAGGGTGATGAAAAAGGCTGCCACGGGATGAGCCATGGTCAGATACACAAAGCCGATTGCCCCCACGTCCTCCAGCAGACTCACCAGGATGTTGGAGAAGGGTTCCGGGCTGGTGTTGATGATCAGTCTCGTGCCCGCTTTGGCCACATGAGCCACCGTGGCCATGCTTGCACCCAGCATGAAAACAATGACCTCCATCACCGGTGTGGCCTCACCCACCTGAATGAGGGCCAGCATGGCTCCACCCAGAGGGCGGATGAACGTGTGAAGGGAATCCCACAGGGTGTCCAGACCGGGAATCTTGTCCATGAAGAATTCGAGTCCGTAAAGAGCAATGGCCACGAGAATCACCAGGTCATTTCCCAGCACCTGAAACTCGGGAGGCAACCCTTCAATGAGGCCGTACTTGGTGCAGAGGCCCGTGACAGCAACCGTCGCATAAAGGTTGATTCCCGATATGAAGGACAAGCCCAGTATTGATCCAAGTTGCGCAATGATTTCCATGGAGTACCCTTATTCTGATGACCAACTTAATATACTAGAGAATTTTCCTCCATTTTACAAGGGAAGCACCCGTCGGAGCCTTCATTCAGTGATCTCAACACGCCACATTTCTCAGGCAAAATGTCAGTTTGACACATTTCATCTCCGTGTAATATACGATATTGTTTGTTCTCACAGCATCAGACCTGCCCTGTTCTTCAGAGGCATGGAATATTCCATGCTGTGTGCTTGCGCTTCCCCCAGTCCAATGCATCATGAGTTATCATGGAAATGTGAACGTGTCCAAAGTTCTGATCTCAGACATAAAACCCGGCCAGGATGTGAGCACAAGCTTCGTGGTGCAGGAGAAGGAGCTTCGAAAGACCAGGAATGGGAAACCATTCCTTTCCCTGAAGCTGGCGGATAAGTCCGGCTTCATGGTGGGCCGCATATGGAGTGGAGCGGAGGACATGGCCGAGTCCATTCCCTGCAAGGGAGTCGTGGCTGTGCAGGGACGTGCGGAACTCTTTCGGGAGGAGTTGCAGCTGCACATTCAAAGCATCACCCCCCTATCCCTGCACGAGGTCGAACCCGGGGATTTCATGCCCGCTTCTCCCCAGGACGGGAGAATGCTTTTTCGGGAGCTCAAGAAAATTCTGAAAACCATCAGGCGAAAGCCCCTGCAGCTGCTCATGAAGCACATGCTCGCAGACCTTGAGCTCATGGAAAAATTCAGGCGGGCCCCCGCAGCCAAAGCCATGCATCATGCCTACCTGGGAGGCCTTCTCGAGCACACCCTTGGCGTCTGCAGGGTCGCTGAGACACTTGCCGGCCACTACCCGTTCCTGGACCGGGACATGCTTCTGGCGGGGGCATTCCTCCATGATCTTGGCAAGGTGGACGAATTTTCCTACGACCTGTTCATCGATTATTCTCATGCGGGCCGCCTCGTGGGACACATGGTGCTCGGCGTTCAGATTCTGGAAGAAAAAATCAGGGCCATTAAAAATTTTCCCGAACAGGAAGGGCTGGTTCTCAAGCACCTGGTGCTCAGCCATCACGGGGAAACGGCCCTCGGAGCCGTGAGACTCCCCATGACCCGGGAAGCCGTGGCCCTTCACTTCGCCGACGACCTGGATGCCAAAATGAACAGCATCTCCCGCATTCTGGACGACGACAAAGGGGGCAATGAGCACTGGACAAACTATCAACCCCTCTTTGAACGGTTTTTTCTGAAGGGCCTGCCTGCCCAATGGAGCCCTTCCGCACCCGAGGACTCAAACAAAAACAAGGACAAAGACGGGGATAGGGCAGTCCAGCTCTGCCTGTGGAAAAACTTGCAAGACAACTGAGAGGTCAACATCAGCAATGCTGCGTGGCTCATGTCCATGAACAGTCTGCCCGGGCAGCACCGGGCCAAGAGATTTTTACTGCAGCTATATCGAAGGGAACTCATTCCTCACGCCCTCCTTTTCAGCGGTCTCGCGGGAGTGGGCAAGAAAGCGCTGGCACACCAATTCGCCAAGCTCCTGAACTGCCGAAACCCCCAGGAAAACGACTGCTGCGACCACTGCGACGCCTGCAGGAAGACGGATGCGAACGTCCATCCCGACGTGATCCTCATCCAGCGCGAAGGGGCCTTCATCAAAATCAGCCAGATTCGTGAACTTCGGAGTCATTTGAAATTCGCCCCCTTTGAAGGAATCCGCCGGGTGATCATCTTGGAAGACGCTCACAGACTCAATGAGGAAGCCTCCAATGCCCTCCTGAAAATCCTTGAAGAACCTCCCAGAAACCACGTTTTCATCCTCATAACACCAAATCCCCAGATGCTGCTGCCCACCCTTCTTTCCCGCTGCTGTCACGTGCGTTTTCAACCCTTGGAAAGCAGGTTGATCCTTCAAGAGCTGTTCGAAGGAGAGGGCCTGGAGCCCTCATCAGCTCAAAAAGCGGCCCGCCTCTCCCTGGGAAGCAGGGACCGCGCGCAAGGGCTTTCCCGGGGAACCCTTTCCCGCTGGCAGGAATTGACCGCCGGCCTGATAAAACTCCCCGCCCTCTCCGTTTCCGAGACTTTCCAGTTCGTCTCCCACTGGCTCAAAAATACGGAAGACTTGGAAGAGGACCTTCAGTGCATTAAATTCTGGATGCGGGATATGGTCTTNTCCATCCTCCTTGCAGGACACGATCCCGTCTTTGAACTGGACGCGGAGACCCTTCGGGCACTGGACCAATCGCCCGTGGAGGCTCTTTTTGAATTCTACGACGATGTGGAATCAGCGGCGCACCACCTCACTCTCAATGCAAACAAGCAGTTGATTGTGGAAGGTCTGTGCCTCAGCATAAGGAATATTCTATATGGAAAAGGTCATAGGAATTCGATTTCGCAAGTGCGGCAAGATCTACCACTTTGATCCCGGAAACGTGTCCGTGAAGCGGGGCGATTTTGTGATGGTCAAAACGGAGCAGGGAGCAGGCCTGGGAGAAGTGGCCGAGGGCCCTTATCCCAGGGACCAGCGGGTGCACCCTTCGGAAATCAAAAAAATCGAGCGCCTTGCCACCAATGACGAGATACAGAAACACCTGCGCAACCTTTCCGTTGAGCAGGAAGCGAAAAATTACTGCCTGGAAAGAATCATGGGGCATAAACTGGACATGAACCTGGTGGACGTGGAGTACTTCTACGATGGAAGCCGCATCATCTTTTACTTCACTTCAGACGGCCGGGTAGACTTTCGGGAACTCCTCAAGGACCTCGTTAGAAGGCTGAGGACTCGAGTGGAGCTGAGGCAGATCGGCATTCGCAACCAGGCGAAAATGGTGGGGGGATTGGGCAGCTGCGGCCGAGCCCTCTGCTGCTCCAGTTTTCTGCGCAATTTTCACGCCGTCTCCATCAAAATGGCCAAGGAGCAGAACCTCAGCCTCAACCCCACCAAGATTTCAGGTGCCTGCGGGCGGCTCATGTGCTGCCTTCAATACGAATACGAAACCTATAGAGAACTGAAGAAAGACATGCCCAAGCTCGGCAAGAAGATTGAATTGGCCGAGGGACGGGGCAAAGTCATTCGTCAGAACATTTTCGACCGAACCATCACCGTGCTGCTGGAAGACGGCAAGGAACTGGAGAAGCAGCTGGAACCCAGGCCCAAGGAATGAGGGGCCACACCGCTGCCGTTCTTAAGTCTCCATATGAATCAGCACAAGCAAAGGATGCCCATGGACCGATTCTATGTCACCACGCCCATCTACTATGTCAATGCGGAACCCCACATCGGACACGCGTACACCACGATCGTTGCGGATGTCATGAATCGTTTTCAGAAACTCATGGGCAGAAAGACTTTTTTTCTCACGGGAACGGACGAACATGGGGACAAAATCGTCCAGGCTGCCGAAGACGCCGGCGTGGACCCCAAATCCTATGCGGACAGGATCAGCGCCATGTTCCGGCAAACGTGGCCCCAGCTCAACGTGAGCAACGACCACTTCATCCGCACCACCGATCCCGAACACATGAAGACGGTCCAGTACATTCTTCAGAAGGTCCACGACTCGGGAGACATCTATTTCAGCACCTACAAAGGGCTCTACTGTGTCGGGTGCGAAAGGTTCTACACGGAAAAAGAACTGGTGGATGGGAAATGTCCCGACCACGAGAAGGAACCCGTCGAACGAGAAGAAGCCAACTACTTTTTCCGCATGAGCAAATACCAGGGCTGGCTCCTGGAGCACATTCAATCCAACGAGGGCTTCATCCGCCCCGAACGCTACCGCAACGAAGTCCTCTCTTTTCTCAAAGAACCCCTGGAAGACCTCTGCATCTCAAGGCCCAAAGAACGACTGAGCTGGGGCATTCCCCTTCCCTTTGACGACCGGTATGTGACCTACGTGTGGTTCGATGCCCTCATCAATTACGTCTCGGCCATCGGCTACCCCGACGGCCCTTTGTTTCATGAGTTCTGGCCCGTGGCTCAGCACACCATTGCCAAGGACATTCTCAAGCCTCACGGCATCTACTGGCCCACCATGGCCAGGGCTGCGGGATTTCCCCCCTTCCAGCATCTCAATGTGCACGGATACTGGAGAACGGAAGGGGGCAAGATGAGCAAGAGCCACGGGACCGTGGTGCGTCCCTTGGATCTCGCACCTCTCTACGGAGTGGACGCCTTTCGGTATTTCCTCCTCCGGGAAATGGTTTTCGGCCTCGATGCCAATTTCAGCGAGGAGGCCCTGGTCCAGCGCCTCAACTCCGATCTGGCCAACGACCTGGGCAATCTTTTCAGCCGCACCACGGGCATGACGGACCGCTACTTTCAGGGAAAAATCCCTCCCTTCGGCTCTGAACCCGATGAACTGGACCGGTCGCTTGTGACCCAGATGGAAGCCACCCTGGATCAATGGCGCACGGAAATGCCGAGGCTCGCCTTTCACAAAACCCTCATGGCCGTGTGGGAATGCATCAACGCAGCCAATAAGTACGTGGACCATGCAGCACCCTGGAATCTCGCCAAAGACCCAGGGCAGCTCCCAAAGCTGCAGACGGTCCTGCGCACGCTCCTGGAAATCAACAAGGTGGTGGCGGTGCTCATCAGTCCTTTCATGCCCGATACCAGCGAAAAAATGCTGCAGAGGCTGGGGATCGAAAAAGGGGGCTTTGGACCTGCGCCTGGAAGAAGACGGGAAATGGGGCACTTTGAAGGCAGGTATGCCCGTGCACAAGGGGGAACCCCTTTTTCCGAGGATTCAAAGAGAAGAGCCGAAGGGAGGCAAGCCTCCCAAGGGAGCAGGCAAACCCGGATCCTCCCGGGATGCGGCCCCGAAACCTGCACCCGCGGAAAAGGATGAAAGCATTTCCTTTGACCTTTTCAAACAGGTGGACCTGCGTGCGGGCATCGTGAAACAGGCCGAGAAAGTGCCCAAGTCGGACAGGCTCCTGCGCCTCATTGTGGACATAGGAGAAGAAAGACAGGTGGTGGCGGGAATCGCCCAAACCCACAGCCCCGAGGAACTGGTGGGAAGGCAGGTCATTGTGGTGGCCAATCTCCAACGGGCGAAAATCATGGGCGTGGAATCCCACGGCATGGTCCTCGCCGTCAAGGATGGAGACACCCTGAAACTGGTCACCACCGAAAGCCCCGTTTCTCCCGGGCTCAAAGTCACCTGACCCCAACGCCGCCCCCAATGCTGTTGACTTAAGCTGTCTCAACCAGTGCAACAACACCTTTACGTCATTCCCGCGAAGGCGGGAATCCAGCTTTTTCAAGACCTTCAGGAACCCCGCCTTCGCGGGGATGACATGGTAGAACGACACACAAATCCTTAAATCAACAGCATTGCAGGAGGGGATCGGACCGTAATATTGGATGGAGGATGGCAAAGGGGAGATGATTGCAGAAAATCTTAGGGTGCGGATTCTTCACGGGACAGGGACGTGACTTCCCTGTTGGTCCAGCAAAATTCCAATGATTTTAACTCTTCCTCGGCACCTTTGAAAAAGCAAGTGCCTTCAGCCACCCATGAGCTTCACTTTCCAGCCACGCTTTCTGCA
>SL_3KL_010_SEDDRAFT_10000581_pt1 | contig 30424 bp, 29 predicted proteins | sample SodLakKL_010_SED_2_FD_10381 | JGI IMG/M metagenome (IMG submission 10381)
AGGTTGTGGGCTTCCGCAAACTCACCGGCCCACTCCAGATCGATCAAATCCAGCCCCGGATTTGAGGGAGTTTCAAGAAAAAGCATTTTGGTATTTGGCTGAACCAGCTCTTCCCACCGGTTGGTATCATCCGTATCAGCATAGGTAAACGAAATGCCCCAGCGCGGCAAAATCTGACTCAAGATCTGATGAGAAGAGCCAAACAGCGAACGCGAAGCCAAAACGTGATCTCCCTGACTTAGCAGTGCAGCAAGGCTGCTGAATACGGCCGCCATACCCGAAGCAGTTGCCACACCGGACTCTGCCCCCTCCATTTTGCACATTTTATCTATAAATTCATCTGTGGTCGGATTGGAGTATCGGCTATACACATTGCCTTCAATCTCGTTTGCAAAAAGTGCACGGGCCTGCTCTGCCGAATCAAACCGGAAACTTGAAGTCATGTAGATTGGCGTGGAATGCTCGCGCTCATCCGTGATCGGAGTCTGTGTGCGGATTGCATCCGTTTCAAACTTTTTCTTTTCAGACATTGGGGGGATTCGATTTAAACTGAATATTTTAACTATCGTGAGTACGGAATGATATGACTAAAACAAGGCTGGTGCAAGTTCAGACGTACACGACAGCAATAACCCGGCTGCCGGGTAACGGTACAAGGGGGGAATAATCCAATAGATGCTGATTGATTAAAGTGAGCACAGGTATATCACTCTTTTTTCGCAACTTCTTCTTTTTCAAATTAAAATTCTGAGGAATAATTGTCTTGTCAATGATAAAATATCAGGCAAGTCATCGGACGATTTTATGCGAAAAAAGAACCCATTAAGATATTTGGGATATTCCCGGATCGACTCTTCCGTCGACTTTACCACAAGTTCTCAGATGTCACGGCACTTCACTCAACTATCTCAAAGCTGCTCGTAATCTTTGCTGTTTTTTCGAGCGTTTTGGATACGGAGCAGTATTTGGTCAGCGAGAGGTCGATGGCACGGGTTACTTTTTTTTCATCAAGATGTGAACCTTTCATGATGAAATGCATATGAATGGACTTGAACTCGGAGTAGGTATCCACATTTACCCGGTCACCGGTCACTTCAATCCGGAGTTCATCGGGATTTTGTTTCTGTTTTTTTAATATACCCACTACGTCGATTGCTGAGCAGCCGCCTGCTGCCGCAAGAAGCATCTGCATGGGACGGAACCCGCCGTTGATGCCCCCGATTTTTTCGTTACCGTCCATCTGAAGAGTGATCCCGTCTTCATTAATTGCTTCCATGTGCACGGCATCGTTCAGCCGTTGTATCGATATTTTCATCTTTGAAGTTTGATTGTGATTTGTTTTACTGGAAAATACCGAATTTTATAATGGTTTTCGGAATGAGATTGTCCAGTTTTTTAAACAAACCTCACTCAGGCATCAACAACCGAACCGTTCCGTCCTGTTTGTTCAGAAGAAAAAACTGATCATCGGGGCCGGTACCAAAACGCAGATCTGTTCTCGAGGCTGCCTCTCTGCCCTGTTTCCTGTTTTTTTCCTGAATGAGTTCCAGAAATGTTTTGGAATCACCGGAATGGTCACGCAGTAAAATTCTGTGGAACCCCTGATTCCCTCCTTCGGGAAGATTGTCTGCATCAAACCAGAATATTTCTCCGTTCACCATATCACCGAAGAGCACTTTGTTCATAAGCTGCGAAACCGGACCCGACCGATATATATGAACTCCTGTTACTGCCACCCGATTGGCCATGAGCGAATCGTAACGTCCGTATTCAACCACGGGAAATACAACGTCGGGATCACTTCGGGGGTCATCCAAAACAACCTCGGAACGGCTGATGAAACGGTAGCTTCCCTCCCATTCATTCCAGCCGAGGTTTCCTCCTTTAGGCACCAGGCTCACTTTTTCCACGATATTCTGGCCGATATCTGCCATAAACAGGTTTCCATTGGCAGGATCCCAGCCAAACCGCTGCGGGTTGCGCATTCCGTATGCATAAATTTCTCCCAAAGTTCCGTCTTGCCCCACAAAAGGATTGTCTGCTGGAATACCATACTTCCCGTTTTCACTGTTTGAACCGAGCGGATCAATCCGAAGCATTTTTCCGAATGCCGAATTCAAATCGAGCGACAAATTAAGTGGATCTCCGCCGCTTCCGCCATCTGCTGAACCGATATAGAGATACCCGTATTCATCATCACCCGGTTCAGCCAGCGGGTAAAAAGCAAGCTGCCCGGCGTTATGATTGCCAAACGGCTGCTGGAACCGCATAAGTTCACGAGGAGGACTGCCATTATACCGGACAGCCTCAGGATCTTCAGCCCTCCACTCATGCAGCACGGTCTGATGAGTAAAGTTTCCGTCATCCGTACCAAAGTCAATTTTTGTCTCCTCATTAGGAACATCCGTAAATGTGTAAAATCGGCCATATCCCGGCACACCTTCACGGCCAAAATCGGGATGAAATGCCATGCTCTGAAATCCCCTTTCACGACCGCTGTATTCCACTTCAATACCCCATTCGGAATCATTGATATTAACGTACAGTTCCACCTCACTTCCGTCGTAACTGATGCTATAAATCGGCCCGTACATATCGTTCACAAACATCCGTGAAGTACCCGGTTCATCAATCAAAATCATCATTCGGGCAGGTTCTTCATCATAATCCGGAAGAGAGGCAAATTCAGACACATCCACAATCACAAGACCTTCTTCTGCTTTTATCGGTTCGGGGAACGGGTCGTTTGTGGTGTTTTGAGCTGCCAGAGGAAAAGAGATCACAACAAAAAAGAAGGAAAGGAGAAGATGATATATTTTGTCCATAGCATAAATATTTTATCCGGTGTACTCAATAACATCATTTCAGCCCTGAAAAGTTGTAAAAAAATTTGTGATCTGTTCATTGGTAAGGGTCTTTTTCTTTTTTCTGTTATGATGTACCTGTTTTTTGAACGTTCATCATACATAAAATCGGAAATCGTTTCGTCGCTAAATCGTTTAATAGGATATCAAAGGATTAACCGATTGAGAAGATACTCGATTTCCGATTGAGCGATTTTAAAGACTCCAAATCAGGTAACCGCTCCGCCGCAGCTGCTCCCCGCTCCTGCCGTACATCCGTAGCAGTGCTGATTCACCACAATTTCCCGGCTGTTCAGTTTTTCCAGATCCCAGTTTTTAATGTGATCCGGAGCCCCGTGATTGGTTTTGAGTTTTAGCATCTGATTAAAATCACAGTCGTACAGATTGCCGTCCCAACCGATAGAGATGGTATTTCGGCACATTACTCCCATCGCCGCTGATGGATTGAACGATGTGACCAGCTTTTCCATGTACTCCTCCAGATTACCGCTCATCATCAAAAAGTTGAGGTATCGGCTGATTGGCAGATTGGTGATAGTAAAGAGGTCATTGAACAGGATTTTGTGATCATCCCAAAGCCTTTTTTTATAATCCTTTTTGAGCGATTCCTGATCAGGTGGCAGGAATGCACCCACAGGATTATAAACCAGATTTAAAACCAGACCGGTTCCCTTTTTCCCGTAGCCAATATCATTTAACAATTTCAAAACCTTCATCGATTTATCATACGTTCCTTCACCCCGCTGAGCATCGGTTCTGCGTCTGCTGTAGAACGGAAGTGAACAGGTAATTTCCACACTGCGATCCGCCAAAAACTGAGGTAGATCTTCAAATTTTCTGGTATCCAGAATGGTGAGATTAGATCGTACGATGATATGCTTTTTCAGCTTGGAAACTTCATCTACAAACCATCGAAAATGCGGGTTCATCTCCGGAGCTCCCCCGGTCAGGTCCACCGTAGTAATTTCACTGTGATCCAACGCACGAAGGCAATGCTCCAGGGTTTCACGGCTCATGATCTCCTTCCGGTCCGGCCCGGCATCCACGTGGCAGTGTTTGCAGGTCATGTTGCACATATAACCGACGTTAATCTGAAAAATCTCGATACCGGTCGGTTTCAGCGGATACAGGCCGATTTCGTTCAGTTTTTTCTCAAACTTGTCCAGGTTTTTCACCCTGTCATTCTGGTTGTTGATTACATCGAGCTGTTTTTTCGGGTTGGAAAGGGAGTGGCTTTGAGCTATGAGAGATTTCATTTTTCGGGAATTCTTGATTGAGATTTAAAAAATCTCGGTGAAAGGGCAGATTACATCGTCAGTTTGTCAACTTTATTCATCATCTGTACGCCGTGAACCAGAGACGAACCTCCGCGGATAGCAGTAGCCACGTGAACAGCTTCCATCATCTGCTCCTCGGAATATCCTTTTTCCAGGCTTTCCTCGGTGTAGGCATCGATGCAGTACGGGCACTGGACGGTGTGGGCAACAGCAAGTGCAATGAGTGCTTTTTCTTTGGATGAAAGGGCACTGTCCTTAAAAACCGTTCCGTAATAATCGAAAAATTTGTCGGCCAGTTCTTTCTGAAATTCGCCCACGTCGCCAAACTTTTTCAGGTCGTCGGGATTGTAGTACGTTTTATCCATCGTAATCTTTTTTATTTTGGTTTATAATGATGCTTTAGAAACAAGCCGGATGGCGCAATAATAGTTTCGATTCATCACATTTTTTGCTCCGATCTGAGACAAAATATATTCAGAAACAAACCCGATTTCTGAGATAATAAACACGAAGGGCGAAAATTTTATCACAGAAGAGTAAAAGAAATGAAACCGGCTGCAGGACACTTCCTTCAGCCGGTTTAAAAAATTAAATGGCAGCTTCTTTCTGCTGAACTGTTTTGAGTAGAAAGTCAGAAATCTGCTTCGTATTTGCCAGGGTTGTCCCCGGTTCTTCGGTGTAGAGATCAGCTGTTCGAAGCCCGCTTTCGAGAACTGCCTGGATGGCAGCTTCGATTTTCAGAGCCGCTTCTTCCAGCTTAAGTGAATAACGACAAAGCAGTGCCGCAGATGCCACAGCTGCAAGAGGATTGGCTACACCCTTACCCGCAATATCGGGAGCAGAGCCGTGAACCGGTTCATATACTCCGTTCTCTCCGCCTATACTGGCCGACGGCAGCATTCCGAGCGAACCGGTCAGCATAGAAGCAGCATCACTCAGGATATCACCAAACAGATTTCCGGTAACCATCACATCAAACTGCTTCGGATCGCGAATGATCTGCATAGCACAATTATCCACCAGCATGTGGCTTAGTTCCACATCAGGATAATCACCAGCGATTTCGAGAATTGATTTTCGCCACATACGTGAACTTTCCAGTACGTTGGCCTTGTCAACCGAGCAGACCCGTTTATCCCGCAGCCGGGCTGCTTCAAACGCAACTCTTGCCACACGATGTACTTCCGAGCGGCTGTACTTCATCGTATCCACTGAAAAGGGATCACCGTTTTCTTCAGATGTAAACCTGGGTTCTCCAAAATAGACCCCGCCGGTCAGTTCCCGTACAATGAGAATATCGGTGCCTTCAATCACTTCTTCTTTAATGGTTGAAGCAGCCGCAAGTGCAGGATAGACGTTTATAGGCCTTAGGTTTGCAAATACTCCGAGTTCTTTTCGTAGTTTTAATAATGCAGCTTCCGGGCGCAAATCGGCGCTGAGGTCATCCCATGAAGGGCCGCCGACAGCGCCCAGAAGCACAACTTTCTTGTTTTTACATTCATCCAGAATTTCATCGGTAACCGGTTTTCCGTGCTGTTCATAGCAAGTGCCGCCAAAGGGCAGCTCAGTAGCTTTTAGTTCTACATGAAACTGCCGGCAGACAGTTTTCAGCACATCAAGCGCAACAGCTGTTACCTCCGGCCCAATACCATCCCCGGGGAGGGCAACTATTTCAATTTGTTTCATCGTTCAGCCACCATCCCGGTTTGCCTGGCATATTTAAAAATGCCACCTGCATGAACAATATCGGCTACACTGCCCAATGGCTTGATCTTGTATTCCTTTTTTTGTGTAAGGTTTTTCAATATGTGATTTTCCTGGTCAATCTCCAGTTCATCTCCGGTATGAACTTCCTTGCTCAGGTCCTCGTAACTCTCAAACGGAATCAGAAAACCGCCGTCAACCGAATTGCGATAAAAGATTCTTGCATACGATGAAGTTACAATCGCTTTTATTCCTGCAATTTCAAGGCAGGCCGGAGCGTGTTCACGTGATGAACCACAACCGAAGTTATCGCTCGCAACTATTATTTTAAACTCACTTTCAGTTTCATCTTCTTTGGTGAGCCGTATGTTGCCTTGCGGCAGGCCCGATTCTTGAGATGGAACTCCCGAAAGAGCATATTTTCCATACAATTTACGTTCTTCGGGATCTTCCAGGCTGTATACCAGGTGTGCTGCAGGTATAATCTGGTCGGTGTCAACATTCTTGCCCAATACAAAAGCCTTGCCTTTGATGGGTTCTGAGGATTTACTCATGTTATTGCTTATTATAAAAATTAGAAAATTCGTTAATGATTTAACTGCACCCTGTTAAATAACAGTTTGCTGAATGAACACTCTCGGGTCAGTAATCACACCGGTTACAGCAGATGCCGCCACAGTATAGGGTGAAGCAAGATAAACCTGAGCCTGCTTCGATCCCATCCGTCCGGGATAATTCCTGTTGGTTGATGAGATACAAACCTCTTCACTATTCAGACGCCCGAAGGTATCAGAGGGGCCGCCAAGGCAAGCTGCACAGGAAGCATTCCCGATTTTACAGCCTGCTTCCCTGAAAATATCGATCAGTGGTGTGCCATAGATAGTTTCGGTTTCAAGTGCTCGTGCGATTTCAGTGGTGGCAGGCACAATATAGGTGTCAAGTTTCACTTTGTTGCCCCGGATAATTTCGGCAGCTGCTCTGAAGTCAGACAGCTTTCCGCCTGTACATGATCCGATATACGCCCGGTCGAGGTAAGTTCCTTCCAGTTCCTCGGCAGTGGCTTTATTGTCTGGACTGTGCGGCTTGGCAATCATCGGAACCAACTCTTCGATATTGTAAAAGTGTTCACTGTGATATACCGCATCAGGATCGCTGTACACTTTTTCGAAAGGTTTATCGGTTCGTGATTTAACGTACGCATCGGTCACTTCATCTGGTTCAACCACGCCATTTTTCCCCCCGGCTTCAATCGCCATATTGGTGAGGGTCATGCGGTCTTCCATCGTCAGTGCTTTAATTCCTGGCCCTGTAAATTCCATGGTTCGGTAGGTTGCACCGTCCACGCCTATATCACCAATAATTTTCAGGATAATGTCTTTGGCCATCAGGTATGGTGGCAGTGAGGCACCTTCAAATACAAATCGCATGGTTTCGGGCACTTTCACCCAGAGTTTTCCTGTACCCATAATAAAAGCCGCATCGGTGTTGCCAATTCCTGTGGCAAACTGCCCAAACGCTCCGGCTGTACAGGTGTGGGAATCCGTTCCAAAAAGAACTTCTCCCGGCCGGGTAAATCCTTCCTCCGGCAGTGCTACGTGGCATACACCTTTGTAGCGATCGGTTCCGACATCATAAAAGTAGGGTAAATCCTGCTCAGCAGCGAAAGCGCGCAGAATATCCACATTTCGATTGGCATATTTATCATTGGTGAAGATGTAGTGGTCGGGAATAATAACGAGTTTTTCTTTATCCCATACCTTGGCATCTTCGCCAAACTGCTTATGAAAAATGCCGATGGCCGGAGGTCCGCATACATCGTGGGTCATCAGTACATCTACATCTACCCACACATTGTCGCCAGGCGAAACCCGGTCGTTGCCACTGTGTTTTGCAAGTATCTTTTCGGTTAACGTCATTCCCATAATAATGGAGTTATTGTTAGGTTTTGTTTTTATTGATTTTGATTATTTCTGTCTGTTGATCTGAGATTTCATCAGCCGGCGACAAAAGAGTTATCCGGATTCTTTTTAGAATAATTGGTATTTGCCATTATGCTTATCAGGTCTTTGTCCTCAACCACTTTTTGCTTATCGGCCAGTTTGGTAACTTCGTTATAAATCTGGTTCAGATCTTCTTTGTTCAAAAAGTACCCGAGTTCTTCCAGTTTCTTGCCAAGTGCAAAACGCCCGGAATGCTTTCCAATGACAATTCTGTTACAGGTCAGCCCTACGGATTCCGGAGTCATTATTTCGTAGGTCAGTGGATTTTTGAGTACGCCGTGCTGATGAATGCCCGCCTCATGTGCAAAAGCATTTTCTCCGACAATTGCCTTGTTTGGCTGAACACCTTTTCCGGTAATTTGTGCAAGTAACTGGCTGGAAGAGAATATCTCCTTCGTATTGATTCCGGTAGTGTAGGCCATGTTGTTCTTGCGGGTTTCGATGGCCATTACCACCTCTTCAAGAGATGCATTCCCTGCCCGTTCGCCGATTCCGTTCACGGTGCATTCAATCTGCCGTGCCCCATTCCGAACGGCCATCAGCGAGTTTGCAACAGCAAGACCGAGATCGTTGTGACAGTGCACACTGATAGTGGCCTGATCGATATTTGGAATATTTTCATTCAGCGTTTTGATCAGTTCACCATACTCCCAGGGGAGTGCGTAGCCCACGGTATCCGGTACATTTATAGTGGTTGCACCCGCTTCAATCACTGCGGTAAAAATTTCGATCAAAAATTCAGGATCACTTCGGGAAGCATCTTCGGCAGAAAACTCCACATCATCGTAGTACGATTTAGCAAACTCTACTGCTTTCACGGCCGATTCCAAAACTTCTTCACGCGATTTCTGAAGTTTATATTTCAGATGAATATCACTGGTAGCAATAAATGTGTGAATTCGCGGTTTGGCAGCAAGTTCCACGGCAGAAACGGCCCGTTCAAGATCCACATAGCGGGTGCGGCAAAGCGCAGCCACAGAGCTTTTTTTAACGATTTTTCCAATCTCACGCACAGTTTCGTAATCGCCGTCTGATGCGATCGGGAAACCTGCCTCAATCACATCAACACCCAGTTTTTCGAGCTGTAGAGCAAGCTGAACTTTTTCCTGCTTGTTCATACTGTATCCCGGCGACTGTTCGCCGTCCCGAAGTGTTGTATCAAAGATGGTAATGTGACTGTCCATGATGTTGATTGTTTAGTATTGGTATTGTAAGTCCTCTGAAGAGGATAATGCAGGTCCCCTAAGAGGGGACTTCTGTAGTATTATTTTGGCCGGTTTCGACCAGGTTTTCTCTTCTTCTTGGTTTTGAGTTCTGGTTCATCAAAAAATAAATAATGCCTTCCGACAGAGCCTTCCAGCTCGCATCGATAATATTTTCAGATACGCCTACAGTACCCCAGCTGGTACCGTCTTTGGCCGAATCAATCAGCACACGAACTTTAGCTCCGGTTCCGTCTTTTTCGTTCAGAACACGAACTTTGTAGTCCTGCAGCTTCATTGAAGAAATTTCCGGATAAAATTCACAAAGGGCACGGCGTAAAGCAGCATCCAGAGCATTTACAGGACCGTTTCCTTCAGCCGCGCTCAGTTCAATCTGGTCATTCACACGCACTTTAATGGTCGCTTCAGACCGTGATTCTCCTTTGCTGTTCTGTTCCATGATCACGCGAAACCCTTCCAGTTTAAAAAATTCGGGTGCGTTCTTGGTGATCTGTTTTACAAGCAGTTCAAATGATGCTTCAGCCGCCTCGAACTGATAGCCTTCATTTTCAAGTTTCTTTAATTCCTGAACGATCTTGCCGCTTTCGGCCGAAGATTTATCAAATTCAAACCCGAGCTCTTCCGATTTGTACGACACATTGCTCTTTCCTGAGAGATCAGAAACCAGTACTCGCCGGCTGTTACCCACCAGTTCCGGTTTGATGTGCTCATAAGTCTGCTCATTTTTGATGACGGCACTAACGTGAACTCCGCCTTTGTGTGCAAAAGCACTTTTACCCACATAGGGTTGCTTGTTGTCGGGTGTGAGGTTTCCAAGCTCACTTACAAATTTCGAAAGGGTTGAAAGCTGCTTCAGATGTTCGTCAGACACACAGCGGTATCCCATTTTTATCTGAAGGTTCGGAATCACCGAACAGAGGTTTGCGTTACCGCACCGCTCGCCATACCCGTTGATAGTACCCTGTACATGCACAGCACCCGCATCCACAGCAGCAAGTGCATTGGCCACAGCCAGTTCCGAATCGTTGTGGGAGTGAATCCCGATGGGAGCATTCACCGCATTCATTACTTTATGAACAACTTTCGTAACCTCATGAGTAAGTGTGCCGCCATTGGTATCGCACAATACAAGTACATCTGCTCCGGCTGATTGTGCTGCCAGGAGAGTTTTGATGGCATACTCCGGATTGTCCTTATATCCATCAAAAAAGTGTTCTGCATCGTAGATGACCTCTTTACCGTGTTCTTTCAGGTATCTGATCGAACCCGAAATCAATTCCAGGTTTTTCTCAGGGGAAATTTTAAGCGCATGGGTAACATGCAGCAGCCACGACTTTCCGAAAATAGAGACTGCCGGGGTTTCTGCTTCAATCAAAGCACGGAGGTTCGAATCTTCCTCTGGCTCATTCCCTGCGCGACAGGTACTTCCGAATGCCACAATTTTTGCCTGTTGGAACGAATGTCTTTTGGCTCTTTCAAAGAATGCCATGTCTTTAGGATTCGATCCTGGCCAACCTCCTTCAATATACTGAATACCAAATTCATCAAGCCGTTTGGCTATTCTGATTTTATCTTCCGCTGAGAACGACACTTTTTCGCCTTGTGTGCCATCGCGAAGTGTGGTATCAAATATTTGGATATTTTTTGACATTCGTTCTGTTTGGTTTTTAAAGTTGCCCCTCCCGAAAGAGGGGCTTGATAAATTTATTCTGCGGGTTCAGCCTGCGATTTTTCCTCTTCTTCGTGATCGATCCAGTCCATCATCGAGCGAAGCTCTTTTCCAACTTTTTCGATCTGATGATCGCCAAGTGAAGCTCTCATTTTTGTGAGGTTCGGAAGTCCTTCCCGGTTTTCGTCCATCCACTCTTTGGCAAATTCGCCGCTCTGTACTTCTTCGAGCAGGCTCTTCATTCGCTTTTTGGTATCCGAATCAATAACCCGGCTTCCTCTCGAAAGACCACCATACTCGGCTGTGTCACTCACAGAATAATACATCCGCTCGATACCTCCTTCGTACATCAGATCTACAATAAGTTTCAGTTCGTGAAGACATTCAAAATAAGCAATTTCAGGCTGGTATCCCGCTTCAACCAGTACTTCAAACCCGGTTTTAACCAGCTCAGAAGCTCCGCCGCAAAGCACTGCCTGCTCTCCGAAAAGGTCGGTTTCAGTCTCTTCCTTAAACGTGGTTTCCAGAACACCTGCTCGAGTACCGCCAATCGCTTTAGCGTAAGCAAGTGCAGTATCTTTGGCGGTGCCGGATGCATCCTTATAAATGGCAAACAGACAGGGAACGCCAGAGCCTTCCGTATAAACACGGCGGACAAGGTGGCCAGGGCCTTTTGGCGCTACCATAAAAACATCAACATTATCAGGAGGTACGATTTCATTAAAGTGGATATTAAACCCGTGTGCAAACAGTAATGCGTTACCGGGTTCAAGATTTGGCTCAATACTTTCTTTGTACACAGTTCCCTGATGTTGATCGGGAATAAGTACCATCACCAGGTCTCCTTTGGCTGCGGCTTCTGCGGTTTCATACACTTTAAGGCCGGATTTTTCAGCTTCTTTCCACGAAGAACTCTCCTTTCTCAGGCCTACAACAACATCCAAACCGCTGTCATGCAGGTTTAATGCATGAGCATGCCCCTGACTTCCAAAACCGATAATGGCAATTGTCTTTCCTGATAGTACATCGAGATCCGCATCTCCGTTATAATATGTTTTCGCTTTCATTCTGTTAATTATTGATTTGTGTAATTTTAATAAAAAGATTTATAAACCCTCAGATGAGGGATTACTCAGTTAGCTAATTAATATTTATTGGGCCCTGGAACTCCCGCTTCAGTGCAACACTTCCTGTTCGCGACATTTCAGTAATTCCGTACGGTCTCAGCACCTGAATCATCGCGTCCACTTTATCGGTGTTACCAGTAACTTCGAGAGCAAGTTTGTCGTTTGTGATGTCGATCACTTTGGATTTGAATGCCTGGGCAATCAGCATGATTTCAGAACGCCCTGCCTTAGCCGTGGATACTTTAATAATGGCCAGCTCCCGCTCAATGCACTTTCTGTGTGTAAGATCGGTCACTTTCAGAACATCCACCACATTGTGGAGATGTTTGTTGATCTGTTCCACCGTTTTCTCATCGCCGTGTGTGGTTATGGTGATTCTTGCCATTCCGGGTTCGGCCTCAGAGGCAAATGTTACACTGTCCAGTTCAAATCCCTTTCCACTGAAAATTCCAATGATTCTCGAAAAAGTATTTAAGTTGTGCTTTACCAGTACGGAAAGCGTGTGTTTGGCATCTTTGGTTAATACTGCTGTAGACATGATTTTTTTATTTCGCCTCTTCGTCTGATTCTACCATTTCAAAAAGTGCCGCGCCGGATGGAACCATCGGGTAGCAGTTTTCTTCCTTCACAACGCTGAAATCCATCAGCACTGGTGCGTCTTTAATCGCCATCGCTTTTTTGAGCGCAGCTCTCATCTCTTTGGGGTTCTCTGCACGAAGACCCAGACAGCCATAAGCTTCGGCCATTTTTACAAAATCAGGATTATGAGAACCAAAAACAGAATAGCTGTAACGTTTATCGAAGAAGAGCTGCTGCCACTGGCGTACCATGCCGAGACAGTAATTATTCATGATAACAATCTTAACAGGAATCTTGTATTCTACGGCGGTGGCAAGTTCGTAAGACGACATCTGGAACCCACCGTCGCCCGTGATACAGACTACATCGCGGTCGGGACAGGCAAGTGCCGCTCCTATCGCTGCAGGAAACCCGTATCCCATTGTGCCCAAACCGCCAGATGAGATCCACGAACGCGGATGGTTAAATTTGTAGTGCTGTGCTGCCCACATCTGGTGTTGCCCTACATCCGTAACAACAATAGCGTTGCCGTTGGTCTCTTCCGAAATCATTTTGATCATATGCTGCGGGTAGATCGTATCCTCTGATTCGGGCACAACCAGCGGATGCTCTTTCTGCCAGGTATGGATGGTATCCCACCATTCCGAAATTTCCGGCGGATTGGCAAGTTTGTCGATAGCAGGAATTACATGTTTCACATCCCCTACAATCGGCACTTCCACCTCCACATTTTTACCAATACAAGACGGATCAATATCGATATGAATTTTCCTGGAATTCTGCGAAAATCCGTCGAGACGTCCGGTTACCCGATCATCAAACCGGGCCCCAACAGCAATGAGTACATCACATTCGGTCATCGCCATATTGGCATACCAGGTTCCGTGCATTCCAAGCATTCCGACAGACTGAGGTTTGCTTTCAGGAAAAGCTCCCAGCCCCATCAAAGTGGTGGTAACAGGAATATTCAACCGTTCGGCAAATTTTGTCACTTCTTCCCACGCTTCTCCGAGAATCGCGCCGCCGCCCACATAAATGAGGGGTTTCTTGGCATTGCTGAGCATCTCTGCAGCTTTTGCTATTTGCGGCTGATGCCCGTGAAGGGTAGGCTTAAAGCTCGGGATATTCACCTGTTTCGCACCTGAGTAGGTTCCGTGCGTATTGAGCATATCTTTGGGTAAATCGACCAAAACCGGTCCCGGCCTTCCGTTTGTGGCGATATGAAATGCTTCACGAAGCACGTGCTCCAGTTCGTTCACATCTCTCACCAAATAATTTTGCTTAGTGATCGGGCGTGTAATCCCAACAATATCCGCCTCCTGAAACGCATCATTCCCAATCACACTGGTGGGGACCTGGCCAGTAAGTACAACAAGCGGTATAGAATCCATCATCGCTGTTGCAATACCAGTCACTGTGTTGGTTCCGCCGGGGCCAGATGTAGCCAGAACCACACCCGGTTTCCCGGTTGCCCTCGAATACCCGTCGGCAGCATGAGTCCCTGCCTGCTCATGACGAATGAGGATATGTTTCAGGTCGTGATTGTTAAAAAGTGTATCGTATATGGGAAGAACCGCTCCGCCCGGATAGCCGAAGATCGTGTCTACATCCAGATCGGCCAGTGTTTTAATCAGAATTTCCGACCCGGTAAACTTTGCGGCATCTTCAGCAACTCGTTTAACCGGCTGCAAAGGGGTTTGGGTTTGAAAATTTTTGGCGGACGTTGTTGATTTGTGTGATTTCATGTTGCCTCAGAGATATACGTTGCCCGCCAGAGGTCAAAGTAAATCAATATGTAGGATTCGGCTTCTAACCTCTGGCAGATGTGATTATCTAATTATTAGATTTAGAATTAGAATGCCAGAAATTAGGATAGAAATAACCAGACTACTGATTACACCTACAGAAAAAACAGAGATAACAGTAAATACTGCGGTAAGCAATGTGATGAGTAAAGCAGATACAAAAAGTACATACAACTCTCTCATTGAGTTAACCTCTTTGACTGAAACAGCGTTTTGAGAACTATGTTTTGTATGTGTTATTTTGGTAGACAATTTGTAATCTGTTTAGGTAAACTTCACTATTGAAAACTTAGACAATGCTGTTATATGAGTCAAGATATTTTTTATATCATTACTGTTCAAAAGTCTGACACAGAACAGACCCCTCAAAAGCGCTTCCAAAAAAAATTATATAAGACACTTAAACTATTGTTTATAAATAACTAATTGAATAGAATCAACCATGACGAAACTGAATAAATACAGCTCCAGATTAACCCAGCAACAGTCTCAGGTAGGCTCAAAAGCGATGCTTTATGCCACCGGATTGAGCGAGGACGACATGAAAAAGCCCCAGATCGGAATCGCAAGTGCGGGATGGGACGGCAATCCGTGTAACATGCATCTGAACGATCTGGCTGCTGTCATCAAACAGGGGGTGTGGGACAACAATATGGTTGGATTTGTATTCCATACTATCGGTGTGAGTGACGGCATTTCGATGGGTACCCAGGGCATGAAGTTTTCTCTTCCCTCCCGCGATATTATTGCAGACTCCATCGAAGTGGTGATGCAGGCCCAGTGGTACGATGCCAATATCTCTGTAATGGGCTGCGATAAAAATATGCCCGGCTCAGTGATGGCGATAGCCAGGGTGAACCGGCCGTCAATCATGGTGTATGGAGGAACCATCAGTCCCGGAAACCTGAACGGGCAAAAGCTCGATATTGTCTCGGCGTTTGAATCGTACGGGCAGTTTCTCTCCAAAGAGATCGATGAAGAGCAGATGAACCAGGTCCTTAAACACGCCTGTCCCGGAAAGGGAGCCTGCGGCGGAATGTATACCGCTAACACTATGGCATCGGCCATTGAAACACTGGGCATTAGCCTTCCCTACAGTTCTTCGGTTCCTGCAAATCACCCGGAAAAAATCAAAGAGTGCGAAAGAGCGGGAGAAGCGATCTACAAGATCCTGGAGAAGGATATCAAACCAAGAGATATCATCACCCGTAAATCTTTGGAAAATGCTGTTGCTATGATTATTGCCCTTGGCGGCTCCACCAATGCAGTAATGCACATGCTTGCCATCGCAAAAGCGGCCGAAGTTGATTTTACCATTGATGATTTCCAGGAAGTGAGTGACCGCACACCATTTCTGGCTGACCTGAAGCCAAGCGGAAAGTATGTGATGGAAGACCTCTATAATGCAGGTGGAGTTCCCGGTGTTCAAAAACTTCTTCTGGAGCACGGGTATCTCCACGGTGACTGCATCACCGTAACCGGCAACACACTGGAAGAAAACGTGGACGAACTACCCGGATTACTGGAAGAACAAAAAGTAATCCATCCCGTGTCCGATCCTGTAAAAAAAACCGGACACCTTCAGATTCTCTACGGCAACCTCTCACCCGACGGAAGTGTGGCCAAAATCACCGGAAAAGAGGGAATGCAGTTTTCAGGCCCTGCCCGGGTATTTGAATCGGAAGAAGATTGCCTGGAAGGTATCCGCGGCGGCAAAGTGAAGAAAGGCGATGTTGTTGTAATCCGTTATGAAGGGCCCAAAGGAGGACCCGGTATGCGGGAGATGCTCTCAATTACAGCTGCCATTATGGGTGTTGGCCTCGGCAACGAAGTGGCGCTGATTACTGACGGTCGCTTTTCGGGAGGAACTCACGGTTTTGTGATCGGCCACGTAACTCCGGAGGCACAACTGGGCGGAGCCATTGGCCTGCTTAAAAATGGCGACATTATCACCATCGACGCAGACGAAAGAATTCTGAATGTAGATCTTTCTTCCGAAGAGCTTGAAAAGCGCCGGAATAACTGGATTGCTCCCGAGCTGAAATTCAAGAGCGGTATTCTTTATAAATATGCGAAGAATGTTTCCACAGCCTCAGAGGGTTGTGTGACAGATGCTTGAAAATAAACAGCCCTCCAGGATTTTAAGTCCTGGACGGCCTTTACTTCTATCTATCGGTTACATTTGGCCCTATCCACACGGACCCATCCCCCGGCCCCTTCCCTATGCCGCAAACTCACGGCATAGGGAAGGGGTGATGTTTTGCAGGGTTTAAGGATAACTTAAATAGTTACAACTTCGAGGGTCAGGAAAACTTCGAAGAGCAGGCTTTTGGGCAAGATTTGGGGATCGGAAAGAGATATCGAAATCATATAATCTTCTGTTTTCTCAGGAAACTTTACTATCAGCAATACCAAAACTCTCCAGGAGGGTCTTCATTGAAAAGATAATCATCCGGCTGGACTGGGTTACGGAACGGTTCAGCATCAGCAGGTAAGTAATTTCTGTGCGTCTGATTTTTTGGTCCGATATAAATGAACGACACATTTTGATGAACTCTTTATCTTCGTTTTCAATAAAATTGTGAATCTCCGTTACTTCCCCGCTCCGATCTGTTTCAATTGCCGGATCATCATCCCATTTAATCTCTTTTCCTTTGGCGATTAGTTTTTGCAGCCGTTCTGTGATTGAACGGTGGGAACTGTGCAGCGAAGGATCAGTATCGTGGCTCAGCATTGCCAGTTCATCTTTCAGTTCAAAAATATTCTTTGAAGAGTTCATAATATTCCTGCTCGCCCTCAGCAGTTTGTCAATCCGTTCGGCTTCCTCCTTGCTTACCTCATGAGAGAGCAGCTTGGTATTGTATTCGAAAATTTCAGCATGATATCGTACAAGGTCATCATAATTAATATGTTGTCCGTGCCGATTCGGGTGAATGGTCTGTTCGACAAACATCAGCGCATACCGCAACTGCCGGGCAATTTCTCTTCGGAACGCCTCCATTCCCGCATCGGTCACTTGCGGATCAGTTTTGTGAATATACTTGCTGAAAGTTTCTTCCTTCTCCCGGAACCGGCCCTCAGCAAAACCCGCAAGTTTTGATATAAACGGGAAAAATACAATCACCCCGATCACATTGAACAGCGTATGAAACAGCGCCAGGCCAAGCACAATGTTTTCATTAAACCCGAGAAAAGTCAGCACAAACCAGCTGAGAACCGGCAATAGTATTAACGTAACTACAGCGGTGCTGACCGTAAAAATAAGCTGACTGAGTGAGGCCTGTTTTTTTGAGGCCACACCGCCAATGGAACCGAGCAGTACCGTAACCGTAGTTCCCACATTGGCACCGATCACCATAGCCGCTCCGGAACTGAAAGTGATCACACCACTAAAGAGCATCGTTAAAACAATTGCAATCGTGGCCGAACTGCTTTGCATCACTGCTGTCATCACCAGGCCCACGAGGGCAAAAACCACGGCTCCATAACCGGCAAACACTTCCGGGTCAATCGCATCAGAGAAGTCATCCACACTGGTTTTCATATAATCGAGCCCCATAAAAAGGAATCCGAACGCCACAAGAAATTTGCTGATGTTCACATACTTAGGTGACTTCGCCAGAAGAATAATTCCCAGTCCGCCGATTCCGATCATCGGCAGAGAAAATGCATCGATATTGAACTTGAAACCAAATACTGCCACAATCCAGGCTGTGGCCGTTGTTCCGATTTTAGTGCCCATCATCACCGCAATAGCCTGTGTGAGGGTCATAATTCCCGCTCCCACAAATGCCAGCACCATCAGTGAAACCGCCGAACTGCTTTGCAGAATTGCCGTACTGGTCATACCGCTTAAAATCGCCTTCAAATTGGTATCGGTATAACGGCGGATCATCGAACGGAATGCACCACCGCTGAGAAGGCGAATAGACTCTTCCATCATGTGCATACCGAAAAGAAAAATTCCCAGCCCGGCAAGAAACAACCAAAGCTCAAATCCGCCTATCGTCATACTTTATTGATGATTCGTATTTTAAAATTCCGTTTCTAAAAATGTAACAAAGATAATTGTAATTATTGCCGGAATCTCACACATCGAATTCCCAATACCATAAATGGCACCTGGAAAGTGAAGTTTTCCAGTATCTTCATGGTGAAAAATCAAGTTAAGTTGACTTTCGCTTCAGCAAAAATCGGATAGGATTGTTTCCGACAGAGATTAACCAATGACTTCTAAAGTTACCTTGAAAATCAGCGAAATACCGTGACTCACATGGCAGACAACTTTCTCAAAAGTTTCACTATGTGGCGAAAACCCCGTTCGTTGTGACAACTCCCCTGCCGAGAAACATTTGATGCTTATTCAATAAGCTTGTAACTTTACCTGATCGGAATTTTTTTGAATAAAAACCTGATATCATTATCTGCAATAACCTGAGTGATAATTGCCCATCTATCGATCCGATAATTCATGCACCCCGTTGATCTTACTATATTTATAATATATGTAACCGGTCTGCTCGGCTTCGGCTACTTTTTCTTTAAAAATAACAAGGGAGGAGATGATTATTACGTAGGCGGCCGAAATATGAAAAGTTACCACGTTGGGCTGTCTGTAGTTGCGACCGATGTAGGCGGAGGCTTCTCTATTGGACTGGGCGGATTGGGGTTTGTGATGGGACTCTCCGGATCATGGATGCTCTTTACCGGCTTGGTGGGGGCCTGGCTGGCTGCTGTTTTTCTTATTCCAAAAATAAAACAGAACGCTTTTTTTGATGATGCCTACACCTTTCCCCAGCTCTTTGAACATTATTACAGTGCACGGGTAGCTTTTGTGGCCGCCATCATTTCAGCCATCGGTTATGCCGGATTCACCAGTTCACAGATGCTGGCCGGAGCCAAACTGGCAAGCGGTACCTTTGTGGGGCTAGATCACGACATGGCGCTCTACATTATGGGAGCTGTGGCCGTGATTTATACCGTACTGGGCGGGCTTAAAGCAGTCATTTACACCGATACCATACAGTGGGCCTTACTGATGATCGGATTGATTTTCATTGGCATCCCCATCGCCTATATCGAAATTGGCGGCATGGAAGCGATCCGGGCTACGGTAGATCCGGCCATGCTGACACTCACGAACCTTTCCTGGCAGGACCTGGTCTACTGGGGTGTTACCATCATCCCGATCTGGTTTGTGGGAATGACGCTTTACCAGCGTATTTATGCCTGTCATGATGAACAAACTGCCAAAAAAGCCTGGTATCTCGCCGGTGTTTTTGAATGGCCGGTCATGGCATTTTTAGGGGTACTTCTCGGCCTATTTGCCAGGGTAGCTGCCGACCAGGGAATGTTTGAATTTTTGGGCGCAGCCGATATTGCCGATACCGATCCCGAAACCGGCCTGCCGATGCTTCTCCGTACCGTTCTCCCGGTAGGATTGTTGGGCATCATGATGGCCGCCTATTTTTCGGCCATTCTCTCCACAGCCGACAGCTGCCTGATGGCCTCTTCAGGGAATGTGGTTACCGACATCATCGGAAAGTTTACAAAACTTGATCACGACAGTACTGCTTTTGTGCGCATATCACAAATAGTCACTCTGATCATCGGTATTCTCGCCTTGATGCTGGCCGCCGCCATGACCAACGTTCTTGATCTGATGCTCGACTCTTACGCCTTTATGGTATCGGGACTGTTTGTTCCGGTGATTGGTGCGCTGTTCTGGCGTAAAAGCACACCAGCCGGGGCCCTTACCGCAATGATTTTGGGCGGTTTTACCACCATTGCTTTACGATATTCCGGTTTAGACTTACCTTATGGGCTGGACCCCAATGTTTTTGGAATTTCGATGTCGGCAATTTCATTTATTATAGTAAGCTATATTACGTTTAATCAAGAATAAACTTTATGGATATATCCTATACCATTATTGAAAATGATCGCGATACTGAACCCGTCTTTTCCCGGGAACAGATCGCTGATTTTTTAAAGAGCCATCTCGACCAGTATGGCGACACAAGAAGCGCCATCCTGAAATGCATCGCCTACGCATACGGTGATTCGCCCGGGCAGGACGGATTTATCCTGGTTGCACATGAAGAAAACAACATTCTGGGCACAGTCATCATCAATAAAACCAATATGAGCGGGTATATTCCTGAAAATATTTTGGTGTATATTGCCGTACACCATAAAACCCGCGGAAAGGGCGTGGGCAAAGAACTGATGAGGAGGGTCATTGACCGAGCAGAGGGAGACATCGCCCTGCACGTGGAACCGGATAATCCGGCGAAATTTCTATACGAAAAATTTGGTTTCACTAACAAATATCTCGAAATGCGTCTCCAGAAACAAAAGGATTAACCAACGGAAAATTCCGAAATGGCCTATTTAAAACTTTACAGACAAGAGCTGCGGCACAATTTCGAATTTCTTAACGAACTTTTTAAAGAGCGAGGAATCAAGTGGGGTATCACAACCAAGCTTTTTTGCGGTAACAGAGATTTTTTGAGTGAAGTGATAAATCTTGGCATTGGTGAGGTGCACGATTCGCGAATCAGCAATCTCCGGGTCATAAAGGAGATTGACCCTGAAACCATTACTATTTACATCAAACCACCGCCGAAAGATATTCTGCGTGATGTGGTAAAATATGCCGACATCAGCCTCAACACCGAGCTGGCAACTCTCCATGAACTTTCCGACGAAGCTCAGCGGCAAAACACCCTGCACAAAGTGATCATCATGATTGAACTGGGCGACCTTCGCGAAGGTGTGATGCGGGATGACCTGATCAATTTTTACGAAAAAGTATTCCGGCTGCCCGGCATTGAAGTGGTGGGGCTTGGCACCAATCTGAACTGCCTGCACGGTGTAATGCCCGACGGCGACAAACTAATCCAGCTCTCTCTCTACAAGCAGATTATCGAACTTCGATTCAAAAAGAAAATTCCGCTTGTTTCTGGCGGCACCACTGTCACCATACCTCTTGTGCTCCGAAATCAGCTTCCATCCGGAGTAAACCATTTCCGCGTGGGCGAAGCCCTGTTTTTCGGCAAAAATCTCTTCACCGATGGAGTGATTGACGGAATGAGCGACCAGGTACTGGAACTCTACACACAGATCATCGAACTCTCCGAAAAGCCGATGGTACCGATGGGTGAACTGGGTGTAAATCCCCAGGGAGGAACCTCAAAAATTGAGGAAAATAATTACGGTAAAACTTCCTATCGTGCCATCATTGACATCGGTGTGCTCGATATTCAGCCCAATTACCTGGTGCCGGTGGATGAAAACATTAAAATCACCGATGCCAGCTCCGATATGCTCGTGCTCGATGTGGGATCAAACGAACAGGGCTACAAAGTAGGAGATATGATACGCTTTAAACTAAAATACATGGGTGCCCTCGGCCTGATGAGCTCGGATTACATCGAAAAGCGCGTTACAGACTGATATGCCGTGGCCTATATCACCCCACCCGGTCATGCATCTGCCGGAGCAGTATACGGCATTCTCTTTCACTGATGGATACAACGCCAGAAAAATGAGAGAATTCATTAAAAAAGGCGGCTGGGGTGTGGGCGGATACCTCGAAAAACGATCCGGCATGTACCTGGCACCGCAGTATGAAAACCGCCGGAATATCCATATGGGTATTGACATCTGGGCACCGGCCGGTAAACCCGTCTTTGCACCGTTTGACGGAACCGTTGCGTATACCGCCAATCACAATGAAGAGGGAAATTACGGAGTAACCGTGGTGCTTAAACATTTCCTGGCCAATCATCAGCGCGACATTTTTGCATTGTACGGCCATCTCTCTCTTGGCACTCTTAAAAACCTTGAGCGGGGCCATTTCCTGAAACGGGGCAATCTTGTGGGCTGGCTGGGTGATGAAACCGAAAACGGCAACTGGCCGCCTCATCTCCACTACCAGTTAAGCTGGCACGATCCCGGCAAAGCCGATATGCCCGGTGTGGTCTCCGATGAAGAACTTTCTGAAGCCAAAAAACTTTATCCTGATCCCAGGATAATTTTAGGTGATATTTATTGAAGGCACCCATCAAAAAATCACAACATAAACGAAGAGACACTAACATGTTCCATCTTGAAGAGTTTGGCTCATAAATCGCTAAATCGAATATCGAGTATCTTCTAAATCGCTCAATCATAATGATATCCGATTGATGAGATGTAGCGACGCAGCGATATTCGATCTTTTTTGATTTCACGAAATTCACAATCGATGTAAGTTGCCTTCTAAATCCAAGTATTATTGAATTCCTTTTAGCGATCATCCCGTTCGCTTTTTACCTTGTATTCATGTCAAAGGAATTAATCAACATCCGAAAAACACTTCATCGCTTTCCCGAACTTTCCGGCAATGAGACCTCGACGGCTGAACGGATTGCGAAAGAACTGAATTCGTTTCAACCTGATAATCTAATCACCGGGCTTGGCGGAACCGGCGTTCTGGCTGCTTTTAANGCAAAAGAAAGCCGTGCAAAAAAAACAATCCTCTTTCGAGCCGAACTTGACGCCATCGCGGTGACGGAGGAGAGCGAAATTGGCCACCAATCCCAAAACAGGGGTATCATGCATGGCTGCGGGCACGACGGACACATGGCCATCATTCTGGGGCTTGGCAGGTACCTTCATCAAAACCCTCCAAAAAATCTGAATGTACTTCTTCTCTTCCAGCCTGCCGAAGAGACCGGTGAAGGCGCCGCCCTTGTGATGGAAGATTCGCGTTTCTCCAAACTGAAAATCGATCAGGCTTTTGCGCTTCACAATCTGCCCGGTTACGAAAAAAACAAAATCTTTATCAAAAAAGGTACATTTGCGTGTGCTTCAACCGGTGTGGAAATTACGATCAAGGGGCGGTTCAGCCATGCTGCTTATCCCGAACAGGGACTCAATCCCGCCTTATGTGTGGCTGATTTAATTCAGAATGCAGAAAAAACATTGAATAGATTTCGGGAAATGGATCCCTTGAATAAGACTGTGCCCACATTCATCCGGATGGGTGAGCCCGCCTACGGTATAAGTCCCGGTGAGGCGAAAATGGGTTATACACTCCGATCTGCCACTGATGAAGGATTGAAAAAAGGGCTGCAACTGCTGGAAGAAACGATTGAAGCGTCCGCTAAACAATTCAAAGGAACCATTAAAAAGCGCCGGGTTGAACCGTTTACTGCAACACTGAACAGTGATGAAGGCGTGAAAATCATTCAGNAGGCAGCAGCATCCACCAATACNCCCCTCGAGATCATGGACAGGCCTTTTCCATGGAGTGAAGATTTCGGCGAGTTCCGAAAGCAGTTCCCGATCACTATTTTCGGACTGGGTGCCGGGAAAAACCACCCTCATCTCCATTTTGAAAAATATGACTTTAATGATGATCTGATTCCGGCCGGGGTTAAAATCTTTTCGGAAATTGTTGAATCTTATTCCGCGTTATAGTTTTTTGTGCGGTTTGAGGATTTGATTTTTCAGATTAGAAATCATCCCTCTCACCTTTACATTTGAGTGTTTTCTAACCCGGATATCTCACAGTNATCTATATAAACATCACGTATGTTATTGACATATATTTGTTTGAAATCCGTTTATTTTGTTATAAAAAATTGCAGAGTGTATTTGNGACGAAATTTGTCCCTCAGCTGCGTTGAATATAAAATGACGTGCTCAACGTACTCAGGTACGTTTCCGCTGCCATTTTATCTTCGCCTTGCTGAGAAAAATATTTCTTGGTGAGATATCCTTGCTAAAACCCCCCAACACTTGAGGAATTGAATCTCCGGTGTTCTAAAAATGCATCATAAAAAATTTATGAAAAACCATTTTCTGCAACCTTCCTGCATTGAGTTAGACCGATCGGCTCTCAGGCATAATCTTCAATTTCTGAGAAAAAAAGCGAGAAACGGTGTTCGGATTTCTTCGGTCATCAAGGGAAATGCGTATGGACACGGAATTTCTTCGTTTATGCCAATGGCAGAAGCTGCCGGAATGGATCATTTTTCGGTGTTCAGCGCCAATGAAGCGGATGCAGTCATCCGGTTTGGACAAAACCCGGAAACCATCGTCATGATTATGGGAATGATTCGTGATATTGAGATGGAATGGGCTATTGAGAATGGAGTGGAGTTTTACCTTTTTGAACATCAGCGGCTTGAAGCTGCTTTCCAAACAGCCAGAAAAATGAGGAAGCAAGCGAAAATTCATCTTCAAATCGAAACGGGAATGAACCGCACCGGCTTTGATGAACCCGAATGGAAAGCTGTCTTTGAGTACGTCAAAAAGGGCAGTACACACCTTTCTCTGCGGGGAATCTGCACTCACTTTGCAGGGGCAGAATCAATTGCAAATTTCTATCGGATTCAGCGACAAAATGAGCAGCTTCAAAAAGCGGTAAAACTCGCCACAAAAATCTTTGGAGTGAGACCTTTGGTTCATGCCTCAAGTTCGGCAGCCTTCCTCACCCATTCAGACAAACACTACGACATGGTGCGTATCGGCATCGCTCAGTACGGCTTCTGGCCCAGTATGGAGACGTATATGCATCACCTCAAAACTGAAAAACTGAAAGAAGCAGAAGACCCGCTGAAACGCGTTCTTACCTGGAAAAGTGAGGTGATGAGCCTTAAAAAAGTGGAGAGTGGAGATTTTATCGGTTATGGTAACGTATACCTGGCTGGAAAAGATATGACCATCGCCACGGTACCCATTGGTTATACTCACGGTTTCGGACGAAATCTGACCAACACCGGTTATGTGCTGGTGAATGGTGTCCGCGCAGGGGTGGTAGGCCTGGTAAACATGAATATGATCACAATCAATGTTTCCGACATTCCGGATATAAAAAAAGGAGACGAAGTGGTTATGATCGGCAGACAGGGAGAGGACGAAATTACCGTAGCCTCGTTCGGAGAGATGACCAACAACCTGAACTACGAAGTGCTGACCCGGCTGCCTTCGACGATTCCACGGACGGTGGTAGGTTAAGATAACATTAATTGATTTCTAAACTATATTTAGCACTTTATTCAAGGAATCTCATTTTAATGAATGGCATATCATCAGTAAAACACTGTGTGATTCCTCATAGCAATTCACTTATTGCAGTCACTTGGTTTAAATTATACTTCCATTGTTTTATATACTTTGTAATACAAATTGCCCGTTGCCTCTGTAGCACATTTGAACTACATTTAACCAAAATAATATAATCATGTCTACAAAATCAACAACAGTGCGGGCAAGGATAGAGCCTGACCTGAAAAAAGAAACCGAAGATATTCTTGACGAATTGGGAATTAACACAACTGAAGCCATTCGCATCTTTTTCAAGCAGATAAAACTCCATAATGGTTTACCTTTTGATCTTAAAATCCCTAATGAGTCAACTCATCAGGCCATTCAGGATGCTAATTCCAGAAAAGATCTGAAAAAACTTGAGTCACCTGATGATCTTTTTGAAGACCTTGGTATTTGAAGAGATATTAATAATCCCGTTTTGTTCACTAAGAAACTTCTATTTCCAGGCCTTACATGCCAGTTACGATACCACTATCTGACATTCGAAATCAAATGATCAGAGTCAGATGAAAACTATTTCGCGTACGAGCCGATTCAAAAAAGACGTCAAAAAAATGAAAAGAAGGGGTAAATCTTTCGATGTCTTTAAGCACATTATTAGAAAATTGGCACGAGGTGATGTACTTGATGAAAGATACCACGATCACAAACTGATTGGTGATTATATTGGTACACGTGAGTGCCATATTGAACCGGATTGGTTATTAATCTATGAAAGCACCGATGATGAACTTATTTTAATTCGGACAGGCAACTGCCACCACTAAATTGATAATCCATTCCAAAAAATTCTCTCACGAAAACCCAAACATCACCATTCCCACCATACAGAGAGCGGCGAAGGCGAGCAGTTTAAGCAACAGTGGCATACAGAAGCGAAACCATCGGTCGTATGGAACACCGGCCATACCGAGGATGCCCATCAGTACGGCATTGGTTGGAACAATCATATTGGCAAAACCGTCGCCAAAGAGAAAAGCCTGAACGGCAATCTGACGGGAAACGCCCAGAATATCACTCAGCGGTGCCATCAGCGGCATGGTGACAAACGCCTGTCCGCTCCCGGAAGGTACAAACAGGTTGAGAATCGTCTGCATGATCATCATTCCCACCCCGGCCAGTTCGGGTCCCACGGTGGATAGAGGAACTGAAAGGGCGTTCACGATGGTGTGGAGAATCTCCCCGTCTTCCATAATCAGGGCGATGCCGCGGGCCACTCCCACAAGAAGCGCGGTCTCGGTTAGTTCCTTTGCCCCGATCACAAACTCCTTCGCCATCAGGCTGGGGCCGATACGTGCGATGATTGCTGTAACAATTCCCAGAATCAAAAAGGCTGCACCCAGTTCGGTCAGGTACCAGCCGTGGGTACGGATTCCATAAACGGCAATTCCCAAAGCCAGGATAAACGAGGTAAGAATCAAGAGATGTGTTAGTTTAAGAGCCGGATACTCTTTGGGCGGGGCACCCGCATCGGGCGGCTCAATACCATCCATTAAACTTTTTGAAGGGTCAAGCTGAACACGGCGGGAATAACTCCATACGTGATGAGCACCGATCATCACAAATGGAACCATAATCGCCAGACGAACTTCCATTCCGGAATAGGTGGGCAGGCCAGCCACACCCTGTGCTACAACAACGGTGTACTGGTTAAAAGCTGCCGCTCCGTAACCGATTCCATACCCCGCTACTATGATTCCAACGGCCGTCATTGCATCCATATCCATGCTGCGGCAGAGTGCAACCAAAATCAGGACAAATGGGATGTATTCGGCAGAAGCCCCCACAGCACTCGACGCCAGCGCAAACACAAAAACCACGATAAAAATGAGAGTGCCCGGCCTTCCCCCGAGGTTTTCAAGAAGACGACCCAAAAGGGCATCAATGGCACCGGTTTTGCGGATTACAGCCATCACCCCGCCGATGATAAAGAGAAAGAAAATAATATCCTGGGCGGCGGCGAACGCTCTGGGTATGGCAGTAAAAAGTGCCATTGGACTTAGCATTTCCCCATCTTCTGCCACCTGAAATGTTCCCGGCACCACAACTTCACGGCCATCTACCTCCTCTGTACCAAACTGCCCCTGAGGGATAATCCAGGTTAAAATCAGCGCACCCACCATCAGAAAGAAGAGCAGGGTGAGTGTGTGGGGCATTTTAAATTTCATGGAGATTGTCTAAAGGTCGTTTTGCTGTTCAGATGAAACCGTGCTATCCTGCATTATTCACCAAGAAAATTGGTTGTGGGCAAGGCGTCTCGGAAATGGTGGCGGAAAAGTACCTCAGTACGTTGAGCAAACCATTTCCGAGACAACGCAGCCCACACATAAATTTCGCAGTACGTGACAATACAATTGAATAAACTTTTAAAGTTTTTTCATGTAACTAACTGATGGAAATAGCAAGAAATCCAATCAACTTTTTTTTTGTGAATAATGCAGGCTAAAAGTAAACAAGTGTTGAAATGTATACAAACGGGAGACGATCATTTCGCCACAATCTATTAACGAATAAATGCAGGCGATCCCCGTCGGCTCACTATTCAGCATCCCCGGAATTGCCACAGAGAATTGACCATCTCCGGTGGAACCCGTGAACCGGACTTCCCGGAGGCATCCGCCTCTCATCACCTGCATCAGCTCAAACAGTTCGACAGCGAAAAGGGCCAGACGGTGAAGGGCTGACATTACCCATATAATTAATTTAATTTACTTTAAAAATTTGATTATGATTTATCCGGCCTTGATCTTTTGGTTTGTCCCGAAGCCTCAAGGATTTTATTACTCATATCCATTTGAGTCGACGGGCTGGATTCCAAGGGTTTTGGCATTATTCGGCAGGCAGAAACTAAAATAATTATTGGCGTTATATTTTCCTCAGGAATTGCCATCTGAGTCTAATTACTAGCTTGAGAATCCATATTTTGCATTTATGTCTTGAACGGAGAGTGACCTTGGCGTATATTACCGCCAAATTTAATTATAGACAATCGCCATGACATCGACAAACACCCCCAACCTTCCGGACCTGAACCTGTCCAGGCTGAACATCCAGGACGACGACAAAGCCACCCGCAAGCTGCTCATGCTGGTCGAAGGCACCTTTGGTATTGGCGTCAAACAAAGCATTGCCAAGTACGGCTACAGCGAACAGCGCTATTATCAGCTCAGGAAGGAGTTTCTTCAACACGGCTCGCAGGCCCTGGTCGATCAAAAAACAGGTCCCAAGATCAACACCGTGCGCACCGATAAGGTAGAGAAGCAGATCATCCGGCTGCGGTTCCTTAATCCAAAGGATTCCGCAGCCGTCATTGCCCAGAAGCTGAACCAGATGGGCTATGCCATCAGCCAGCGAAGCGTCGAGCGCACCATTACTCACTATGGTCTTCAAAAAAAAACCTTTATACCTTAGACCCGGACAACCCTCCCGGGCAGGTAGAGCTTCAGGTTCAGCGCACCAAACGTAAACAGTCCCCTGTGAAGGTCAGCCTCCGCAACAACGAGCAGTATGTGCAGGATACCCTGATCAGGTATTTTGAGGATTTCCAAGCCTATAATTTCCGATCCGTCATGGAACTGGAGCCAGAGCATACTTACCTGCTTAAGGCGGAACGTTCGGATGGACAGACAAGCAGTGCCAAGGTGACACTGCCCCCGAACTTTCCCGATCCCAAAATTGAGCCAGGCCTTCCGCTTGTCCGTCTGCAATTAAAAGGTATTGAACATTTGGCGGATGTGAGTGTATCGTATGACGTTCGTAATAATAGAAACGGTTCCATAAGGAAATGGATATTTCATCATGCTCAGGATACGCTTGGATATCAATTGGTTAACCCTACGCCGGCAGATGAACATACTGTGACATTAGATATTAGCCACCACTGGTTGATGATTTGCAGATTTTATGAAACTGAAAATATCCCATATACAATCATACAAAGTGAGCTTTATACTGCTTCTGCCAGTCCGGAATGGCGAATTTTTTCAAAAGGGGATGCTCTGGAAGCACAACTGCCGGATATTGGAAACGTGGAAAACGGAACCGGATATCTGGCCGGAATTACCAGCCAGACGTTCGCCATGCCTTGCGATTTTTGCAGACAGGAGGACTGAATCCGGGATGAACCATTTTACCGTGAATGTTCATCGTGAGTGAACAGGTCCCGAAAGGCCGGTACTGTGAAGAGCACGAGTCAAAAGTGACAAGGTAAAGGATTTCAACCGGACAGATTAAAGATGTGCACAAGAGTTCAGCTTTAGACGATGAAAGTAATTCTGTTTCCATTTTTCACACCATCATACTCATCATCAATCATTGATTGAATGCCATCCGTCTGAGCTCTAACCGGATGATACGACACCAAAATGGATACAATGAAAAAAAAACAGGCATTGAAATTCATTGTGTTCTGCTTTTTATGAAAATAAGATTTGGATTACATACCTTCGATCCTATCGAAATCAAAAAAAATGCTTCTTTTTTTCTTATAATCTGTCCGGATCGTACTGAAAGATCCTCTTTATCTACTCCACAACACGGTTTCTCCCATGCTCTGTCAAAATGGCTTAGAAGCGCGGGTGGATCCATCTAACTTTATGACTATATGATGAAAATTACGATTGCCGTAACATGGAAGTATGTAATTGCGGGTTCTCTTTTTTTCTCACTTCTTTCAGAAAATATCAACGCGCAATCTGTTCAGGGGGTGAATGGTAAAGCAGCTGTCTCAGAAACATTGGCACCGGCTTCAAACAACAGTTATTGTTCCTCCCGTCCCGGAATCCACCGGCGGCCAGCCGATGTTTACATACCTTTCGAAAAAGAATCAGACCTGGAACAATTTTCCATATACCGTTCCGATCATATTTCATTTGCAGATCATCCGGTTTCCGACCGAAAGGTTAAACGGGTTCATGTACCTGAAAATCAGCATTACGGGATGGCTATGCAGTACAATTTCAGCGGAGCAGATGAAGTGACACTACGCTGGAAGCAATATCTGCCCGAAGAATGGATGCCGGCCAGGGGCACACACATCAAATTTCCGGGCATCGGCAACCGGGACGGGCATGG
>SL_3KL_010_SEDDRAFT_10000582_pt1 | contig 30392 bp, 23 predicted proteins | sample SodLakKL_010_SED_2_FD_10381 | JGI IMG/M metagenome (IMG submission 10381)
GGATATTATGCCACTGCCACGGGAGGCGGAAGCCTGCTGAAAACCCGACTTTTCGAAATCATCCGCAATCACAATGTGCAATCTTACGCCAGCCTGTGGGATCATTTCACGGTAACCGACGCCACCTTCTCCGGAAAGGTATGGGACATGTATTCAGACACCCCCTGCGAGGAACCTCCCTACATCTATACCTTTTATGAAGACCAGGACACCGGCACCGGCGGCAACCAGGAAGGAGACGTTTATAACCGGGAGCACAGTATGCCCCGCTCCTGGTTTGGAGGAGCCGTAAACCCCATGAATACCGACCTGTACCACATTTTTCCCGTGGACAAACATGTGAATGCGGTACGGGCAAACTTCCCTTTCGGGATGGTAGATAACCCGGAATGGACTTCCATGAATGGTGGAAAGCTTGGTCCCAATGCCACCGGCAGCTTTACCGGTACGGCCTTTGAACCCATCGACGATTACAAAGGCGACCTGGCACGGGCATTCTTTTACATGATCACCCGATATGAAAACCTCATTGAAGACTGGACATACAGCGAAGAAGGCAACAGCATGTTCGACCACAGCACCTATCCGGGCTATGAGCCCTGGGCATTGGAAATGCTGATGGAGTGGCACGAAAATGATCCGGTAAGCCAGAAAGAGATCCTGCGCAACGATGTCGTATATGCCATACAGGGAAACAGAAACCCTTTTGTGGATCACCCTGAATTCGTGGAAAGGATATGGGGAGATACCACCTTGAGCACCGGGCATTTGCCATCATTCGAACGGATGCACCTATACCCCAACCCGGCGAACGACCATTTCTACTTTGAAGGGAAAAATGAGGTGAAGGACCTGGAATTATTCTCCATTTGCGGGAAAAAAGTATGGCATGCACAACCAGGCCTGACCGCTGACCGAATTGAGCTTCCTGCGCTTCAACAGGGGATTTACCTGTTGGTTTTTCATACCGTATCCGGTATTACAACCCGGGAAAAATTGCTGGTAAGTCCAAATCCATAACCTAACCAATCTGACATGGCACAAGGAAAAAGACTCAGAAAAAACAATGACCGCATCATCTTCGGTGTTTGCGGAGCCCTGGCCGAATATTTTGAAATGGACCCCACCATTGTGCGCATCCTCTTTGCCGTTTTCGGGCTGATGGCATTTACCGGGGTGATCGTTTACCTGGTCATGGCTTTGGTCATCCCCTCCCGCTAAAAAAAGAATCTTTACTTCTCAAAAAGGTTTGGGGATTATTTCCAACTAAGTATGATCCAAATGGGGGGGCAAGGTTTCCTTTCCGAAATGGTCATGTAGTTCCTTTCCAGGAGATCATATTACCTCAAGACCGTTTCATTGGGGCAGTTTTTTCAGGCTGATGAATCGCTCTGTCATTTCTTCGATCCCGAAATGCCATTCCCTGGCAATGTATTCGATGGTTTGCTTTCGGTAAATGAACACATGGGTGGGATCCCTCCGGTAAAACCACTTGCTGAAATCAATGGTATCCCGGTAAAGCAGCGTCATGATCAGCAACCTGCCGCCGGGCTTCAAAAGTTTTGAAAGCATATCCAGTTCCGATTGGGGATGATGAAAGTGCTCAAAAACCTCACAGCTTGCAATGTAATCATATAGTTTTTTCAGAAGCCGGGGTTCATCCTTAAAGAAAGAATCATATTGTTCGATTTGATAATTATTGTCCTGCAGCATTTTGGATATGACCGGGCCTGTGCCGCTACCAAAATCAAGGCCCTGCTGGGTAGGGCTTAAATTCTCAAGCACAAAATTGGTGATGGGTGCGGTAAAATTCTGATACCTGACATCATGGACATCGTTATTGTGCCTGAGGTATATGGCTTTTTCCTCTTCGGGCGACACATAGTGTTTCCTGTCCTTAACGATTGCCCGGCAACTGTTGCAATCATAGTACTGCTCGTCAATTTTAGCGGTAAGGGGGGTTTCACAAAGGGGACAATTCATGAGTATTCCTGCAACAATTTGGGAGATTATTAATTTACTTTATTAGGCACAAAATTAGCAAGATGCGGAAATATTTCCCTGCTTTTCGAAAAAACAAAATTACGGATTGAATACCTTCTTTCTTTCAATAAAGCATTCCCTGTTGCCAAAAGGAACTGCATGTTATGCAAAATATTGACACAATCCGGAAGCTGGGAATTGCTTCGCAGGTTCGAGGGACTTCCAGCTTGCACAGCAAACAGAAACTTCCGGATTTGATGCTCTTTTTCGGAACTTCCGGGTGACAGGGTTCACAATCTGACTTGCAATTTTTCTATTCTTTCAGAATCACGGCCGGGTTGATCCGCAAAATTTGCAGGGATTGAACCCAAACGGTCAGCAGGGTGGCGATAATAACCAGGGCCATGGGTATTGCCATGGATAAGAAGGAGGTATTGATACGCATGGCAAACTGGTTCAGCCAGTTTTCAAGCCAAAGGTAACTGAGTGGAAACACCAGCAGGGCGGCCACCATCAGTTGCCCCAGGTAACTTTTGAACAACAAAAGGAATATGCTTGCAAGGGAGCCGCCCAGGGACTTTCGGATGGCAATTTCCTTCTGTCTTTGCCTTGCCGTAAAGGCCGCAACCCCGGTAATGCCTAGCAGGGTAACGAGCAGGGCCAGGCCTGAGAACAAGCCAAAGATCATTCCAAATTTTCTCTCGTCTTCATTACGGGCTGCATAAAGCTCATCCACCCAGAAGCTATCCAGGGGGATATGGGGGAAAAAAGAAACAAACATTTCCCCGACCCGTTGCCGGCTTTCGTAGGTTCCTTCTCCGTGCAACCGAATGCTGATGAACCCGTTGTAATGTGAAGGTGCCATATATATCAGCGGCTCCATCATTTCTTTGGGCGACACATGATGCATGTCCGCCACCACACCGATTATATGGAAAGTGAATGGCCCCCGGAATATTCTTTTTCTGATGGCCTGACCGGGGGTATCTATGCCAAAGTTCCTTACAGCGGTTTCATTCAGGATCACTTTGGAAGAATCACTGCTGTAGTTTCCCGTAAACAATTCCCCTTCCAGCAGGTTGATGCCATAAACATCGAAATAATTGGTTTCGGCATAAAGCAGTTTCAGGTTCCTTGAATCTTCCGTATCCCTGCCTTCCAGGCGCAGCCCCCCGATATTATGTTCAGGCTGGTAGCCCGGCACCAAAGTCGAAAAGCCGATCTGCATAACTGAGGGCATGGTTTCCAGTTCATTTCTGAATGAATGATAGTTTAGCATGCTCAGTGAATCCGACATGACGGGCACTTTCAGCGCCAGAATATCCTGTGTCCTGAAACCTTTTTCCTGGGCTTTAATGTGATGGTATTGCCTGAAAATGGTAAGGCTGGAAAACATCAGGCCCAACGCCAGTGCATATTGCAGGGTGAGCATGATCCTGCGCACCCCTCCCCTTCCTTTGGGGCTGATATTTACCCCTTTGATCACCTGGCTGAGGTTGCTGCTTTTTAATGTGGTACCGGTATAAAACAAGGCGCTCAAAGTGCCAAAGGTAAAGGCAATGCCCATCACCAGGTAAATCCATCCGTGTTGCCAGACAGGGGCTATTGGAGGGACTCCGGTAAACTGCGCAAAAACAGGACTGGATAATTCAGTGATCAACAGGGCCACGAAAACAGCCATTAGATTGACAAGGGAGGATTCACATAGATACATCGTCCTTATTTGCGTCGGGCTTGCACCATTTAGCTTTCTGATGGCGGTTTCCCTGGTTCGGGTAAGCATGTTTATTGAAGAAAGGTTAAAATAATTGGCCCAGGCAATGATCAGGATAAACCATGAAATGATCCCCAGCATTCTGATGGCGGTATGACTCCCGTTGGGCTGCAACTCGTGGTGATAGTTTGAATGCAGGTGAATATCGCGCACGGGTTGCAATTCAATTTCCATATGGAAACGGTGTTGTTCAAATTCATGCGCATACACTTCATCCAGTATTTTTATTATCATGGCGTTAACTTCGTCAGGGTCTGCACCCTCTTTTATCCTCAGGTAGTTGTAAAACCCACTCATGAAATGGCCATTGCTGAATGCGTTGGGAAAAGCATCCCGCATAACTTCCATGGAAATAAACGCCTCCACCGGAAAGTGCGTATTATCCGGAACATCCCTGAAAACAGCCGACACTTCGAAGCTGTTCTCCGGGTTCAGATAAAGGCGTTGACCAAGGGGGTCTTCGTTTCCAAAATATTTTCGGGCCAGGCTCTCTGAAATAACCACCTGATCAGCCCGCTCCAGCGCCCCGGCTGCCTGCCCGTGTATAAGTTGCAAACCCAGCAGGTCTATCATTGCCGTTTCCCCCCAATAGAACCCCGCATCGTGGCTGTAATGATCGTTGTAAAGAAACAGGTTTTGTGTATTATGTGCCAGTCCAAGCAACTCGATTTGCGGCAACCGTTCGTTGAGAATGCTGCCAATAATGGGAGTAGCCGAAGCAAACCGGATGTGTTCACCGTTTTCAGTGGTTCTGGCGTAATTAAGCCGGTAGGTACGCTCACTATACGGCTGATAGTTATCAAAGTTGCTGTGAAAAAAAACGTAATGGGTGATAACAAGACAGGCGGCCAGGCCAACAGACAGTCCTCCGATGTTGATGAAATAAAAAGGAAGTTGCTTGCATATGTTGCGCCACGCAATTCGAAAGTAATACAATATCATGAAAAGATTATTTTATTACATATTGGTGCATGTGTAGCACGTATGATGCCAAACCAGGCTATTCTCTCATAATCAGGTTAAAGTAAATCATAACACTTTTATTTATGTCCTAAAACGTACAACAAGTGTCCGTTACAGGACATATACGGGTCTTCGCAGCGCGTGTTGAAAAAATTTTAACAACTGATCTAAATCAATATTGAAACATATGGATTGGAGAAGCTGTCAAGTATCCGGCAATCTAAGCATCCCCGGCAGGACGGATGCAGATAAAAAAGGGATCCCATCCAGAAGGTGAAACTGCTAACCACAATGCACGAATCACCGGCTTGCGCAGAAACTGGAAGCTTCCATTTTAGCTATTTCGACCCCGAAAACTGAAAACTGCTATACAGTTTCCATTACCAGGAACTTTCAGCTCCTAAAGGAACAGGAAGCTTCCAAAGCAGTTTTTGCTGAGGATAGTCCTCTCTGGAAAAAAACAGGAATGCATGGGGTATAACACACCGGCACACAGTCCTGTCAGGAAAAAAATTCAACCAGTTATACCTGGCAGAAAGAATGATAAATTTTTTTATCAGTCCAGAATTTCAGTTTCTACACTTACTATTTCAAAAACGACATCCAGATGTTCCAAAGAACCTCCTCTGCCTGCCGTAATTGCAAAATAAATGTCGGAATCGTCCTGAGATATTTTAGCAAGCAAATATTCACTCAAATTCCGGTTAAATGCATTATAATCCCAACCCCCTCTGTGGCCAATGTGATCCAGTTTCTCTTTGTTATAATAACTGATAAAACCTTTGCCATCGATTTCAATGGAAAGCGGGTCTCTTGTTTGAAAAATAATGGTACCCCCATTATCATTAATGGTTTTCTGGTAATACCGCATAATTTCCAGGGGAGAGCGGCCTTCAGGAGCACTGTAAAACTGACGCCATATTGAACCTGCGATGGTCCTGACGGTAGAATCATTTTCTACTAAATAGTATTCTTCAAACCCTATTTGATCATCAAAAACAGCATCACGGTCAGCAAAAACCGGCAGTATCTCACTGAAGTCACGTCCATCGGTAGCTGCTTGCTCTGTTGTTGCTGTTTCTGTCTGCCTGTTTCTTTCTGCTGCATCTCTTGCTGCTCTTGCCGCCCCCACAGGATCATCCACCTTTACGGTTACACCGCATCCGCTAAATACCAGTAAAATGCCCATAACAAGGGCTGAAAAAGTTAACCTCAGTTGTTTTTTCACAGTTTAATCTCCTTTAATTGGTTTTTGAATGGAACATTTGTTTTGGGTAATCGCTAACTTTATTTTGTGGGATGTTTGAATCCCCATCATTCAGGAGGCATTTTAAAGATTTGGTTTAATGTTTCCACCCGCAAATTGACATTCTATCTAAAAACAACTGCGACCAATCCTGTTTTTTTGCCAAACATAAAAAATTATTTAAACATACTATGTTTTTTATATGAATATTTTTAATGGGATATTTTTATAATTATATGGATTGTTGTTTTAATTTTCCGGTAAGCTGGAAATGGCTGGGCAGGTTCAAGGAACTTCCAACTCGCGGAGCAACGGGAAGCTTACGGATTGGTTGGCCTTTTTCGGAACCTTTGGGGTTAATCGATCTTTTTCCGGAAGTTGTAAACTGCGTTGCAGGTCACCAACTCCAAAAACATTCACCCCACATAATAACAAATTTCTTTTCTTTAATGCATTTCACCGGGTAAAAAATATTCTTTACTTTTGCAATACAACAACTATCTAAATAACAATATTGGTTAATTAAGCATGGGCACATTATCCGACAGCATTGCCAAAAGGTATGACGGTCTTTCAAAGGCCGATTGTTGTCTTTCATGCGGAGGGGCCTTTCCCCTGGCCGAAATCCGCTCCGGTGATGTTTGTGTTGATCTGGGCTGCGGTAAAGGCCTCGACCTACTGCGCATGGCCACCCTGGCCGGTCCCAAAGGCTTCGCTTACGGTGTGGACATTTCCACCGGCATGATGGAAACCGCCTGGCAAAATGCAAAAAAACTCAACCTGGAAAACGTGGATTTTGTCCGTAGCGAGCTGGAAAACATTCAACTGGAAGACGACCTGGCCAATGTGGTGATCTCCAACTGCACCATCAACCATTCTTTGGATCAGGCAAAAGTGTGGCAGGAAGTGGGACGCATCCTCAAAAAAGGAGGACATTTTGTGGTAAGTGATATTTACTCCATTAAACCTGTGCCGGCCCAATACCGAAGCAACCCCGACATGGTGGCCGAGTGCTGGGCGGGGGCAGAAGTAAAGGAAAAATATTTGCAAAACCTCATAGATGCAGGATTTGAAAAGATAGAGATCCTGGAAGAATCCAGGCCTTATCAAAAAGGAAAAATAGAAGTAGCAAGTTTTACCATTAAAGGAATAAAAAAATAGCGATATGAAAACCCTGACCAAAAAAGACAAAAAACAGGAAAAGAATCATAAGACCAAACAGGCACAGTGCTGTGCAAAAATCTCCGTCAATCAGGTTGGTTGCCACGATTAAGGTAGGGCAAACCGAGACTTCTGCTGGCCGCTTTCATCCTTTTTTATTATTGAACCATGCAATTTTCCGCTTTCAATATTATTTCGGAAGTGAAAGGCAAGGATGTCTTTTACATTGTCAATCTGCTTTCGGGTGGGGCCGACCTGCTTTCCCGCAATGAGTTGAAAATGCTGCATGCCGGCGGGGGCAGCTTACGCGGGACTTTTGCCGAAAAAGGCTACCTTTCCGATCCCGAACGCGAAAAACAGGAGTTTCAGCTCAGGTACATTGACTTCCTGGAAAGCATGGAGACTGAAGAGGTGCAGGTGTTCTTTGCCCCCACCTACCAGTGCAATTTCAACTGCAGCTATTGCTACCAGGCCGAATACCCGGCCGAAGAAAAAAAATGGGGTGCAGATACTATTGCGGCTTTTTTCCGTTTTCTGGAAACAGAGTTGGGCCACAGAAAAAAGTATGTGACCCTTTTCGGGGGAGAACCCTTTTTAGGGGGCTCAGCCCATCTCGAATCCATGGCGCTGTTCATTGAAGAAACAAACAGGCGGGGATTGGATCTGGCGGCCGTAACCAACGGCTACCACCTGGACGAATACCTGGAAGTCCTCTCCCGGGCCAATGTAAGGGAGATCCAGATTACCCTTGATGGTACGGAAGGTCTGCACAACCAACGCCGCCCGCATAAAAGCGGAAAGCCAACCTTTAACAGGATCGTTAATAACATCGATGCCTGCCTGGCCCTGAACATCCCGGTAAATTTAAGGATGGTGGTGGACAAGGAAAACCTGAAGGATTTGCCGGAGCTGGCCCGCTTTGCCATCGAAAAAGGATGGACCACCCAGCCCCACTTTAAAACCCAGCTGGGCAGGAACTACGAATTACACCAATGCCAAAGCGGACGCAGCAGGCTTTATTCCCGGCTCGAAATGCACCAGGCTCTTTACGAATTGCTGAAAGCCCATCCTGAACTGATGGAGTTTCACAAACCCGCTTTCTCAGTTAGCCGTTTTCTGGCCGAAAACGGCCGCCTGCCCGACCCATTGTTTGATGCCTGCCCAGCATGCAAATCCGAATGGGCCCTGGATTTCACAGGAAAGGTCTATTCCTGCACGGCCACGGTAGGCAAGCCAGGTGAAGCCCTTGGCACTTTTTATCCTGATATTGACCTGAACCGCGAGGCCATTGCCCAATGGCAAAAACGAAACCTGACCACCATTCCTGAGTGCCTGTCCTGCAATCTGCAACTGGCCTGCGGGGGAGGTTGCGGTTCGGTGGCCAAAAACCGCAACCACAACAACCTCTTCTCTCCCGATTGCCGGCCCGTGAAAGAACTGCTGGAAATGGGCATGGACCTGTATATATCAGAATAGCAAACCGGAAACTTCAAGCTTCTTTTCAGGAAGCTGAAAACTGATTCCCAGATTTCCGTTTAGAGGAACTTCCAGCTCCCGAAGTAACTGGAAGCTTCCATGGGGCCATATCTTAAGGAAGCTGGTAAACTGATCTGCAGGTTTCCAGTTCCACGAAAAAACAACTTATCTTATCAGGGTGTTGGTAATTACAACCCAAATTTCTGCTTCCTAAAAATTTTATCAACAAAACGCTAAAAACTTTTTTCAAACGAGCGGATTCCTTTCCGGGGATTTTATAATTTTGCTTTTGGTTATGGTTCTGATTGTATCCTTCCGGATGCAACAGATGAAAAGGGAATCAGGTGAGAATCCTGGACAGTTCCCGCTGCTGTAAGCTCCTTTAAAGGTTTGTTTATCACTGCAATGCCACTGCCCGGAATTCCGGGTGGGAAGGCGATAAACAAGGAGTAAGTCAGAAGACCTGCCATTTCCAGCTGATTTGTAGCTTTCGGGAAAAAAGCGAAGAAAAACGGATGCATTTCTTTTTCTCTTTCTGGTTTTTCTCCCTTCGTTACAAGTGATTGAATGAATCGTTTGTAAAACCTGTCCTGGCAAAAAATGCCGGGAAAAACCAATATGATGCGCAACTGTTTGGTCATGATGGGGTTTGTTTTATTCTTTGGCGGAAATGTTTTTGCCCATGCCCCTGCAGACACCCTTATCACCCTTGAGGAATTCGATATCAGCGCTCCCCGTTACCGGGAGCTAAGCACGGGCTTTTCCACGCGCAGAATAGACACAATGGCCCTGAAGGAACTTTCTCACCACGACCTTTCCTTTTTGCTCAACCGCCATTCGGGAATGTTCATCAAAAGCTACGGTCCCGGGGTATTGGCCACCACTTCCATGAGGGGCGGTTCGGCCGGGCAAACGGCCATACTTTGGAACGGCATCAGCCTGCAAAATCCCATGCATAACCAGAGCGACCTGGCGTTGCTGCCGGTATTTTTTGCCGATGAGGTAAGTATACAATATGGAGGTGGCAGTGCCCTCTGGGGCAGCGGGGCCATGGGCGGTACGGTATCTTTTAACAATGAGCGGCTTATTGATGAGGGTTTGCAGATGCAGGCCGGACTCATCACTTCCGGTATTGGGGAATTTACACAAACCTTGCGGGCTCAGTGGGCAGGGGAAAACTTTTCTACCCGGCTAAGGTTGCTTCACCGGGATTCTGAAAACCGCTACCGGTTTATCAATACTTCTCTTGAGGGCCGGCCGGAAATGACCCAGGAGCATGCCGCCCTTGACCAATGGGGGTTGCTGCATGAAATGTTTTTCCGTTTTGGCAACCGTCACCTGCTGGATTTACGCTGGTGGTACCAGGAAAATGCCCGCAACATCCCTCCTGCCCTGCAGCAAACCCATACCGGAGCCCGGCAGGAAGACGAAGCCCTGCGCATTTCGGCACAATGGCAATCCAATTTCAACCGAACGGTTTTTTTCTGGAGGGGCGCTTTACTGGAAGAAAAATTATTATACCGGTACAGCCTGAACCAGGACAGCCTGAACCAGGACAGCCGCAGCCGCTCCGGCAGCATCATACAGGAAGTGGAAGCAAGATGGCAGTTACCGGCCTCTTTGCTGTTCACAGCAGGTGCAAACTTTGAAGGAGTCAGGGCCCGGTCCGATGAATATGCCCAAAGCCAATCCCGCAATACCCTGGCATTATTTGCTTCTGCCAGATGGGAACCCCTGCCCGGGAAGCTGCAGCTGAAGCTGAACGGCAGACAGGCCTTCCAGGAAAATCAGGACATCCCTTTCGCCCCCTCTATCGGGGTATCATGGAAAGCCCTGTCGAGCATCATTCTTAAAGCCAATACAGGAAGGAACTACCGCCTGCCTTCCCTTAACGACCTTTACTGGGTACCCGGCGGTAACCCCGAACTTAAACCTGAAGACGGTTGGAGCCAGGACTTTTCTTTTAATTATGAACATCCCCGACAAAAGACATCCGCTGCTACCCAAAATCACGACAACCGGTTTTTACCTGTAAAATCGGCTAGCATAACGGCTTTCCACCGCCAAATCTCTGACTGGATCATCTGGCTGCCCCGCAACGGCGGAATGGTGTGGACCCCGGAAAACGTGATGCAGGTCAGAAGTTACGGTTTGGAATCCATGGTGGAAGGTAGCTGGAGCATGGATGACTTCAGCCTGCAATACAGCCTGTGGTGGGACCATATCATTTCAAAAAACACAAAAGCCAAAAGCCCCAACGATGCATCGGAAGGGAAACAACTGATCTATGTTCCCCGCAACAAGGCCGGGATAAACCTGCGCATAACACTCAACCGGTTTTCTCTTTATTACCATCATCAGCATACCGGCAAGCGCTATACTTCCTCGGACAACAGCAACTGGCTGGAACCTTATTTCACAGGGGATGCAGGAATTAACTGGAACACCGGATTTCACAACCGCCACGGGCTGAACCTGTTTGCCAATGTGGTAAACATTTGGAACCGTCAATACCAGGAAATGGCAGGCAGGCCCATGCCCCTGCGCTTTTTCCAGGCCGGAATCAATTTTGAATTCAATTCTATAAATCCATAAAATCTATCCAAAACATGAAAAAATACACCACAGAATTCCCCGGGCGATTAATGCACAGTTTCAGCCTGCCGGTTTTGATAGCGAGCCTGTTTTTGCTTTTTTCCTGTGCAAAAGATGAAGCCGAACCCGAAAACGATTTTCCAGAAATAAAAAAAGGAGAAGGGGTTTTCATTGTTAATGAAGGCAACTTTCAATGGGGGAATTCCTCTTTAAGTTTTTACCACCGTGAAAGCAACACTATGTATAACGGCTTGTTCAAAAAAGCCAACGGAGAAGACCTTGGAGATATATTTCAATCGATGCACATTCACCAGGATCATGCATACCTGGTATTGAACAATTCAGGAAAAATCGAAGTGATTGACCCTGAAAGCTGTTTGCGAACAGGAACCATCAGCGGACTTGTTTCCCCGCGTTATTTTTTACCTGTCAATGATCAGGAAGCATATGTAAGTGATCTTTACGGCAATCACCTGGCTATAGTAGATTTGGAAAAGCAGGAAGTTAGCGGTGAAATCCCCATAAACGGATGGTCAGAGGCTTTGCTGTTGGCAGGAAACAAGGTGCTGGCAACCGGCATGGAGTCCGGGTACGTTTATGTGATTGACCCTGCCAACCATTCCCTTACCGATAGCATCCATGCGGGTCCAGGTCCCTCCGCCATGGTCAAAGACAAAAACGGGCATGTGTGGGTTCTTTGTGGCGGGATGTACGATGTCGAGGAAGAACCCCTTTTGCTGCAACTGGATGTGGAATCTCTGGAAGTGTTGCAAACCATCGCCCTGCCTGGAGACCAAACGCTTTATTCCCGCCTGAGCGTCAGCCCGGATGGAAAAACCCTGTATTTTTCAGGGCAGGGAATTTATGCTTTTTCTATTAACAGGAGTTCACCCGAACCCGAAATCCTTATTTCCCCTGAAGGGCAGGTTTTTTACGGGTTGAAAGCGGACCCCCATACCGGAGAGATCTTCGTGTCGGATGCGGTGGATTTTGTGCAAAAGGGCAAAGTGATGCGCTATACCCCTGAAGGCTCACTCATCGACCATATGGAAGCAATGATCATCCCCGGAGATTTTATTTTTTACTAGGTCTTTGCGGCCCTATTGAAACAGGGTTATTGGCTTCCTTAGGTTTTTTGTTAATTTTGCGTTGTTTAAAAAAAATTCTATGAGAAGCTATAAATGGTTTCTGCCCCTGTTTTTTTTGGTTTGCTTTTCTGCTTGCGTTGACGATGAGATATGCGAAGAAGCCACGGCCAATCCGCTGCGCATTGGGTTTTACGCTCCGGGGGAATTAGAACCTGTGCAAAGGCCCATCGACAGCCTCACCGTTTTCGGTGTGGGGCGGCCGGACTCCATGATCTACGACAATGCCTACTCGGTTTTCCTGGCCGAATTGCCATTGAATCCCAACCGCGATACCACGGCGTTTGTTCTGGAATTTCCTTTGCAAACCGACACCCTGATGGTAGTTTATCAACGCGAGCTGAACCTGATCTCCGTTGAGTGCGGCTTTGCCATGTTTTTTGAACTGGAAGGGATCCAAAACACTGAAAACTTTATAACCTCGACCACTATATCCATTAGTGAAGTAATCAACACCTTTGATGAACACATACAGATACTTGTTCCTGCACCTCCTCCTCCTGATATTGAGTAGTGCTGCTTTTGCCGGCGAAAACGACACTGTCTTCCGGCCTTCGGCAAGGATCGGTGTGGATTTTTCGGGGGTACCCCGAAATTTAATCGAACCGGAAACCCGCACCGGGGAAGTGTCGGTAGATTATGAATGGAGAAAAAACTGGTTTGCGGCCATCGAAGCCGGAGGAGCTTCCATAGAAGTAGACCAGCCTACTCATGATTATCAATCCAGTGGGTATTTTTTCCGCATTGGTGTCGATTTTAATATTCTCGGGCAGCATGGTCCGGATCATCTCGACCTGGTTTTGCTTTCGGCCAGGTACGGTTACGGTACACTGGATCATTATGCCTCCAGGGCGATCATTACCGACCCTTATTGGGGAGATTACGAAACTGCTTTCCCCGAGGAAACATTTAACGCCCATTGGCTGGAAGTTGGCGGGGGAGTGAAAACACAAATCTGGAGGAACTTTTTCCTCGGTTGGTCTCTTCGTACCCGTTTGCTGGTTTCTCAAACCAGTGATCCGGCAATGGATCCATACTTCATCAGCGGTTTTGGAAAAAACAGGGATGGGAACTTTTCGGTCATGATCCATTATTCTCTTTACTACCGGTTTGGGTTTTAAGGAAAAGCAGATCTCCCCCGTACAATAAGCACATAGGTTTCACGTTTTTTATGTACAAACCCATTGGGTGTTTCCACCTACCAATTAATTTGAGGAATATCGTATTTTTGGACGAATCGATCAGCGGATGGAAAATTTTTTATCTTTACATCTTTCTATTTAAATAACTTACTTTCTTAACTGATTATTAAGAAAACCCTCAAAGGATATGGATTTTCCCGGAGCAAAAGAATTCGTCATCAACAAGCTTGAGAAAGAGCTTAAGCCCACCCTCTACTATCATAATTTTCAGCATACCCTGGATGTGGTTAATTCTGTGGCAACCCTTGCCACCATGGAGCGGGTCAATGGAGAAGAGTTAATGATACTGCGTACGGCTGCCTTATATCACGACACGGGTTTTTTGTGGCAATATGATAATAACGAAGCCATTGCCTGTGATTTTGCCCGGGTTACCCTTCCGGGTTTCGGATACGATAAATCGAGCATTGAAAAGGTAACCCGTCTGATTTTAGAAACCAAGGTGCCCCAGCATCCAACATCACTGCTCTCACAAATTATTTGTGATGCCGACCTGGATTACATCGGACGGGAAGATTTTTTCATTACTGCCCTGAGGTTACACCGTGAGTGGAGTGAAAACAGCGCCAGGAAAATTACCTTTAAGGAATGGTATCTCAACCAGTTGAATTTCGTAAAACAGCATGAATATTTTACCTTTTCGGCCAAAAGCCTCCGGAATATTCGAAAGAAAAAGAATCTCGCACAAATCCGCGAGTTGCTTAATTTATTGGAAACTTCTGTAAACAACAAAAAAAAGCCAATATATTCAATGTAAACTTGGATTTTAACAACATATTTTTGTAATTTGGTCCTATCATTATTTACCGCCCCTTAACGTAATTTTTAACAAACTTTTCTGCTCATGGAACCCGAAAAAAAGAACGTTATCCTGGTTGCCACCGATTTTACCCATGCCGGGGACAATGCCATCGACAACGCAGCTGTATTGACCCGGGCCATAAACGGCAAACTGGTTTTACTTCACGTTATCAACAACAAAACACGGAAGTCACTTAAAAAAAATAACAAAAGCCCGGATTACGTTGATGCAAAGCTCAAAGAAATTACCGATCATCTGAAAAGAAAACATGCCATTGAAACCGATTGTGTTTCTGAACCCGGCAATATTTTCTCGGGCATTGCCAAAGCTGCAAAGGAAACAGATGCTTTATACCTGTTTTTTGGTACCCATGGGAAAAAAGGCATCCAATATCTGATAGGCAGTTATGCCCTGAAGGTGATAAAGAGATCTCCCGCCCCTGTTTTTGTGGTGCAAAAACCTGCCGACAACGTCGATTTTAAAAACATTATTTATCCCCTGGACGATGAGCTGGGCTCAAAACAAAAAGTGAAGTGGGCCATCAATATGAATGAAGGGGTCGGAACAGCCTTTCACATTTTTGTTTATAATCCCAATGACAAGGATACCCGCAACAAACTAAAGGCCGACCTCAGGCAGGTGACCCAAATCATGGATCACCACAAAGTAAAATACACCATCACTTACGCTGAACCCAAAGGCAACTTTGGCCGACAGATTATCAATTATGCCAAAGAAAAGAATGCCGATGCCATGATGATATCCACCGATCCCGAAAACCTTATCTGGAATCCATTTGGCACCATAGATGAAATGGTGATCTACAACAAGGAAAAAATCCCGGTCATGTGCATCAATGTCAAAGACCTTAACCGTGTGATCGGCGGGCCGTAAATCCCTGGCGGAAATATTTTATTCATACCTTTAAAAGCCGGTTTCTACCGGCTTTTTTTATAATTTTACGGGCCTGCAATGCATTGAATGCTCATCCCTGAAAAAGACAATTTATGGACCTGAAACAAGCCCGGGAAAGAATAAACGAGCTGACCCAAAAGATCAATCATCACGATTATCTTTATTACGTCAGAGCACAGCCCGAGATCAGCGATTACGATTACGACATGCTGATGAAAGAATTGTTCAGCCTGGAAAAGGAATTCCCTGAGCTTAAAGCGCCTTCCTCTCCCACTCAGCGTGTAGGCGGGCAGGTAACCAAAAGGTTTCCTTCGGTAAAGCATAAATATCCCATGCTCTCTCTTGACAATACCTACAGCAAAGAGGAGCTGGCGGATTTTGACAAGCGGGTAAGCAAAGGCCTTCAGGAGGATTATGAATATATTTGCGAATTGAAGTTCGATGGGGTAGCTATTGGCATAACCTATGAAAATGGCGAGCTTTCGCGGGCCGTGACACGGGGTGATGGGGTGCAGGGAGACGAGGTGACCACCAATGTTAAAACCATTCGCAGCCTGCCTTTGAAAGTTGAAAACAACCAACTGCCATTGCAGTTTGAAGTCCGGGGAGAAATTTACATGCCCCACCGCAGTTTTCTGAATTTAAACGAAGAAAAGCAGAAAAAAGAAGAATCCCCTTTTGCCAATCCCCGGAATGCGGCAGCCGGCAGCCTGAAGCTGCAGGATTCGGCCCTGGTGGCCAAAAGGAACCTGGATTGCTTCGTTTTTGGACTGTTAAGTGAAGAGATCTTTTTTGCCTCGCACTGGGAAAGCCTGGAAGCAGCTAAAAAATGGGGATTTAAAGTAAATTCAATGACCAGGAAGTGTAAAAACATGGATGAAGTTTTTGCATTTATTGAATCCTGCGACAAAAAAAGGAAAGAACTGCCATTCGATATTGACGGGGTGGTGATCAAGGTAAACAGTTACCGCCAGCAGGAAAAGCTTGGCTACACCAGCAAGTTTCCCCGATGGGCCATCTCTTATAAATTCAAAGCCGAGCGGGCCGCCACTTACCTGGAGGATGTGGTTTACCAGGTTGGTCGCACCGGTGCGGTTACTCCGGTTGCCGTTTTAAAACCGGTGCATGTCGCAGGCAGCACCGTAAAAAGGGCTTCTCTCTATAATGCAGACAAAATGAACGAGCTGAACCTGCACTACCAGGACCTGGTATTCGTGGAAAAGGGAGGAGATATTATTCCAAAAATTGTTGGAGTGGATGAAGACCAGCGCAAGGAGGGAGCAAAAAAGGTCGGATTTGCCCGGGAATGCCCCGAATGTGGCTCCGGGCTGGAGCGTAAAGAAGGAGAAGCAGTGCATTATTGTACCAATACCGACCACTGCCCTCCCCAGCTGCAGGGCAAAATAGAACACTTTATCAGCCGCAGGGCCATGAATATTGAAAGCCTCGGAGAAGGAAGGATCCGGTTATTGATTGACAACCACCGCATCGAAAACATTGCAGATCTTTATGATCTTAAGTTTGACGACCTTATCGGCCTGGAGAAAACCTTTACAGACCCCCTGACCCAGAAAACCCGCAAGGTGAGCTTCCGTGAAAAAACGGTCCAAAACATTCTTGAGGCGATTGAAAACTCACGTAAAGTACCTTTTGAGCGTGTGTTATATGCCATAGGCATCCGCCACCTGGGGGAAACCACAGCCAAAAAGCTGGCCGCGCATTTTGAAAATATTGACAACCTCGCCAATGCAAGCTTTGAAGACCTCATTGCAGTGAATGATGTGGGTGAAAAAATGGCCCAAAGCATCCTGGATTATTTCGAGAACCCCAAAAACCGGGAGATACTGGAACGTCTGAAAAAGGCCGGGTTAAATTTCGCCAAAGAAAAAACGGAAGAAGAATCCAAAAGTCAGGAACTACAAGACAAGACTCTGGTGGTATCGGGTGTTTTCACCAAATATTCCCGGGATGAGATCAAAGGGTTGATTGAATCCCATGGTGGAAAAGTTACGGGATCCGTTTCGTCCAATACCGATTACCTTGTGGCAGGAGAAAACATGGGCCCCAAAAAAAGAAAGCAGGCGGAGGATTTGAACGTAACGATCATTTCAGAGGAAGATCTGGAAAAGATGCTCGCTGGATGACCCCGTCCACGATGGTGAGCTTACGATCGGCCATATCGGCCAGTTCATTGTTGTGGGTAACGATCACAAAGGTCTGACCAATTTTGTCTCTGAGGGAGAAAAAAAGTTTGTGCAACTCCTCTGAGGTTTTAGAGTCCAGGTTTCCGCTGGGCTCATCGGCCAGCACCACGGCAGGATCGTTGACCAAAGCCCTTGCAACGGCCACCCTTTGCTGCTCCCCTCCGCTGAGTTCCGAAGGCTTATGCTCCAGGCGGTCGCCCAGGTTGAGCAGGTCCAGTAACTCTTTACCTTTATCAAATGCCTCATTGCGCCCTATTTTGGCAATAAATGCAGGAATGCAAACATTTTCCAGGGCAGTGAACTCCGGCAACAGATGGTGAAATTGAAACACAAAGCCAATATTGCGGTTGCGAAATTCGGAAAGTTGCTTGTCTTTTAACCCGGAAATCTTTTCATTGTTGATGGTCACCTGCCCCTGATCGAAACGGTCGAGGGTTCCGAGGATATGCAGCAGGGTGGTTTTGCCAGCACCTGAGGCACCCACAATGGATACGATCTCTCCCTTTTTGATTTCCAGGCTGATACCCTTCAGTACTTTCAGCGAACCATAGGACTTGTGGATATTCTCGGCAATAATCATAAATGGTATTTTTCTTCAGGGCTAAAAACAGCCGATCTTATTTAGGTTTTGCAAAGATAAAACTATCCGGTAAAACCTTAATACAGAAAATTCAGTCCGATATATAGCCCGCTGTCTCCGTCCTGTTTGCGCAAAGCCTGCCCGTAATCAAGGGCTACCACGAAATTTTTGTTCAACACCACGCGCAATCCGGCACCCATGGCCCAGTGAACAGATTCATCCTTTGGATCAAACGGAAGGTTTTCATGCTCCACAGGATGTCTTTGCAATACCCTGGCCCCATCAACAAAGCCATTCAAAGAAAGGTAGACATCCTGGCGGGCAATTTCCCTTCTGAAGAATTTATAACGTAGTTCAAAATTTCCGTAAGCAATGCCATCGCCCTGGATGCGATTACGCCTGACCCCCCTGACGGTTTTATTGCCTCCAAAGCCATCGTAGGTCTTGAAAGAGTTGTAAATAAAAGGAAGCATATAGAACGGCATTTCACCAGAAAGCTTACCCTGGTAGCCAAGCCGGTTGGCCAGCGAGAGCACTTCGGGCACCAGGGTAAAATAATGCCGGTGAATGGCCACCAGCTGGGTATAGGCATAATCACCGTTGCCCAAAAAACCCGGGGCAATGCTAAGGAAAGCTTCATTCCAGGTGCCCCGCATGGGGTTGGGTTCATTATCACGGGTATCATGGATCAGGCCTGCTTTGAAAAAAGTTGTTTGTCCGCCTTCGCTCAAATCCCCGGGTATCAAACCCATTTCCACGTATTCTTCATAAATGCCCGGCACATCTGGAAGCTGATCATCTTCCCTTAACCCTTCATTTAGTTGTTCAACATTTACAGGGCCGGTTTGCACTCCAAAAAAGCCAATGCCTCCGATCCATTTCCAGTGGTCATGATAAAACCGCCTTTGAACATCCGCAGTAATGCGCAAAAGCTTGCGTTCATGCCGGTAATACATCCTGGAAACATAATCGGGATGATCAGTATCTTCGAAATACTGATAATAAGGAGCTTCATACCCGTTGAAGCCATAAAAATCAAGGGCCTGCTCGGTAAGGTACATCAGGTCGATGGTGGTCCGGGTATTGGGAATAAGGGTGCGGGAATCGAAAAAAAGGTTGTTCAATCCGTTTCCTTTGGTGGTACGTGACCATTCCAGGTAAACAGAATGGTGATAATAAGGATAGGTTTTCCCATCCCCGTAATAAAAAAAGTTTGCCAGTCCTCCATACCGGAATCCTTCGTCAGTATTATAGGCCACAGCAGGCAATGCACCAAAAGTCCATCCTGTTTTTACCTGGCTGTCAACTCTCAGGGTATCGGCGTCCCGGGTTTCAGCAAAAAGGTTTCCGTCTGTTGGAAATATATTGAGGATAATTATCAGCGAAAAAAGAGATCTCAAATTAAACCAATTTCCCATGAAATAAAATTTTTGAATTCGTTTGCCGGGATTGTATGAATCACCTCGTTTTCTTTTGCAAAATAACCTTATTTTTGATTATCTTTTCACTTTCAGGAGAAATAGTTTTATCATTGCAAGGAGCCGGTCGGTCATTCTGCAATTTTTTCCTGGAAAGAAGCAATAAAAATCAAAATGAACCCATGGCCAAAAAAATCCTTAAATTTCTGATGGGGCTGATAATCTTTTTAATATTGGTAATTGGGGGGTTGATCCTGTTTGCCACCTTAACCCGGTACAGTCCTGAGGAAAAAACCCTGATCCTTCACATTGACCAACCCACGGTTTTCAGCGACACAGCCCAAATAAGCGTTTTGACCTGGAATATTGGCTACGCTGGCCTTGGCGATGACATGGACTTTTTTTATGATGGGGGAAAAAGCATGCGCACTTCCCGGGAGCGAACCCTTGAAAATCACCGGGCCATTTTAGATTTTATCAGGAAAAACGGCCATAAGAATTTTCTTTTCCTGCAGGAAGTGGATAAGGAATCCAAAAGGTCTTACCGGATAAATACCCTTGACAGTTTGCAGCAACTAATGCCGGATACCTGGCATGCTTACGGAAAAAATTATGATGTGCGTTTTGTACCGGTGCCTTTTTATGCCCCCATGGGCAAGGTGAATTCTGGCATTGTCAGCAGCAGCCATGCAGCGCCCATTACCTCGGAACGTTTCAGTTTTCCGGGAAGTTACCCCTGGCCCTCCAACCTCTTTAACCTGCAGCGCTGCTTTTTGCTGAACCGTTACCCGGTAGATAACGGCAGGGAGCTGGTAGTGATCAACACCCACAATTCAGCTTTTGATGATGGCAACCTGCGGATAAAACAATTGAATTACCTGGGAAATATTCTTGAAAAGGAGTACGAAAAAGGCAATTACGTAATTGCCGGGGGTGACTGGAATATGTGCCCCCCGGATTTCGAACCGGAATTCTTTTTCAACCGCTTCGACACAATGGACCTGATGCATATTCCCAAAGACTTTTTACCGGAATGGCAATGGGTTTATGATGCCACGGTCCCCACCAATCGCCGTTTACAAACCCCTTATGACCCGGCAACCACATTAACCACACTGATCGACTTTTTCCTGATCTCTCCCAATATCAAAACCCTGGAGGTCAGGGGAGAACATCTGGATTTCAAACACAGCGACCATAACCCGGTACTGGCAAGATTTCAATTGCTGGGCGATCGCACCATAAAACCAACCGAGTATATTGGAAGATAAACCTGAAAATTAGATTACAACATGCCTGAACAAAGTACAAAACCCGGCCCATTTATTTCAAGTTTGATCAACGCATCCGTTGGAAACAGCAAAAACTTCAGGACTGCCTTCTGGGGTCAGGCCATTATAGGTTTCCTTTATTCTTTCGGGTATTTCGACTTTTGGTTGGTTGGGCTCATCATCGGGTATATACTTCCCATTATATGGGTTATATGTACCTACCGGCTTCTAAAAATTAAATCTTTAGAAAATGAGAGTATTCCATTTCCAAGGTGGATGAAAAAGGATCCCGGCAATGCACTGGTTATTTTTATTGATATCTTTTTTCTGACTTTTATCTGGTATGTTATCCTTTCGGGCTTGTATAACCCGGTTTGGATCAAAGTGGTATTTACCATGGCTTTTCCCCTGCTTACACTGGCCATGCTTCGTAATATTTTTTTATTTACCCCGGCAGAGAAGGAAAAAGATTCCGGGGAATGAAAAGTCATCGGGTATAATTTGCGGAATTGATTTTACTTAAAAGGAAGTTTTGTTCAGAGAGGATGGCTTAAAAAATCGGTTCCTCATCCGGTCAAAATTTCTTTTTACAAATATTGGCTTTTAATCAGGATTTTCCCGAATTTTGTCAAAACAATTCAAAAAATAAAAATACTTAAATATGAAAACGGAAGACATTTTTAACCGCTTCTGGCTTCCCTATTCCACGCAAAATCCGTCTGCAAAACGGATCCATGATCTTTTTGAAGAAGAAGGCGAAAAGGTGGTGCATGATCACATTGCCTTGCGCACTTTCAACGATCCAAGGGTTAACATTGATGTGGTGGCAAGGATATTTACCGACAATGGTTATGAAGCCAAAGGGGAATATGATTTCAAAGCCAAAAAAGTTTTCGGCCGGCATTTTGAACACAAAACCGATCCCAACGCACCCAAGGCTTTCATCAGTGAGTTACTGCTTGAGCAGTTCAGTGATGACCTGCAAAAAATAGTCAGGGAAAAACTGGACAGTCTTCCCGATGAAACTTACAAAAGTCCCGAGATGGTTTATAGTGGCAGCCTTTGGGGCAAAATCCCCTTTGGGGTTTATGAAAAACTCCGGCAGGAAAGTGAGTACGCAGCCTGGACCCTTGTATACGGATACCGGGCCAACCACTTTGCCATTAAGGTAAACGAATTGAAAAATTTTGAAAGCCTGCAGGAAGTCAATGCTTTTGTGAAAAAGCACGGATACCTCATGAACAATGCCTCAGGAAGTGAAATATACGGGGCATCCGAAGAGCTGCTGGAACAATCGGCCACTAAGGCAGAAATCATTCCTTTCGGTTTTTCTGACGGGGATTTTGAAATCCCATCCTGCTTTTATGAGTTTACGCGCCGTTATGCGGATAAAGACGGAAAATTGTATAGCGGATTTAAGGCTGCCAATGCCGATAAAATTTTTGAAAGCACCAATTATTATCGCAAACACGACGCCAAGTAGCCAATGCCGTTCTCCTGTTTATAATTTCAGTTTTTTCGCGGATCCATGCAAAAACCCGTTACTTTAATCCCTTTTGAATCCCTGGCATCAGAAATTAAGGGCGATCTGTTTTATGACAAGAGCTGGTGTTTGATGTATGCTACCGATGCTTCGGTTTATAGGGAGGTGCCTTCGGGAGTATGCCGTCCTGCGGATACCAGGGATATGAAAAAGGTACTGGCTTTTTGTCGTGAACACAAACTGCCCATAATACCGCGCACTGCCGGGACCTCCCTGGCAGGGCAGGTGGTCGGACATGGCCTGGTGGTTGATTTTTCCAGGTACATGAACCAGATCCTGGAGTTCAATCCGGAAGAAAATTGGATACGGGTACAACCTGGGGTCATTCTGGACGAGCTCAATGCTTTTCTGAAGCCCCATGGATTGTTTTTTGGCCCGGAAACCTCCACATCCAACCGATGTATGATCGGGGGCATGGTGGCCAACAACGCTTGTGGTGCGCATTCCCTTGTTTATGGCAGTACCCGAGATCACACCCTGGAAATTGAGGCACTGCTGACAGACGGTTCAGAAGTGGTTTTTAAAAATCTTGATAACACCGCGTTCCGGGGAAAGTGCATTGGCAACCGTCTGGAAAACCAACTTTACCGGCAAATCTTTGAACTGCTTTCCGGCAGCCAGAATCAGGAAGAAATTATACGGGAATATCCCGACCCCCGCCTTCATCGGCGCAACACAGGTTATGCACTTGACCTTTTGCTGGACTCAGCCGTGTTCTCTGAAACCTCCAGTAAGTTTAATTTTTGCAAGATGCTGGCCGGCTCCGAAGGATCCCTGGCTATGTTTACCGGGATCAAACTAAACCTGGTGCCATTGCCCCCACCGGAAACCGCTTTGGTATGCGTTCATCTGCATTCTATTGAAGAGGCGCTTCAGGCAAACCTCATCGCTCTGAAACATGGGCCGGTTGCCGTGGAACTTATCGACAAAGTGGTGCTGGATTGTACAAAAACCAATATTCACCAGCGTAAAAACCGTTTTTTTATTAAGGGCGAACCCGGGGCCATTCTGGTGGTAGAGTTTGCATTCGAAACCAGGGAAGAAATTTCCAAAGCCGCAGCCGGAATGGAGTCTCAAATGCGCAACAAAAACCTGGGCTTTCATTTCCCTTTACTTTTTAAAGAGGATGTAAACAAGGTATGGGCATTGCGCAAAGCAGGACTGGGTCTTTTATCCAATGTGCCGGGTGATGCCAAACCCATTGCCGTAATTGAAGATGCAGCGGTGCATGTAGAGCAGCTTCCGGAATTTATCCGGGAAGTAAAACAAATGCTGGTCAACCTGGGTCTGGAATGCGTATATTATGCCCACATCGGCACGGGTGAGCTGCACCTGCGGCCTTTACTAAACCTAAAAAATCCTGCCGATGTGGAAAAATTTTACCAGGTAGCCAGGGAAATGGCTTTTCTGGTTAAGCAATACAGGGGTTCGTTAAGCGGGGAGCATGGCGACGGAAGATTGCGGGGAGAGTTCATCCCCCTGATGCTTGGTGAAAATAATTATGAACTCCTCCGGAAGATAAAAGAAACCTGGGATCCTGATAACCTGATGAATCCTGGAAAAATCATTTCCACGCCCTCTATGAAAACCTTTTTAAGGTATCCCCCTGAAAAAGGCCCCCGCAAGCTGAAAACTTTTTTCTATTACCCGGAGTCTTCCGGTTTTTTAAGGGGAGTGGAAAAATGCAACGGTTCGGGCGATTGCCGCAAGCCGGTTTCCATAGGCGGGGTGATGTGCCCTTCCTATCATGCCACCCTCAACGAAAGTGATACCACCCGGGGCAGAGCCAACATACTAAGGGAGTTTGTCACTCATTCGGACAAAAAAAACCCTTTTAACCACCCCGAGATCCTGCAGGTACTTGACCTGTGTCTATCCTGTAAAGGATGTAAAGCCGAATGTCCTTCCAACGTGGACATGGGAAAATACAAGGCAGAAGCCCTTCAGCAATATTACCTGGAAAATGGTACCCCGATCCGGGCCCGGTTAATTGGAGCATTTGGTCAACTCAACCGTATCGGAAGCCTCACCCCTGCCTTGTTTAATTTTATGGCAGGGAATCCGGTTATTTCAAAACTCATCAAAAAAAGCATGGGTTTTGCCAGTGAAAGAAAACTCCCCCTTTTACAAAAACAAACCCTCAGGAGGTGGTACAACAAAAACCGCCAAACTCCAGATAACCCTGCAGGTAAAAACTCCATGGTCTATTTATTCTGTGATGAGTTTATTAACTACAACGATACGATCACGGGCATACGGACCATCCTGCTGCTTAACCGGATAGGATATAAGGTGGCCATCCTCAACCATGAGGAAAGCGGACGCACTTATCTTTCCAAAGGTCTTTTAAAAAGAGCGAAATCCATCGCAGCAAAAAACATCACACTATTCTCAGAAAAGGTAAGCAAGGAAAATCCCCTGATCGGAATTGAGCCCTCGGCCATTCTTACTTTCCGGGATGAATACCCCGATCTTGCCGAAGAAGAGATGAGGGAAAAGGCCCTGGGCCTGGCCGAAAACACCTTCACCATAGAAGAGTTTATTTGCCGGGAGTATGCTCACGGAAATATTGACCCTGCGCTTTTTTCGGATGCGGAAAAATCCATTCTCCTGCATGGGCATTGTCATCAGAAAGCTTTATCATCGATGGATTATTCCTCCAGGATGCTTTCCATTCCAAAACATTTCAAAGTTCAGACCATAGATTGCGGTTGCTGCGGCATGGCGGGATCTTTTGGTTTTGAAAAAGACCATTATAAACTCAGCATGGAAATCGGGGAGATGAAACTGCTGCCTGCTGTTAGGGAAGCTGCAAAAGATACAATTATCTCTGCAACGGGTACCAGTTGCAGGCAGCAGATATATGATGGCACAGGCCGAAAAGCGCTCCACCCCGCAGATATTCTTTTTTTATCACTTAAAAGCAATGAACCGGTTTATTAAACGTTTTAAAAAAGTAGACCAATAGCAAAAAAAGGCCATTGAAAAATGCCGCAAAACTTTTTTTGTAATCCGGGAAACAATTAATTTTGCACCACGTATAATACAAATATCCACTCCTTTAAGTCAGGTCTTTAAATGCGCTTTGTCATCCTGTTAATAGTTTTATTAACACTCAGCATACTCTCTTCTTCCGTTTTTTCGCAAACCGCCCGGGAGCATTACAACCGGGGGCTTCAGTTTGTCGTTGCCGATGATCATCAACAAGCCATTAATTCTTTTTCTTCTGCTATTGAGCGATTGCCTGATTTTTTGGATGCTTATTTTGAAAGGGGCCGCAGTTATGTTGCCATTTCAGAAAAAGAAAAAGCACTTGGGGATTTTGCTGAGGTGATCCTTCGGGATTCCACATTCAAAGAGGCCTGGTTTGAACGCGGATTAATTTATATGTCCGAAGGAGAGCGGGAACCAGCATATGATGATTTTTCACAGGTTATCGGGCTGGATTCTACTTACGTGCAGGCATATTTAAAAAAAGCGGAAATGTTGCTGCAGAATGGCAGGAAAAATGAAGTTCTTTCCAACCTTGACAAAGCCATTGAGCTTGGTCACAGGAATGCCAACGTATTTTTTTTGCGCGGAAGGTTAAGGCTGGAGGAAGGTGAAAAAGAAGACGCTTTGAGTGACTTTTCGCTAGCTGTGGAGCTTGATCCGCAACTTGTCGAATTAAGAATGGAAAAGGGTTTGCTGCTTTTTGAAATGGAAGCGTATGAGGAAGCCGTGGAAAATTTCACAGCAGCAATTCTAGCAGGAGAAGACAAAGCAGATGTTTTCCACTTTCGCGGCAGGGCTTTAATATATTTGGAGCGCTACCATGAAGCCATTGAAGATTTTACCATGCTGATCAACACCTATCGCTGGCGTAACGAAGGAACTTTTCTTTACCGTGGTCAGTCATACTTATTTGCAGGTGAAACAGATAATGCCATCAGTGATCTCACAAGGGCTATCACCTACGACAGGGAGTGTGAAAAAGCCTATTTTTTCCGTGCCAAAGCCCATCTTGAAAAAGAGAATATTGAAGCGGCCATGGCCGACCTGAATAAAATAATTGACCTTAAAATTGCAGACCCTGATGCTTATCATTTACGAGGCTATTTGCACCTGGAGGCTGATAAGCCGCAACTGGCCCTGGAAGACCTCAATGAATCCATTCGAATGAACCCCTGTGCTGAAGCATACTTTGTACGGGCAAAAATCAAGGCCAGCCTTAACGATACCGCCGGAGCATGCGAGGACCTGAGGCTCGCAGCAGTTTCAGGACACAAGGAAGCAGCGGAAATGGAAAGCCGATTCTGCCATTGAATTTACCGGTTAAAGAAATAATGGGTAAATGGTTTTAAACAAAAAAGGATTTCAGGTCGGTAAAAAATGCAACTTTACATATTCGGTCACTTATGACAAGATAAAAACAATTGCCATGACACAATTTTTCGATAACAATAACTTTCCACCTTAACAACAGGCGGTTGCTTTGTTATTATAAAAGATATTTTACAGCCCGCCAAATGGCGGGCTTTTTTTTTACCAATCCGACAAACCCGATTAAGAATGCATGACCCCCGAAAAATCCTAAAAACAGAAAAAGCCATCGAGCAGGTCAAAGAACGCTTTGCGCAGGAATTATGTGCCCGCCTGAGTCTTGATAAGATTTCTGCTCCCATTGCAGTGCTTGAACACACCGGTTTAAATGATGAATTAAACGGGGTAGAAAAGCCGGTTTCCTTCACCATAAAAGCTTTGAATAATGCCCATGCTGTGATCGTCCATTCTTTGGCCAAATGGAAAAGAATGAGACTGAAAGAGCTGGAGATACAACCCGGAAAAGGAATTCTGACCGACATGAAAGCATTGCGCCCCGATGAAGACTTGTCTCCCATTCACTCCGTATTCGTCGACCAATGGGATTGTGAAAAAACGATGGATCACAAAGACCGCAACCTGGTATATCTGAAAAACGCCGTATCCCGGATTTTTGAATCCATTAAAACGGCTGAAGAAAACATTTGCACCTCCCAATCGGACCTCCGCCCCTTCCTTCCCAACCAGATCCATTTTATTCATGCTGAAGAGTTGCTGCGGAAATTTCCGGGAATGCCCCCTAAGCAAAGGGAAAAAATGATTTGCAAGGAATGGGGGGCTGTTTTTATTACCGGGATCGGGGCTCCCTTGTCAGACGGAAAACCCCATGACGGACGTGCTCCCGACTACGACGACTGGAGTTCTGAAAATGAAGAAGGTTTTACAGGCCTTAACGGAGATCTTTTGTGCTGGCATCCAAAGTTGAATGATGCCTTAGAACTGTCTTCAATGGGAATAAGGGTTACCCCTAAAGCCCTTGGTCGGCAGCTGGACATGCTTGACTGCCCGGAAAAAGCCTCTTACCCTTTTCACCAGATGCTGCTAAAAGGAAGCCTACCGCAAAGCATTGGAGGGGGAATTGGTCAGTCGAGGGTATGCATGTTATTACTCCAAAAAACCCATATAGGAGAAGTACAGTCCGGCATTTGGCCGGAGAATGAAAAAATGTTATATAACAATCGGGGAGGCGGTTTTTTCTAAAAAAATCTGCATGGTCAATGCCAATCCTTGTTGATCTCAGGTTCACCGGTAACCCTGAGATCAACAAGAATTTTGCCTCGAAATTGAAGGTCAGGTTATTCTTTCCGTCCGGTTATTCTGGCAATGAGCCATTTTTCAAGTTCTACCACTATAAACACTACTAACCCTGCAGCCAGAGGATAAAGCCAGAAGGACGCTTCAATGGGAGCAGTATCAAATGCCTCGTTCATAAATGGGGTATAAACAAAGAAAATTTGAAGAAGGATCAATACACCCACGGCAATAAATGCAGCTTTACTGCTGAAAAAACCTTTGCCTAAACTGGGCTGCTTTATTTTTCTTACATTGAAAAGGTAAAACAATTGTCCCGCAACCAGGGTGTTTACTGCTACAGTGCGGGAAATTGCGTCATCCATTCCACGACCTTGCATAAGATCAAACAAATAAAAGGTAAGGCCGCCGATCAGGAAAGACACAAAGACAATGCGCCATATAAATAGCTTTCCAAGGATGGGTTCATCGGGATCTCTTGGGGGACGCTCCATTAATTGCTCCTCCATGGGCTCAAATGAAATGGCCAATGCCAGGGTTACCCCTGTAACCATATTGACCCAAAGCACCTGCACAGGTGTAATGGGCATAATAATGCCAAGCAAAATGGCTGCCATTAACACCAGGGATTCCGCACCGTTGGTAGGAAGTATGAACAAAATGGCTTTGCGGATATTCTCGTAGACCGTACGACCTTCTTCCACGGCATTGACAATGGAAGCAAAGTTGTCATCGGCCAGAACCATTTCAGAGGCGTCTTTGGATACTTCGGTTCCTTTGATGCCCATGGCAATGCCAATATTGGCCTTTTTCAGGGCAGGGGCATCATTTACACCGTCTCCGGTCATGGCGCAAAGGTGATTTTTGGCCTGGAGCGCTTCAACGAGCCGTAATTTATGCTCCGGACTGGTGCGGGCATAAACATCGTATTCTTCGGAAGCTTTCTTAAGATCTTCGTCACTCATTTCTTCCAGCTCTTTTCCGCTCAGGGCTTTTCCCCCGTCTCCTATGCCGATTTCTTTACCAATGGCCTTTGCAGTGATGCTGTGATCGCCGGTGATCATTTTTACATTGATACCGGCCTCTTTACATTCCTTAATGGAATCTATTACTTCATCACGGGGAGGGTCAATGATACCTACAAAACCAAGGAAAACTTTGTTTTTCTCCAGATCATCCTTATCAATTTCTTTCCTGTTTTTGTCTGTTTTATTGAAAGCCAATCCAAGCAAGCGTTGTCCTTTTGCGGCCACTTCTTCCATTTTCTCTTCCCAGAAATCTTCATCTACATCTTTTTCCCCATCTGAAGTAAGCTGCTTGCTGCTCATTTCAAGGATTTTTTCCGGAGCTCCTGCCATAAAGACATACCTTTCTCCATCCAGTTCATTCAGCGAGGCATTGTATTTATGATCAGACTCAAAAGGAATCTGATCAATCTGTTCGGGTTTAAAATCTTGAAGCCCTGCTTTATAGGCCAGCGTAAGCAAAGCTCCTTCGGTTGGTGGGCCGTTTAGTTTCCAGTTACCATCATCATCTTTTTTAATTTCAGCATTGTTACTGATGCGGGCAGTTTGCAGAAAGCGTTGTAAAACTTTATCATCGTCAGGGTCAACTTTTTCATCGTCAACCATGATATTCCCTTCCGGCTTATACCCGGTACCTTCGACCTGGTATTCTTTATCTGCGGTCATGATAGTTCTTACCGTCATTTCATTGCGGGTAAGGGTACCGGTTTTATCCGAACAAATAACATCCACCGATCCGAGGGTTTCAACAGACGGAAGTCTGCGGATAATGGCATTGCGGTCAGCCATACGTTGCACCCCGATGGCCAGGGTAATTGTAATAATGGCAGGCAAACCCTGAGGGATTGCTGCAACAGCCAAACCAATGACAGCCAGAAAAATATCAACGAGATCATAACCCTGAACAAAATAACCAAATACAAAGAAAACCGCGGCAATTCCCAGAATAACCACTGCAAGCCATTTTGCGAAATTCCTGATCTTTTGCAATAATGGAGTAGTGATCTCCTTTACCTCGGACATCATTTTGCTGATCTTCCCAATTTCGGAATCTTTGCCCGTAGCCACCACTACCCCGGTGGCTTTTCCGTATACCACTATCGTGCCCGAAAAAGCCATGGAAGTCTGGTCTCCTATAATAGCATCCTCTTCGGCCGGCTCGGTGCTTTTGTCAACGGCTTCCGATTCTCCGGTAAGCGGGGATTCTTCCACACGGAAATCTTTGGTTTTTATCAACCTGACGTCGGCGGATATCTTTTCTCCCGATTTAAGGGTTACGATATCTCCCGGCACCAGTTTTTCCGCTTCAATAGTTTGCTGCTTTCCGTCGCGCAAGACGCGCGCTTCCAATGAAAGCATCTGCTTAATGCTTTCCAGGGCCTTCTCAGCTTTTCCCTCCTGGATAAAACCGATCACGGCATTAATAAGCACCACTGCAAGAATCACCCAGGTATCTATCCAATGCTCCATAAGGGC
>SL_3KL_010_SEDDRAFT_10000585_pt1 | contig 30336 bp, 22 predicted proteins | sample SodLakKL_010_SED_2_FD_10381 | JGI IMG/M metagenome (IMG submission 10381)
TAACCTCAACCTCAACCTCAATCTCAACCTTAACCTTAACCTCAACCTCCCTACCTGAATATCACCAGCTTTTCAGTCATTCGCGAACGCTTTCCATCCGGTGTTTCCATGGTGAGACGATAGAGATAGATCCCATTACCCAGCGGCCGGCCGTCATTGCTGAACCCATCCCAGTGTATGGGTTCAGATCGATAACCGGCAGAAGAGACGACCCTGGATATTGTGTTTACCAGCCGTCCCTGCAAGTCATAAATATCTATCCGCACATCCATCTCATTGAAAGCCTGGTTGTGTTTAAACGTGAACCAGGTATCGTACGAAAACGGATTCGGATAATTCATCAGGTCTCCCAGGACGATCGACCCGGTACTGCTGACGATGAACTCGATGGTGGCACTGGACGGGTTATTGTGCGTATCCCATGCACGTAGAGACAAAGAATGATGCCCGTCCTCGAGGCCATAGAATGGATATACGACCCTTCCGCTCTGAAAGTTATCCAGATCGGCCTCATAGTAGTTGGTCAAACGAATGGGGTCATTATGGTTTTCGTTCAGATAAGCCACGATGTTGCGGCCTATGCTTCCTGTCATATTGATACCGCTCTCATCATGGAGGAAAGCAAGCAATATCGGGTTTTCACTGGTATGGTCGCCCGATACAAAAGTGGTGTCATTCATGTACAGTTCAATGACAGGCCCTTCCGTGTCGGGCAGAAAGGAATCAAGGGTGCCGCCGATCACAAAGTCCTGATGATAGCCATGTCCGTCGGTATTCCCATCATCCATGTAATAGCTTATTTTTCCATTCCCAAAATTGTAAGCGATGTCGCGTGGCACGTTAAAGGTAAAGCTAAACTCACCATTGATGATGCTTGCCTTTCCTTTGTAGAGGATCGCGTTGCGCATTGTAAAGTCGGCGGGGATACTGCCGGGGTTGTTTCCGAGGGTGCGGTAATCCATCTCCTTGTCATATATGGTAGGAAAGAGAACACCGTTGTAATTATCAAGCCTATTCCCCGAGGCATCGGTCACGTAACCTGTCACTGTTACGTTTTGATATGCCTTGATCGTATCGGGCATCGTTTCCGTGACCACCCGGTGTTCAGGATATGCCATCTGCATGGAGGGGTCGCCCAGCAGCACAAAATTCCTGAGCTGCATCGGTATGCTGGCACCGCTGCTGTTTCTTTTTGCAATACGGATAAGGTCTCCCATGCGAAGATTGTTGTCCTCCTGATCCTTTTCAAACGCCACATCCATGAAATTACGGTTCAACGTCATGTTGTTCCCTGACCATGCCAGGCGGGTGGTGGTGAAAAGCGCTGCCGTGCCGCCCAACGGTTTCAGCACGATGCGCACACCTGCGGAAAGCTCCTCAGGATCGGGCTGGTCGAAGCTGCTGAACTCACAGGTGGCCGTCATAAATACCGGCATGTTGTATTTATTGTTCCAGACGCCAATGTCGTCAAAGGTGAGTATCCGCTGGTGGGCAAGGCCACGAGGTCCGCCATGCCCAATATAGTTGATCATCAAGGCACCCTGGTTTACAACTTCGTTAATGGCTTTGTTCACATCAGGGTAACGCGCCCCACCGGCCATGGTCATCTGCTGGTAAGCATCCAGGTAGATCTTTTTCACGTTATACCGGGGATGGTCCTCAGCAAGCCTGTTTGCCAGTATCTCTGAATCATTGAAATGCCTGTTGCCATCACCGTCATCGGCAATAAAAACAACCCTGTTTCGCCAGTCGGCATAGTTGGAAACCACACCAGTAAATTCCAGGTTGTCTTCCCCCGGTTCCATCCCCGGCACACGCTGATTATACCTTATGATCTTATTCACCAGGTCTTCCGCCTCTTCCGGCGTGCGCACCGGAAGGCGCCCGATGCCGATATCCACAACGCCAAAGGCGTCCTCTCCTTCATGATCACCCAGCAACCCGTAATAATCATCTGTCATGTAAGAACTCCTCGGAGCAAGGGAGGCATAACTCTGGTATGTGGGTATGAGGTTGCCCCCATAACCAAGCAAATCTTTGTTGTCATAGGTGCCATTACCAAATAAAAGCAAATAGCGCGGCATCTCATCGGGGGTTTCCGCCCTGTCAAAAAACATCTTCATGAAGTTGCGAATGGCAGAAATATCCCTGGTGCCCGAGGAAAATTCATTGTATACCTGTTGCGTGGTAACCACCCCGATGGTGAGTCCATCATTCCCGGCCCGGAAATCAGCCAAACGCCCGGCCTGTGTCAACATCTCCTCAGGACTCACAATGATCATGTCCTTTGGTCCCATGGCGTGAAGGTTCTGATTGTGTACTTCACCATTAAGCGAAGGGGCCAAAAAGGAAGTACCGTCAAACGCGACAAATTCCCTCAGGGTGTCTCCGGGAAGGATAAACTGCATGCTGCCCCCTTGTTGCGACATCTGCTGTTCGCTGATATTAAGATGGTCAGTAACATCCCAGACCTTCAGGTCATTGCCTGCATCTTCTAGGATATACGCCACCACTTTGCCCTGTCCTATGTGTTCGACCTGCCTGAAAGCCATCTGCCCCTCCGTAAAACGGAGCTGCCGGTCTGCATTGATCACAAGATAGTTCAACCAGCCCCTTGAACCAACTCCGGGCCTGTTATACGTAAGGTTTATGGTAACATGGTCCGGGCTGTCCGGGGTAAAATCCATGAAGTCATTAACCGTCCTGACATATTCGCTGTTGTGGGCAGCCGGGTTGATGGCCAGGATGTTCATCTGTTTCTGCTGACCTCCAGCATTCACCGTGAAGCTGCTGGGCAGCGGCGACCTGGCAGCCAGATAGGCTTCCACAGTAGCCGGCATACCCATGTCAAGGTGTGGAAAATCAAAGGTGAACTGCCGGCTGGTGGTGGCATCGAAGACCTCACCGAACCATATACGTCCGGATCCCAGGAGATTGCTCAGGTCGCGCTGGTGCGCAGCATAATCCCTGAAAGAAGTTACCTGGTGGGTAACTGCCTCCGATGCTTCCGGCTGCTGTCCGATACGCTTTCCCTGGCCCTGATCTGTGGTCAAAAAATAACAGGCCTCAGTGTCGTAAAGGTGGACCCTGCGACGGAACAACCATTTGGAGTCAGCCCCCTCATCATCGGGGCCATGCTGCTCCAAATACCAGCGGTCAGGCGAACGTCCATAAAACAAAAGATAATCATCCTGGCCAAAGGAACCCGTTGGAGAACCTGAAACGTAGATTGCGTTCTCATGCAGGTCGTCATAAACAAACGCATCATTGGCCTCTGGAAGCATGCCGCTGCCATTGCCAAACAAACGAAGGTTTTGTTTTTGAACAGAAGAGATGTCAACGCCCAATGCCTCCAGGTCCTGCGCCCCCAGACGGTAGACACCCGTTTCGTCAACACACAGCTTATACCACGACCCCGAAGCCAGCACCGAGTTTTCCACGTATCGATCCACCCTGCCATATTGCAACGCCGGGTCGTAGGCATGCTCCATCTCCAGGGTGAAAGAAGCCAGCTTTTCATAACGGTCTGCATACGTATCGTAACGGAAAGGATAAAAACTCACAACGTCATAACGCTCTTTCCGTGCACTTTGCATTTCACTGTGCAACAAGATGCTTCCCTGGCGAAAACCTGCCTCACGCAAAATCGCATCTTCAACATCCGTGACAGCTGTGAACTGCTTGTCAGTCAACTGGAAATGATAAGAAAAATGGGGAACCGGACTGCGGACCCTGTGATGATATACAGGAAGGGTGGGCAGTGAGTCAGCAAACAACGCCTTCTCAAAATATAATGCTTCCCTGTATTCCTCATCGTTTATATAATACCGGTGTGGTTGCTCCCACGAAAGGGACACAAACTGACCCTTTGTGTCTGCCATCCCCGGCAGGGCAGCAAAAAACAAGAGCCCGGCAAGAAATGAAAAAAATGTTCGCCGATAGATCAGCATTGTGCAGTCAAAAAAAACCATGTTCTGAAAAACCATTAAAACACCAATATGAATAACAATGGACAGGGGTGATGGTTCGATACCTGTAAAAAACGGAAAACCCCTGGCAGATATTTTGCACGTCAAAGATAAAGGTGATAAACAAAATAAATGAATTGCTTTATATTTGTACGTTCAAATTCTTCGTTATATTGATCAGGTGTTCATGAACCCATTTCTTGTCATGCTGCGCGCAAAACTTGCCATTCTTGTAATACTGACGGTGACGATTGGCTTTATCAATACGGTCCGGGCCCATGAACCTGTATTGTTCTCCCAGTTTTATTCCGCACCCATTTACCTGAACCCGGCTTTTGCCGGATCTACAAAATGCTCACGTATTGCGATGAATTACAGACAGTTGAGAATGAGCGCAGACAACATGTTTACCATTAATTTTTCCTACGACAGGTATACGGAAGCCCTCCAGGGTGGTTTTGGTGTCATGGTCACCAGCGACATGACCAACATGGTCATGATGCGCAGCAGCATCGGGGCAATGTATGCCTACCATCTGAATGTTACGAGGGATTTTGATGTACATTTCGGGTTGCAGGCGAGTTATATCCGCAACGATTTGAGGTGGAACAGGTTTGAGTTTGCCGATCCGGGTGAACCCCCGCCCGATATAACCTGGACCCATGATTTGGATTTCTCTGCAGGCATTTTGTTTTTCTCTGATGCCATTTATGGTGGCGTGGCCGTACACCATTTGAACAAACCAAACATGAGCCTTTATTCGTGGGATAATAATGGCAACGAGGGCCGTGATCCGGGCAGGCTGAACAGAAAATATACGGGGCACCTGGGAATCTATATTGAGCCTGCACAGAGGAGGCCTGTGCCAGGCCAAAGTCCCGGTTTCTTTATTTCTCCAAACATCATTTACCAGCACCAGGGTTACAGCACACACGTAAGTGCCGGACTCTATACAGGGGTGAGCCCTGTTATGGCAGGTGTCTGGTACCGTCACTGGCTGGAAACCCCCGGCCACACAAACAATAACACGCTGACCTTCCTGCTGGGAGTCAATATGGATGAATACCGGATCGGGTATAGCTATGACTGGTCTTTGTCAGGATTTTCTGATATAAATCATGCCATCCATGAACTGAGTATCGCATTTCGCTTTAATTGCGCAGAAAGAAATATTAACCGACGTATAATAAACTATCCAAGTTTTTAGTTATTTTTGTGACCAAAGCATTTTTAACATATCTGCACATGCACCGGGCCAATACGGTAACCGGACACACAGTCAGAGGGTCATTGCATGGCGAACCCCATGCGACCGAAATATGAAAGAAAAAATTTTACACATGAAAAAGAACTTTAGGAGCAGGATTCCGGTTCTTCTCTCTATTTTCGTTTCCACCATGTTTTTTACCGCATGTGGGTTATTTCAGCAGGATACCTCAAACACAACCGGGTGGACTTACAACGATCCGGAAACGGGTGGATTTCAGGTTGTTGATTTCCAAAGACAAGAAAAAGGACCCGGCCTGGTGTTTGTCGAAGGCGGCACCTTTGTCATGGGACGGACAGACCAGGATGTGATGCTTGACTGGAACAACATCCCGCGCCGTGTAACGGTATCTTCGTTTTTTATGGATGAGACAGAGATCAGGAACCTCGACTATCTGGAATACCTGCACTGGACCAACCGGATCTTCAGGCAGACAAGTCCGCAAAAATACTTTGACGCCCTCCCTGACACGCTTGTATGGCGTGATCCCCTGGCCTATAATGAGCCATACGTGGAGAACTACCTGAGGCATCCTGCCTACCGTGAGTATCCTGTTGTGGGTGTCAGCTGGTTACAGGCATCAGATTATGCCAGATGGCGTACCGACAGGGTCAATGAGATGCTCCTTGTCCGGCATGGTATCCTTGACTGGAACCTTGATGAACAAGAAGGTGCGAACCATTTCCGCACGCAAGCCTATCTTGCGGGAGAATACGAAGGGCTTGTCCTCAGGAATATTGAAGACCTCGACCCCAGGGGCACCGGTGAGCGGCGCGTACGCTGGGAAGACGGCATCCTGCTGCCCCGCTACAGGCTTCCCACAGAGGCAGAATGGGAGTATGCAGCCCTTGGCCTTGTTGGAAGCACAGAAGAGGAACAGATCCTCGACAGAAGGATCTATCCGTGGGAGACACGCCATGTAAGAAGCAGCGAACGAAGGACAAGGGGGCAGTTCAAAGCCAACTTCCAGCGCGGTGCAGGCGACCTGACAGGAGTTGCCGGATACCCAAACCCGGGTGGAGACATCACCATGGCCGTAAAATCTTTCTGGCCAAACGACTTTGGACTATATGATATGGCAGGGAATGTAAATGAATGGGTAAAGGATGTGTACCGCCCGCTTTCATTCGAACAAGTGGCAGACTTTCGCCCCTTCCGGGGAAATGTATTTCAGGTACCTGTCCGGGATGAAGACGGGAACATCCTCTTCGACGAAGAAGATGGCTCCATGATCATGCAGCCCCTCGAGGAAGACAACAATCAAACACGCCGCAACTACAGGGAAGCCAATTATATCAACTTCCGGGATGGTGACCCCGCATCAGCCATCGCAGAAGGCATGGATGTCTATGTTGACGAAATAACCCTTATTACAGATTCAGTAAGGGTGTTTAAAGGGGGGAGCTGGAGAGACCGCGTCTACTGGTTGTCACCCGGCACCAGGAGGTACCTGGATGAACGGGAAGCCACCAACGACATCGGTTTCCGCTGCGCCATGGACCTGATTGGCCCCGCACCAAATTAATCATCCCGGCACAACCTGTCCAAAAACCCCGTTTGCAGTGGTAAATGGGGTTTTTTTAGTACAAAGCAACCACCATGAACCAGGCCGCCATCCAAAAGATTATCTCCCTCCTTGCCAAAGGAAGCAAGCCCTGCACCGACTCCCGGATTGCCGGCGAGGACGATATCTTCTTTGCCCTGAAAGGTGAACAGTTTGACGGGAACAACTTTGCAGAAAAAGCCCTGGAGGCCGGCTGTAAACTCGCCGTCGTCGACAGGGCAGAACATGTTAAAGGCGAACAGTACATCCTGGTTGATGACGTCCTCACCTTCCTGCAAAAACTCGGGTACTTAACCCGGAAACGTATGGATATTCCCGTGGTCGGGATCACCGGAAGCAATGGCAAAACCACCACCAAAGAGCTGTTGCAGGGCATCTTCAAAAAATCTTTCGCGTCAACAGCCACCCGCAACAACCTCAACAACCATATCGGCGTACCCCTCACTTTGTTGTCGTTTAAAAAACCGCTGGATGTCGCTATTGTTGAAATGGGGGCCAACCATAAGGGTGAAATTGACGCACTTTGCCAACTGGCAATGCCTACCCACGGGTTGATAACCAATATCGGCAAAGCCCACCTGGAAGGTTTTGGAAACATCGCAAACATCACCGCAGCAAAAGCAGAACTGTTCCGGTATCTTGAAAGGAACAACGGTACCATCTTTCTCAACAGCGATGATGCACGACTTGAAAAACTGACAACCTCTTCTGATACCATAAATTATGGCAACAAAAGGACAAACCATTGCAGGGGAGAGATCATCCGGTCATCTCCCTATCTTGAGGTGGGGTTCAGCGTAACCAAAGATTTCGGAAAAGCTGTGAAAGGCATGGAAGGACGGGCAAATAGCAGACTCGCCGGAAGATACAATTTCGAGAACATCATGGCAGCCATCACCACAGGCCTGTTTTTTGGCGTCCCGCCCAAAGCCGCCATTGAAGCCATTGAGTCATACCAGCCTAAAAACCATCGCTCACAGATTATCCGGACCAGGCACAACACGGTGTTGATGGATGCATACAACGCCAATCCAACCAGCATGGGCGCCGCACTGGAAGATTTCAGCCGCTTGGAGGTACCCTGCAAGGCCGTGATGCTGGGAGACATGCTGGAACTCGGGAAAGAAACAGAAAAGGAACACGAAAAAGTACTGGCACTTGTCAAAGAAAAAGGCTTCGACTTCCAGCTGTTTGTCGGCAGTCACTTCCAGTCGGCATGCCGTCCTGACAGGAACATTCAAGTTTTTGTCAGTGTGGATGAGGCTGCACGATGGTTGTCAGAAAACCAGCTCAGCGACTGCCATATCCTGGTCAAAGGCTCTCGCGGGATAAAGATGGAGAACCTGCTGAAGTATTTGTGAATGATTGGCAGTGGATGTTAATGCTTTTGGCCAGGGGGCTTCCTGCCCCAAAAGCCTCACAGCTTTTCAATGACCATGGCGATGCCCTGACCCACGCCTATGCACATGGTACAAAGCGCCCTTTTAGCATTTTTACGTTGCAGCTGATAGAATGCGGTGGTTGCCAGCCGGGCACCGCTCATGCCCAGTGGATGGCCCAGTGCGATGGCCCCACCCAGGGGGTTGATGCGCGGATCATCGTCCTCCAGGCCAAGTGTGCGGATACATCCCAGCGCCTGTGCGGCGAAGGCTTCGTTAAGCTCTATGATATCCATCTGGTCAAGCCTTAAGCCCAGGCGCTTCAGAAGGGCATTGGTGGCAGGCACAGGTCCCATCCCCATAATACGGGGGGCCACACCGGCTACCGCCATCCCCAGGATCCTTGCCTTCGGCGTCAGGCCATATTCGTTTACGGCATAACCGGAGGCAATCAAAAGGGCTGCAGCACCGTCATTAACGCCCGAGGCATTTCCGGCGGTTATCGTCCCATTGCTGCGGGTGACCGGCTTTAATGACGCCAGTTTTTCCAGGGAGGTCTTCCTGGGATGTTCATCGGTGCTTACACTCACCGGATCACCCTTTCGCTGGGGGATGATCACCGGGACAATCTCTTCAAACAACAATCCATCCTCCTGCGCCTCAAAAGCTTTTACCTGGCTCCAGTTCGCAAAGATATCCTGGTCTTCACGGCTGACCTTAAGGTCTTTTGCAATGTTCTCGGCCGTCTCCATCATGGATTCAGTACCGTACTCTTTGTCCATCTTCTTATTGACAAAGCGCCATCCGATGGTGGTATCGTACATCTTCACCGCCCGGGAAAAGGCCTTGTCAGCCTTGTCGATGACAAAAGGGGAACGCGACATGCTTTCAACGCCGCCGGCGATGATGATCTCCGCCTCCCCCGCCTTGATGGCACGGGCTGCAGTACCGATGGCATCCATCCCTGAGCCACACAACCTGTTGATGGTCACCCCCGGTATATGTTCCGGCAGTCCGGCAAGCAACAACGCCATCCTCGCTACATTCCGGTTATCCTCCCCGGCCTGGTTGGCACACCCCATCATCACATCGTCCACAGGCAAACGCTCCACAGACGGGAGCCTGTCCATGATGGCTTTTACCGGTATCGCTGCCAGGTCATCCGTCCTGACAGAAGAAAGACTGCCCCCATAACGGCCAACCGGGGTGCGCACGGCATCACAGATAAATACTTCTCTCATGGCAATTGAAAATTATCCTGGTGAATCTTCTCAAGCTTGGGCTTGATGAATTTGAACCCGTTCAACATGGCTTCTGTAAGTTTATCCACTTCCTTCTGTGAAATGGCCGTCGAAAACATACAGGCACAGGTGTTGATCATCATGATGCGTTCGTGGATGTAAAAATAGTCCAACAATTCGTTGACCAATGCCACGACTTCTTTCGGCTGATAGGCTTCACGATAGGTCTTCGGGGGGGTTGCCCTGAGATGAACCCGGAACATGGATCCGGCACCGGTCAGCGAAACGGGGACATCGGCAATTTTTATGGCTTCTTCAATCTGCTTGATGGCGATTTGTGTCAGGGCGTTCAGCCGGAGGACCGCTTCTCTGTCGAACAGCTCCATGGCCACACGGCCTGCCGTTGTGGTGACCGGGTTGGCTGAAAAAGTGCCCGAATGGGGAAAAAGGATCTTTTTTTCGCGCGGGTCGAGCACGCGCATCACGTCTGTGCGGCCGGCCAGTGCACCCACAGGGAATCCTCCGCCGATGATCTTGCCCAGCGCAGTCATATCAGGGCGCACAGAATATTTCTCCTGGGCTCCCCCGTAATGCACACGCAAGGTGACCACTTCATCAAACACCAGCAAAGCACCGTTCTTGCGCGTCCAGTCATACAATGCCTCAACAAACCCGTTGGTGCCCGGAACAAGTCCTACACGATGCGGCACCGGGTCGATGATCACGCAGGCGATCTTGTCTGCCTGCCGATCCAGAATGGCAATGGTCTTTTCAATATCATTGAAGGGAAAAACGACCACATCGTCAAGCACCCCCTGGGGTGTACCGTGTGCCAGTGGCACGCTGTTGGGCTGATGTATGTCTCCCCACTGCGACGGGGCTGACGTCTGGCTGATCTCCGCAAAATCATATGTCCCGTGGTAAGCTCCCTCGGCCTTGGCAATCTTGGGGCGGCCGGTGTACGCCCTCGATGCCTTGATCATCGTCATCACGGCCTCGGTACCCGAGTTCACAAAACGTACCTTCTCAAATCCGGGGACCCTGTCACAGAGCAACTGTGCAAACAACACCTCAGCCTCGGTAGCCATGGTGTAGGCTGTCCCTTTTTGCAACTGTTCGATGACGGCATTGACAATGTCAGGATGGGCGTGCCCATGGATAAGGGATGCCATGTTGTTGGCAAAGTCAAGACGCCGGATGCCGTCAACATCGGTAACATAGCATCCTGACGCACCGGCCGCATAAAATGGATGGGGCCTGCGAAACACCGTGTTGCGGCTCACTCCGCCGGTAATGACCTCACAGGCCTGCTTGTATATCTCTTCGCCGCTGCGCTTCGGCTTCATAGATTCTGTCACCTTGATGTTCATGAATGATATATATGTTGTCTCTGGGAAATGTTATTGTTTGCATTGTGATGGTGGCTGAATAACTAATATGATTCATATATGAGCCATTTGCACCCCATGGGCACCTCTGTCAGGGCTGCTTTCATTGATTCAACCTGGCTTCCGTCTGCCCTTGCAGGTATTCAAAAGATACCCCGGGTGCAAGTTCTTTCACAAAAAGGCCTTCGCCGGCGACATCAATGATGGCCAAGTCGGTGTATATCCTGTCTACCACACCTTTCCCCGTGAGCGGGTAGGTGCATTGTTTCACAATTTTCGGCATGCCGGTCTTGGTGACATGCTTGCTGATCACGTAAATGGTCTTCACGCCCGCCACCAGGTCCATCGCACCCCCAACAGCAGGGATGGCACCGGGCTCGCCGGTCGACCAGTTGGCCAGGTCGCCGCTTTCCGACACCTGCAATGCCCCCAGGACACAGATGTCAATATGCTTTCCGCGTATCATCGTGAAACTGTCGGCATGATGAAAATAACAGGCACCGGGGACAGCCGTGACACATTTCTTGCCTGCATTGATCAGCTCAGGGTTTTCTTTTCCGGGCTCAGGAGCAGGCCCCATGCCCAGCAAGCCGTTCTCGGTATGATAAATGACCTCCCGCCCCTCCGGCACAAGACCTGAAACAAGCTCCGGGATGCCTATCCCAAGGTTTACATAAGCTCCATTGGGAATGTCCAAGGCAACCTTTCTTGCCATCTCATGAACATCCCAGCCCGTTTTTTTCTTGTTATCTACCATGGGTACCTCCTGTCTTCTGCAACAAGCGTTGACTCATCCATTGGGTCCTTCACCCCGACGACCCTGTTTACAAAAATGCCCGGCGTAACAACCGCTTCAGGGTCTATCCCGCCCAGCTCCACAATCTTCGCGGCCTGAACAATGGTCTTTTCCGCAGCAGTGCACATGACCGGGCCAAAATTCCTGGCCGTCTTGTTGTAGACCAAATTCCCGTACCTGTCTGCCATCCTGCACTTCACCAACGAAAAGTCTGCCCGTATCGCATGTTCCAGCACAAATGTCTGCCCGTTAAAGACCCTGGTCTCTTTTCCCTCAGCAAGCGGCGTGTTTACCCCGGTGGGAGTAAAAAAGGCAGGGATGCCGGCACCCCCCGCACGTATTCGCTCGGCAAGGGTCCCCTGGGGAACCAGCTCCAGCTCTATCTCACCACGATGGAACAATTCGGGAAACACCTTTGAATTGGTCGTCCTCGGAAAAGAACAGACCATCTTTTTTACCTGCCTGTTCCCGATCAGCGCCGCAAGCCCTACATGGCCACTGCCCGTATTGTTGCTTACCACCGTGAGGTCTTTCGCACCATGATCTATCAGTGCATGCAGCAACTCTATGGGACTGCCTGCCTCACCAAACCCGCTGACCATCACAAGAGCACCATCAAAAATATCAGCAACCGCTTCAGCAGGTGAAGGGACAATTTTGTTTATCATCTTTTTTGAAACTTAAAGGTTGATCCGTTGACAAATGGGCCGGCTTAGCGGCCTGATCATCGCTTCCCCCGTGTGGGTCATTCCGTTTTGTCCATCCTTTTTTCCAGGTTTTCGGCAAGGGTCCTTTCAATCTCTGCAAGCTCATCCTCATAGAAATACTTGTCTGAATCAAAAGGTTCAAGCTTTTCAATGGCATTTTGTTTCTCATCGTACTTTGCCAGATAAACCTCATCCAGCCACTCCATATTCCGCCCTTCGTTGAACTTCAATGCAAACACCTTCTCCCCTTTCACCTCAAGGGTGCCAAGCAAAGATACCTTGCCCGCCGAAGAGGTCATGGTGATATACCTTGATGGGCGGTTGATGGATGCCAATGACCGGTAAACCTTGCTGAAAACCTTATGGATATCCGCCAGTGATGCCGTAAAATAATGGTGTTCTCCGGTGGGACGGGCACAATACATTGAATGAAAGCCAACCGACAGCATGGCCAGAATGTTGCCCAGGTCGATCCAGTTCCGGGCAGAACGGTCCACATCAACCTTTCCGCTGTCGTCAGTAAACAGGCTGATATGGTTCATTACAGGACTCTGGCTCTTCACCACGACGCCATGATCCTTTAGCCGGCGTATGGCAGCGATGGTAGAAGGATTCAGGACCTCCCTGGGGGTTGAAAAGTGCGACATCATCACAACCTGGACCCCATGATCATTGAGTTTCCGGTACAAGGCCAGGAACCTGTCATAATCCCTGCCCAGTATCATTTCAGGATGATAGGTAAGCACCCTGGTGCCAAGACGCAATGTTTTAATATGCAAAAACCCGTCGTCCTCAATGAACGGAAGAACGTATTTCTCAAGTCTGTCAAATGGCATATAAGCTGCATCTCCACCGGTAATCAACACATCGCTGACCTCTTTATGCCTCTTCAGATAACCCAGAATCTGGCCGATGTCTTCCTGAACAAACATGTCTTCATCTCCCCTGACCTGGGCATGGCGAAAGCAGTAGGTGCAAAAAGTAAAACAGTTCTGGGTCGTTTTATCAAAAACCAGATGGCATTGGGGATATTTGTGCTGGCTGCCCCTGAGGATCTCCAACTCCCCTTCCTCGTTCACAAACCATGGTTTGTTCAACAATTGTTTGCCGTCATGGGGATTGGTTTGTCGCTGATATTCCTTAACAATCCTTTCCCTTTCCCCTGCAGACTCTGCCTCACTGTAAGCCTTCACAACATCATCCCTGATCATACCCGGCTGCGGGAACACCAACTGAAACAATGAATCTTTTGCAAAATCATTCCAGTCGATTTTGTTAAGGACATGCTTTGTCGCCAGGAAACGGTAAACCTCAATGAAGAGTTCGCGCTCCCTGATAAAGCCGATCTCGATACCATTCTTTTCCAACACCTCAACGATCTCCCTGAATCCCTGCAAACCGGCATAACGTTCTTTCCCGGTAAATAAAAACGGGGCCGATTCCATGATCCCGGAATACTGCGGATAACACGATTGCAACCTTGAAAGCAGTCCGCCAGGCAACAGGTTTTCTTCCCTGATCACCTCCCGGACATCATCAGCATAATGATAACGATCCATTATTTTCTGAATCACATCCTGCTGGATCAGGTCCTTCGCCCCTGACCCCTGCCTTCCATGTTGCTCGCTTACCGATGGTTTAAAAGTGCCTGATTGAGCCATTGTTATTATATTTAGCTGTTTTACAAACTATTAGATACAGTTTATTGTGCTGTTAAACTACATGCAAAGGTAATTGAATCCACTGACATTAACCAGCAAGAATTTGAAAATTATACGCCTTGTCCGAAACAATTTGTAACGAAACCCGAAAGCAGAACATACAAACAGTAAAAGAAAAATGCAACCCGCTGCCCCGCATATCATACCATTTGCTCCAGGGCATCCCTCAATGTCTCTATTCCTGCTTTTCTGGCAGGATCGCCACTATGCTCATAGGCTGCCACAAGGTTGTTCAGCATTCGCAAAACGATCTCTTTGTTGCTGCACGGTTCAAAGAAAGTGGGTATGGGATCAAGGTCAAGTTTACGGAGGAAGTCATTGATCTCCTTCTCTGAAAACAACGCACCGTCGCTGAAAGCATTGATATAGAAAAGTGGCTTATCATCACGCATCAGCAGGGTTTCTGTGTCGATCGTCTCACCCATGTAAGCCAGGACAAAGTGTTCAGGCAAATTGACCCCCATGATGGGCAGATTCACCCTCCGGGCCACCGTCATATACAGGATGCCAATACTCAGCGGGTTGCCTTGACGGCTCTGCAACACCCTGTTGATAAATGAATTGTCCGGGTGATGATAATCTTCAATATTCCCCCTGAAGCGGTGCATTCTGTAAAAAACATGGTTAAAAACCTTCACCTGCTCCAAAGCCGTCAGATTGTCGTTCATCTCCAACCACACATCCTTCCGGATCCTGTCGATCTCCTTCCTGATGTTTTCTTCCTGCACATCAGGATAGTGATGTTTGGTCACCAGCAACCAGGCGTTCAAAAGATCATCCTGTTCATTGCTTGCAGCATAGGCTGTCAACGCATGCAAAATCGTCTCGTTACGGATCTGCTGCACCAGCAACCCAACACGACTGCGCAAATTTTCGTCTGTAATATGCGCCAACTCCTGTTCAAGAAAAGGGATGGCATCATGGCCATGGTGACGTATCTTGCCTGCAATGTCCCTGAAAATATCCGGATCGGGCTCATCGATCATGCTCACCAATGCCTGTATTTCCCTGTTTGTCGTCCTGTTGGCCATGTGGTTTCGTTTAACGTTTTACGGTTAGGAGCCGACGAGCCTGTCCAGCACATAACGTATCATTTCATCCACAGATTTTTTATAATCCTTGCTGTATTCTTTTCTTGACCTGTTGGCGATCACATCGCATACCGTCAAGGTATGATGTCCGAGTATTTTCCCCAGCGCATACAAGGCAGAGGTCTCCATCTCAAAATTGATGATCCGCTGGTTCTCATAACGGAAACTTTCAATTTTTTGATTCATTTCCGGAAAAGCAAGCGGTATGCGCAACTCCCTTCCCTGTGGCCCGAAAAACCCATTGGCTGTTGCCGTGATCCCCTGGCGCAATTCAGGAGCTATCTTGTCCAGCAGCGATTTGGATGCAGGCACAATATATGGCGCGGACAACTTGTCGCTCCATGCGGTATGTTTTACAAATGCTTCTGCCATGGCTCCCTCTGTAAGTGCATCGTCATGGCGGTAAAAATGCAACAGGCCGTCAAAACCCAAACCAAAACGGGAAGCGACAAAAGAATCTACGGGAATATCAGGCTGAAGGGCCCCCGATGTGCCCAGCCGGATGATATTCAAAGAAGTATGCTTTTCTTTTGGAATGCGCTTTTCCAGGTCAATATTCACCGCGGCATCCAGCTCATTCAGTACGATATCAATGTTGTCTGTCCCGATACCGGTCGAGAGCACCGTGATGCGCTCATTTTTACAATATCCCGTATGGGTGCGGAACTCCCTGTTGATTATCTCATGCTCTATCTTGTCGAAATAGCCCGATATCATGGAAACCCTCTGCTGATCTCCCACCACAATCACGGTCCCGGCAATGTGTTCAGGCCGCAGATTCAAATGATAGAGGCTTCCGTCCGGATTGATGATAAGCTCCGATTCTTTAAACTTTCTCATGGCTTGTGTCATTTATACCTGCTCCAAAAACGGACAAAAATATCAATAATTAAAATAATTACCTAATTGCCCTCGCATAGCTTATAATCATTAATTTTGACAAAAATCATACATGGGGGCAATCATTGTATCTATCGGGGAAGAGTTGCTGACCGGCCAGAAGGTCAACACCAATGCTGTGTGGATTGCTTCACAACTAAACCTTGCGGGGATTGAGGTTTTGGAGATCAGGGTGGTCACTGACCACTGGCAGGAGATCATGCGCACACTGCAGGAAGCCTATGCGCTTGCTTCGCTGGTGTTGATCACCGGGGGACTGGGGCCCACGAACGATGATATGACCAGGGACGTTTTGTGCCGGTTTTTTGACGCCAGACTGGTACTGAACGAGCAGGTGCTCGACGACATAAAAGGTTACCTCGGTAAACGAGGGCGCAGCGTCACGGAGCTCAACCGCGACCAGGCAATGGTACCTGACAAGGCGGATATCATCCGGAATATCTGTGGCACAGCTCCCGGCATGTGGTTCAAAAAAGACGGCAAAGACTTTATCGCTTTGCCTGGCGTGCCATATGAGATGAAAGAAATGGTTCGTGGTCATGTCTTGCCCGCCCTGATGATACGACCCCGCAAACAATACATCATTCACAAAACCGTTTTGACACATGGGATCGGAGAGTCCCAGCTGGCAGAACACGTTGCCGGCTGGGAAAAGGCGCTTCCAAAAACAATGCAGCTGGCTTATCTCCCCTCCACAGGCATAGTTAAACTTCGCCTTACAGCAAGGGGGCCGGAGGAAGGGTCATTGCACGAAGCCATTGCCGCGCAAGTTAAACAACTGGCACACCTCATCCCACGATATATATGGGGCTTTGATGACGACACCCTGGAAGGACTTACCGGCCGCCTGTTAAAAGAGCAGGGCAAAACGGTTTCTGCTGCAGAAAGTTGCACGGGTGGAACCATTTCACATAAGATCACCAGCGTGCCGGGCAGCTCAGCCTATTTTAAAGGGTCCATCGTGGCCTATGACAACCAGGTAAAGGAAAGCCTGCTGGGTGTCCCCTTCAAGACACTTGAAGCACAAGGTGCGGTGAGCCGCGAAGTGGCAGAGGCCATGGCCCTGGGTGCCCGGAACGTGTTCCGGACAGACTATGCCATCGGTGTGACAGGGATAGCAGGCCCGGCCGGGGGAACAAAAACAAAGCCGGTAGGTACAACATGGATCGCTGTCGCCGGAAAGCATAAAGTCACCAGCCGGCATTTTGTTTTCGGCGACAACAGGGAACGCAATACCATCATGGCGGCAAACGCTGCACTGGCCATGCTGAAATCATTCATCACCGGCGAATAACCTTACAGAAAACCCGTGCCTGACAACAACCACCATACAACCAAGTTGTGAACCCACAATCGCAACACCATGATGCAAAAAAACAAGATCACTACCCTGACAGGGTTTATCATTCAACGGCAGTCGGAATACCTGTCTGCAGGGGCAACCAGAAAAACAATGAAAGACTGTGTTGAATAAGAAAGCTTTTATCCACCTTTTCTTTGAACCGGCGAAAGGGCTGACCACGTTCCTGAAAAAACCGGGCAAGCAAGCTGCATTACTGGAGGGGCTTTCCGGATCCTCCCCGGCTGTAATGGCATCGGTATGCCTGCACCAGATCAACAAATCGTTTCTTTTCCTTCTGTCCGACAAGGAATCGGCCGCGTATTTCTTTAACGACCTCGAACGTCTCATGGATGAAGAGGGGATGGCCAGCGAAAACCGCAGCATATTCTTCTTCCCCTCTTCATACAAGAAACCGGCCCGTTCGAATGAAAAGGATAAAGCCGGCAGCCTGCTGCGTTCCGAAGTGGTGAACCGCCTGGCAACCGATCCGAAACGTACCATTGTCGTAAGCTACCCCGAAGCCGCAGCGGAAAAAGTGATACCCCGCAGGTCACTCAAAAAACACATCCTCTCCATGACGACAGGAGAAAACCTGTCGGTCGACTTCCTGATGGAAGTGCTCACCGAATATGGCTTCGAAAGGGTGGACTTTGTTGCAGAGCCCGGTCACTTTTCTGTAAGGGGAAGCATCGTGGATATTTATTCTTTTTCAAACGATTACCCGTTCCGCATAGAAATTTTTGACGACAAGATAGAAAGCATCCGGACATTTCAACCCGACACCCAGCTGTCGGTCGCGATAAAGGAACAGGCAAGCATCCTTCCGGACATTGACGACCTGGAACAAAAAGATGTTTCAAAAGAAACCATTATCGAGTCGATGGCTGCAAATACCCTCATATGGTCGGAGAATACGGCTTTCTGCGAAGAGGTCATTCGCAAGGGGTTCGATGATGGGTTTTTTATGGAAGAAGCCTACATGTCCCCCGGATCTTTTCTTGACCTATTAAGTCAGCGCCGGCTTATTGAATTCGGCAGGCCTTATCTGGCCAGGGATAAAGGCGAACGTTTCATGTTCGATAATGCGCCACAACCCAGTTTTAACAAACAGTTCGAATTGCTGTTCAACACCCTCGAACAAAATATCCTTAACGGATTCCGCAATATCATCCTTTTTGATAACCAACGTCAGGAACAGCGTATCCGGGAAATTTTCGGCACCCTGCAAGAGGCCGGTTCCCGGGAGCCGAAGCTTCCGTACGACGCACTGCTCCTGAGTCTTCACGAAGGATTTGTCGATCATGTTAACCGGATCGCCTGTTATACCGACCACCAAATCTTTGACCGGTATCACCGGTACCGGCTGCGCGACAAGTTTCCCGGCAAAGAAGCCCTCAGCATCAAAGATCTTTATGCTTTGAAACCGGGTGATTACGTCACCCACATTGACCATGGGGTCGGCATTTTCAGCGGGCTGGAAAAGATTGAGGTGATGGGAAGGATGCAGGAAGCCATACGCCTCATATACAAGAACCATGACATCCTGTACATAAGCATCCATAGCCTCCACCGTATTTCCAAATTTACAGGCAAAGAGGGTGTTACACCCTCCCTGCACCGCCTGGGCTCCAATACGTGGAACAGGCTCAAAGAAAAGACAAAAAAACGGGTCAAGGACATCGCCCAGGACCTTATCCGGCTCTACGCAATAAGAAAAGCCCAGGAAGGGTTTGCTTTTGAGCCGGACAGCTATCTGCAACATGAACTTGAAGCCTCGTTCATCTTTGAGGACACACCCGACCAGGAAAAGGCGACCATGGATGTGAAAAACGACATGGAGTCACCCACCCCCATGGACAGACTCATTTGCGGTGATGTAGGGTTCGGCAAAACAGAGGTGGCCATCCGTGCTGCCTTCAAAGCCGTGAACGACTCAAAACAGGTCGCCGTATTGGTCCCCACAACCATCCTTGCCCTGCAGCATTATTATACTTTCGGTGAGAGACTGAAGGACTTCCCATGCAGGGTAGACTATATGAGCCGCTTCAGGACCTCCAAAGAGAAGAAACAGGTGCTGGAGGGGACCAAAAACGGCAGGGTGGATATTTTGATCGGCACCCACAGGCTCCTGAGCAAGGATATCCTATTCAAAGACCTTGGCCTGCTTATCATTGATGAGGAGCAAAAGTTTGGCGTAGCTGCCAAGGAAAAGCTCAAACAGCTTCGCCACAACGTTGACACCCTGACCCTCACCGCCACACCCATCCCGCGCACGCTACAGTTTTCGCTGATGGGGGCCAGGGACCTTTCCTACCTCAACACGCCACCCCTAAACAGGTATCCTATCATCACCGAAGTACATGTTTTCAATGAAACCCTCATTAAAGAGGCCATTGACTATGAAGTGTCGAGAGGCGGACAGGTGTTCTTTGTACACAACCGCGTACAAAACATTGCTGAAGTGGCAACCATCGTTCAACGTGCCTGTCCGGATGTCAAAACAGCAGTGGCCCACGGCCAGCTTGAGGGCAGCCAGCTTGAAAGCATCATGGTAGACTTCATCCACGGCGAATACGATGTGCTGGTCTCAACCACCATTATTGAATCAGGACTGGATATCCCGAATGCCAACACCATCATCATCAACAATGCCCATCATTTCGGACTGAGCGACCTTCACCAGATGCGTGGCCGGGTAGGCCGCACCAACAAAAAAGCTTTCTGTTACCTGCTGGCGCCACCACTGAGCACGTTGACCGAAGAGGCACGTAAACGATTAAAGTCGATAGAGGAGTTCTCAGAACTGGGCAGTGGCTTCAATATCGCCCTGCGGGACCTTGACATCAGGGGGGCAGGGAACCTTCTGGGAGCAGAACAAAGCGGGTTTATCTCAGAGGTTGGGCTGAACACATACCACAAAATACTGGACGAGGCCATCGCCGAACTGAAAGAACAAGAGTTCAAAGAATTGTTTGCAGAAAAGGAGGCCAGCCATGAACCGCGCCGGCATGTCAGCGACTGTTACCTGGAGACCGACCTCGAACTGATGATCCCCAGCGATTATGTCGCCAATACTGAAGAAAGGCTAAAGCTCTACAAAGAGCTGGACAGCATATCCGATACAGGACAGCTTGAGGCATTTTCGCAAGGTCTGAACGACCGCTTTGGTCCCCTTCCCGAACCTGTTACCGGCCTGTTAAAAGCTGTCAGGCTTCGCTGGATGGCACAGGAAACTGGTTTCTGGAAAATGATCCTTAAAGCGGACAAGATCATTGCACACCTGCCGGATAGCAAAAAAACAGCCTATTACCAGAGTGAAGCTTTTGGCAGGGTGCTTCAATATGCACAAAACAATGCACGAAGGTCGAAAATAAGAGAAACGAACAGCCACCTTGTGATCACCATCAGCAACGTACCATCCATCGATGAGGCGCTGGAGATCCTTACAGCTCTTTCAACACCTCACTGATGTCTCCCATGACCTTCCTGGCCAGATGATCGGCCTGCAAAGCACTCCCGCTTTCCGCATATAGACGAATAACAGGTTCCGTATTGGATGACCGCAGATGAAACCACTCCTTATCAAAAAATATCTTCAGGCCATCCGTACGATCCGTTGAGTACCTGACATATTTCTCAGCCATCCTGTCTAACACCCGTCCTGTATTGATGTCAGCCGGCAACTCGATCTTGTTTTTGGAGATATGGTATTGGGGATAGGATCTTTTCAACTGGCTGCATGACATGTTGTTAATCGCCAGGTTCGTCAGAAACAGTGCAATGCCAACCAGGGCATCCCTGCCATAATGCAACTCAGGATAAATAACGCCGCCATTGCCCTCGCCACCAATCACTGCGTTGTGCTTCTTCATGGCCGCCACCACATTTGCTTCCCCCACAGCAGAAAAATAATGATCACACCCATGTTTGCGCGTCACATCGGCCAATGCCTGGGAAGAGGACAGGTTGCTGACGGTGTTTCCGGGTGTCCGAGACAACACATAATCGGCTGCAGCCACCAGGGTATACTCCTCACCAAACATCTCACCATCTTCACTGACGATGGCCAGACGGTCAACATCCGGGTCAACAGCTATTCCCAGGTGGGCCTTGGTTTTAATCACTTCAGATGACAGCTGCAACAAGTTCTCGGGCAATGGCTCAGGGTTGTGCAGGAAGACACCCGTTGGCTCACAATGCAACTTGACAACGCTACGCACACCCAAAGCCTCCAAAAGCCTCGGCACCGCAATTCCACCGACAGAATTGATCCCGTCAACCACTGCCTTAAACCCTGAACGACGTATCGCCTCCGCATCGACAAGGTGCAAGCCGAGGATCTTTTCAATATGCATTTCCAGCAACGTATCATCGACAATGTATTTGCCATACTTGTCGGAAGAAACGAAAGCAAAAGCGCTGCTGTCCATAAAAGCCTGCATCTCCCCACCCTGTGCATGCGTCATGAACTCGCCCTCGCCATTGAGCAGCTTCAGCGCATTCCAGTTCTTTGGATTATGGCTGGCAGTAATGACCACTCCCCCCTGCGCCCGGTGGTGTATCACCCCCATTTCAACCGTCGGTGTTGTGGAAAGCCCGGCATCAATAACATCAATACCCATGGCTTGCAGGGTGGAAACAACCACATGGCTGACCACTGGCCCGGAAGTACGCGCATCCCGGCCTGTCACCACCTTTATGCGTCCATTCTGATGATTGGCCCGCAACCACATGCCATAAGCGCCAGCAAATGTCATCACATCAACAGGCGACAACCCCTCGCCCGGACGGCCGCCGATGGTTCCCCTTATGCCTGATATAGACTGAATCAGCGTCATAAAAAAAATCTTACCAGACAAAACTAATAAAATAAAATGTAACCCGTCTCCGATATGAGGGGACACTCAAAATCCGGAGTTTTTGGTTAATTTTGCACCATGGTATCCAGGGGACAGTCGGTGAGTCGCAAAAACAAATATATCCTGTTGTTTCTGGCGTCGTTGAGCTTGCTCTTTTCAGCATGTATGCCCGCGCGCCGCATTCCGGAGGGCCAATACCTGCTTAACCGCAACCGGCTCGTTGTGGAAGATGCCGGGGTGGATGCCCATGAGCTTCGCAACTACTACAGGCAATCCCCCAACCGGCGGATCCTGGGTCTTTATCGCCTGCAGCTCAATGTATACCAACTTGCCGACAGGGGGGAGGAAAACCGGCTGAAAAGGTGGATAAAGAACACCATTGGGGAGCCTCCCGTAATCTTTGATCCGGCACTTGCAGACCATACCAGCAGACAACTTGGGTTATACCTTCAAAACAAGGGCTACTTCAATGCAGAAGTTGACTACGACGTAACCCTTCGCGGGAAAAGAGCGGTGGTAACCTATACCGTTCAAGGGAACAAACCCTATACCATCCGCAATGTGGACTACAGCATCCAGGACAATCACCTGGCCAGGTATGTATATGCCGACACGGTGGCATCACTGATCTCCCGCGGGAACCGCTACGATGCCGATGTGCTTCACCAGGAAAGGCAAAGGCTCACAAGACACCTTAAAGATCAGGGTTTTTTTAATTTTTCCAGGGATTATATTTTTTTCCAGGTCGACAGCACCTTCAGCCAGCACCAGGTAGACCTGGAGCTTATTATCAACAGCCCACGTGAACGTCATGCCAGACATCCTGACAGCATCCGGGTCAGGCCGCACAAAAAATACCTTATCAACGAAGTTTTTATATCCCCGGAAAATGCAAGGACCTCTCCCGGTCAACCCTTTGCTGACACAACCCTGTTCAGGGCAGCCGATGACAAAGACGTCGTTTTCACCTTTCTGCACGACAGCCCGATGCAGATACGGCCCAAAACCATTGCCGGCAACATATTTATTGAACCTGGTGAATTATATTCCATCAACCGCGTGGAGCAAACCCATTATGCGCTTGCCGGCCTTAGAAACTACCGTTTTGTCAATCTGCAGTTCAGGGAAACAGAAGATCCGCCGAAGACACGGAACGACACAATCGGGTTGCTCGATGTAATGGTTGAACTCACCCGGTCGCCATCCAATGCTTTCACCGTCGAAGCCGAAGGGCTGAATACAGGAGGTAACCTGGGCGTTGCAAGCAACTTCCTGTATCAGAACAGAAATGTGTTTCGTGGGGCAGAAATATTCAACCTCAGGTTCAAAGGGGCTTTGGAAGTATCCGGAGAGTCGGCCGATGAACAGATCTTTCAAAGGCTTCCCTTTAACACCATGGAACTGGGTACAGACATATCCATCGATGTCCCGAAACTGCTGCTCCCCTCGCGCCTGCAAACGATATCTCAAACTGCCCGTCCGAAAACAACCATCCAAACGGGTATCAACTATCGCCAACGTCCCGACTATACGCGATACATCCTGAATGTCAGCTATGGCTTCCGGTGGAACCCCGACAACCGCAGACAACATCAATTCACCCCTTTTGAGATCAGCTCCATCAAAATTTTTAACGACTCCATACTCCAGTCCAGGATCCCGGACGCCAATCCCTTAATTCTCAGCCGCTACCGTGATCACCTGATCGGGGGGATGAAATACGATTATACCTACAGCACCCAACATTTTGACAGAAAAACAGACTTCTTTTATTTCAGGAGCAACCTGGAATCATCGGGCAACCTGATGTACCTTGCTGCCAACCGTTTCGGACTTTCGAGGAATGAAGACAACAACTACACCATCCGGGACATCCCTTTTGCCCAATATATAAAAGCTGATGCGGATTTCAGGTACTACCGCGTGTATGATGAAAAAAACACCCTGGTATTTCGTCTCATGGGGGGCATAGGCGTGCCATATGGGAACCTTGAAGTAATGCCATTCATCAAGAGCTATTATGGTGGCGGGGCAAATAGTGTCAGGGCCTGGAGCATCTATAATCTCGGCCCCGGAGGATACCAGGAACCTGATGCATTGCGTTTTGACAAATACGGTGACATAAAACTGGAAGCCAACCTAGAGTATCGTTTCCCTGTTTACCGTTACTGGCATGGCGCACTCTTTGTGGACGCCGGCAATGTATGGTTCCTGGAAAAAAATGACCAGTTTCCCCGGGGCAATTTCGCAGTCAATCGTTTTTACAGGGAAGTCGCAATAGGAGCAGGCGCCGGTGTGCGGCTCGACTTCAACTTCTTTCTTGTAAGGCTCGATGCAGCCTTCCCCCTGAGAAATCCGGCAATGCCGTCCGGTGAAAGATGGATGGAAGGATGGCCTGGCTTTAACCAATGGAACTTTAACCTGGGGATCGGCTATCCGTTCTAACCCGTTATGAGAGAAACCAGCATCATTCAGGCCATTAAAAATCAATTTCCCTACCGGCCAACACGAGACCAGGAAGCACTCATCATTGAACTGTCTGCTTTCCTCAGAGAGGAAGACCCTGCTTCCCTTTTTATCCTGAGAGGCTATGCCGGCACAGGGAAAACGACCATTGTCAGCAGCCTGGTGAAAATGCTCCCCGCCCTAAACACCAATGCCGTATTGCTGGCCCCTACCGGGAGGGCTGCAAAGGTGCTCTCCGGATATTCAGGGAAGCCGGCATTCACCATCCATAAAAAAATTTATCGCCTGCAAACATCGGGCGACGGGTCCTTGCACATCGTGTTGCAGACCAACAAGCATGCCGACACGGTCTTTATCATTGATGAAGCCTCGATGATCCCATGGAGCACAAACACAGACCAGGGAAGCCTTTTCGGCGGGACCAGCCTTCTTGATGACCTGATAAACTATGTCTACAACCGTAAAAACTGCCGGCTGATCTTTATCGGAGACACCGCCCAGCTCCCCCCGGTGATGTCTGCAGAAAGCCCTGCCCTGAACAAAGCCTTCCTTGAAAAACGTTTCCGTGTAAACGTCAGAGAGTACGAACTGCAGGAGGTGGTCCGCCAGGCCCACGATAGCGGCATTCTTTTCAATGCCACCCTGATCAGGCAAATGGTCCAGAAAATGTCCAATGGCTTCCCTGCATTGCACCTGGAAGGGTTTCCCGACGTGATAAGGGTGCAGGGCCATGAAGCTGCCGAAGAAGTGGAAAGTGCCTTCCTGGACCATGGAAAGGAGGAAGCACTGATGATCTGCCGTTCAAACAAAAGGGCGAATATGTACAATCACCATATCCGCCAAAGAGTGCTTTTTATGGAAGGTGAGATCAATGCAGGCGACTTGCTCATGGTTGTCAAAAACAATTACTTCTGGCTTCCGGGCGACCCGGCCGCAGGCTTTATCGCCAACGGCGATATCGTTGAGCTGAAACGGATACGGCGCACAGAATCATTATATGGCTTCCGGTTCGCCGATGTTACACTGCGGCTTACTGACTATCCCGACACGCCCGACCTTGACGTAAAACTTTTGCTCGACACCCTCGATGTGGCAGGGCCGTCACTCTCAAGAGAAGACTCCATCAGGCTGTATGAAGAAATATCCGACGACTACAGAGACATCCCCAACAAAAGGACAAAAATGGCTGCCATCAGGAACAACCCTTACCTTCATGCATTGCAGGTTAAATACGCCTATGCCATGACCTGTCATAAAGCCCAGGGCGGACAATGGAAACATGTTTTTGTTGAGATGGGCATTCTGCGCGACAAGACACCAGATACCGAATACATCCGGTGGCTCTACACCGCGATCACAAGAGCCACCAAAAAAGTGTTTTTGTTGAACTTTACGGATGACTTCTTCCGGCAAAACCCATAACAAATTTATTTTTTTAGGTCTTTTAACGAATAAAAGGATACGCTGTTTTAAATAATGATTATTTTTGCACGATATTGATCACAGTTCCAAAACCGAAATTGAGTATGATGAATTGCATGAAGAAAAAAATGTATACGACAACAAAATTCTTTGCGGCATTTCTTGTTGCCACAGGCCTGCTTTTTAGTTTTCCCGCGAATGTCTCAGCCCAGGAGCCAGAGAAAGAAGAAGAGGAAGACCCATGGGCAGACAAGGATTTTCCATATGAAGACGAGTTGTTGCTTGCTTTCTTTGACACCAACCAGGAAGTAAGTTCTTTGCAGCGCAGCACCCAGGAAAGGATCGTTGAGGCCGTTGAACAGTATGGTTTGACAAAAGAGCGTTTTGACCAGATCGGCCGGGCTGTCCAGATTGGTGCTTTGCAAGAAGGGGCCTTTTCCGGTGAAGAGATTGAAGCTTTCAACCAGGCTGCACCGCAGGTAACTCAAATACAGCGTGAGATGCAGGGGATGGTTCAGGTAATCGTCGAGGACCATGATTTGTCAATGAACAAATATCGTGATATCCTCAACAGCTTCCGCCAGGACGAAGAGTTAAGGGAATATGTGTCTCATCTTGCCAGGGAGAGAGCCAGGGAGAAAATACTGGAAGAAAGAAGAAGGGAGGCCAAAAAGAAACTGGAGGAAGAAAAAAGGATGCAGGAGGAAGAAAACTAAGCAGAGCGCGAGTCCTGCCGGCCCAGGTTCACTGGTTCACAGTACTTCTGCAACGACGAACGTACTCCCTCCAACAAATATAAGGTCGTTGGCCGACGCATCTTTTTTAGCCGCGTTCAATGCCTCTGCGACACTATCATATACCTTTCCGCAGAGGCCCCGGATGCTGGCATCCTTTGCCAGCATTTTTGCGTCCAGCCCCCTCGGTACATGAGGTTTGCAAAAATAATAACTTGCCTCTGCAGACAACTGTTTCAAGATCGCTGCACGGTTTTTGTCATCAACCATCCCGAACACCACCAACAATTTATTGCGGGGTATGCCTGCAAGCTGTTGCATTGCTTGTTTAATGCCGTCTTCATTATGCCCTGCATCACAGATGATCAGTGGCCGCTTGCCGATCCGTTGCCATCGCCCTTTCAGGCCCGTGTTCTTGACGACATGCAACAGTCCCCTGCGAATGGCATCATTGCCCACCAACAGTTTTCCCGATCTGTTCAGCACATCGAATGCCGCCAGGACGGTGATCATATTGTCAAGCTGATAAAGTCCGTGCAGCCCCAGACAATAACCTGACAGATTGCCCCGGTGGAGGGTGCTCACCCATAGACAAGGGGATCCGTTTTTTACTTCCGTCCGGTGATCCATTACCGCAAAAAGATCGCCGGCCATCGACAGGGGGGCTTTAAGCCGGGCAGCTGTCCTGTCAAACACTTCCTGCACCTCGGGCTGTCGCTTCCCAATGATCACAGGCACCCCGGGCTTGATGATCCCTGCCTTCTCCTTTGCAATAAGAGGCAGTTCGTGCCCCAGGAACTGCGCATGGTCATATCCGATATTGGTGATCACCGACAACTCAGGCGTGATGATATTCGACGAGTCAAGCCGGCCACCCATTCCCGTTTCAATCACCGCAATATCTGTCTTTTGCCTCGCAAACCAGTCGAAGGTCATGGCCATCGTCATCTCGAAGAAGGATGGTTTGATTCTTTCAAAAAGCGTTTTGTGTTCACTCACAAAACGGATCACTTCACTTTTGGGGATGAGGTCTCCGTTGACCTTGATCCGTTCCCTGAAGTCTTTGAGATGGGGAGATGTTGCCAGCCCGGTCTTATATCCTTGTTCCTGCATTACCGATGCCATCATGTGGGCCACTGACCCTTTGCCGTTGGTCCCGGCAATATGGATGCTTCGAAAACTTTTTTCCGGATGACCGAGGTGATGACTCAGTGCAAGAATGTTGTCGAGGCTTGCTTTATAGGCTGCAGGGCCGATGCGCTGAAACATGGGCAATTGACTATACAGATAGTCAAGGGTTTCCTGGTAGCTCATCTAGTTGAGACGGATAAAGTTGTAGGTGATGGTGCCTGTTTGTTCTTCCGGGGCATCGGCCTGGAGGTCAAAGCGTGCTCTGCGGGCCGCCTCTTCGGCCAGGCGGTGCAATGTCTGGTTGGTAGTGGTTGTCCCACGGCCCCCGGCAGAAGCTCTGATCACCTGCCCGCGCCTGTTCACGGTGATACGGACCACCACCCTCCCGGTGGCCTGGGTGGTGTAGTCGGGGAGCGGCAGATAATTGGCCTGGCGGCCATCGAGGCTGTATTCAATGCCATCGCCCGGTCCTGTTCCCTCAAAGTCTTCTGCATCGGTAGCCCCCTCAGGCCTGCCTTCATCACCGCGCTCCTCCGCTTCGCCCTGGTCCTGCCGGTCAGTGCTTCTTTGGTCGCGACCGGGAAACAATGCCCGGGGATCCACCTCAGGCAGAGGCTCCTCTTCCGGCTCCTCCTCGGCAGCTTCTTCAGGCTCAGGGGCCGGATCGGGGATCTCCGCTTCAGGTTGCTCCTGCTCTTCCTGTTGCTCAGCAGCTTCATCGGGCAAGGGCACAGACTCTTCTGTATCCTGGGTGACCACCTCCTCGGGATCCGCTTCAGGCAGCGAAGTCGCCGGACGTGGCTCAGGCGGCGGGGCAGCCAGCGGCTGCCGTTCACCTACCCCCTCTTCCGTATAACCCAACATAACAAGCACCCCGTGCTCCTCCGGCAAAGGCAATGGTGTAGACAACCCAAACAAAAGAAAGCTCACCAGCAGCACGGCATGAAAAACCACGGTGCCGGCAAATGCACGGGACTTGTCTTTTTTGCTGAACGATTCCATTACCTGCGTGGTTGTGTTGCCAGGATAACCCTGTGTTTTACCTGGTGCCTGCTGTTGATGTTTTCTACTACGTCAATGACATTTACAACGAACTGAACAGGGACTGTATGATCAGCCCTGAGGACAACGGTGCCGTCCTGCAAACCGCCCAACACGTCAATCAAACCCTCCTGGAGTCCATCAATATCAACAGGCTGGTCCTCCAAAAACAATTGTCGTTCCGCATTGATGTGAACATTTACTGTTTGCGGGACCATGGTCCTGCTGTCGCTCGAAGGCAGGAGCAGGTTGATGGCGCTGGGGGCCACAAGGGTCGAGGTGAGCATAAAAAAGATCAGCAACAGGAATACAAGGTCAGACATGGAAACCATGCTGAACTGTAAGTTGCGTGTATTTCTTGCTTTGATTGCCATGGTATACTGATTTGTTTTTTCCAAAAACCCCCATCTCCTTAAACACCATCAGGCAGCCATTAAGATGCCGGCTCGTGCAACAGGTCCATAAACTCAGTGGCGCGGGCCTCCAGCATGAAGACCACTTTCTCTATGCGGGCCACGAGGATATTGTAACAGATGAAAGCAATGATACCTACTGTCAGGCCGGTGATCGTGGTGATCATGGCTTCATAGATCCCACCCGCCAACAGGCTGATGTCAATATTCGGGCCGGCCATGGACATGTTGTAAAAGGCACGGACCATCCCCATGACAGTGCCCAGAAAGCCGAGCATCGGCGCAGCTCCCGCTACGGTAGCCAAAACCGCAATGTTCTTTTCCAGCTTGGCAATCTCCAGCTTGCCGACATTCTCAATGGCAGCATTTATATCGCCAAGCGGACGACCAATACGAACAATGCCCTTGGCAATCATTCGCGCTATGGGCGACTGGTTGTTGCGGCACAACGATTTGGCCGAATCTATCCGGCCGTTATGTATGAAATCGCGGATGTTGTTCATGAAATTGATCTCTTCATTGGAAGCACGGCTGATGGCAAAATACCGCTCAATAAAGATGTATATTGCCACAATGGAAAGAACCGCCAGGGGAATCATCACAATGCCCCCTTTGAGGGCAAGGCTCCAAAAAGTCATGGTCTCATGCTCCGCACCAGGCACCTGGGCAAGGGTGTCAGCAAGCTCTACCTGAGCTCCGTTCTGAACCTGAAATAACAAGGAAAGTAACATCGGCAGTTAAATTACTGAATTGTTTTATAGTGTAATAACTGAAGTGAAAAACTTTTATTTTATCCAGGACAAAGATACATGAACTTTTTTTATTCGATAATCCAAACAGCCAAAAGCCAACCATTAACCATTTGAGCATTATTTACTATCTTTACACTCCTTTATTTCAAAAATT
>SL_3KL_010_SEDDRAFT_10000586_pt1 | contig 30329 bp, 22 predicted proteins | sample SodLakKL_010_SED_2_FD_10381 | JGI IMG/M metagenome (IMG submission 10381)
ATTGGTAAAAAATTAAAGTAAAAAAAAAGAGCCAGTATCGATCGGGGCCTGCTTGGGTTAAAGGCGAAGCCTCAGCAGATAGTTGTTGGCCGTCATGTAGATGGTTTCTTCGGTTTCATCAAACGCAAGATTTGAAATGAATTCACCGGTTTTGATCTGTCCAAGCGGCCGTGCATCCGGCGTAAAAATCCAGACACCACCGGGGCCCGTGGCAAAAATGTAACCGTCACTGCGAACTTTCATACCATCGGGCAGGCCTGGTTCCAGCCCCACATATTCAGTGGTATCGTAAAACAGGCTTCCATTCTCAATATCTCCGGTCTCCATTACATCATACACCATCCAGATGGAACGGTTGTTATCGGAGTTGGCCACGTAGAGCAGGCTTTCGTCAGGTGAAAAAGCAAGGCCATTTGGGCGGCTTAAATCATCCGTTAGCAGGGTGACGCTTCCGTCCGGATCTGCCCGGAATACACCCTGGATCTCCATCTCCCTGGCCGGGTCATCCACATACCCTTCAAGGCCGTAGGGAGGATCTGTAAAATAAATGCTTTCGTTGCTGTGCTGAATAAGATCATTCGGACTGTTGAATTTCTGTCCGTCATAGTTGTCGGCAACGGTGGAAAATTCCGGTGAGGGCTCATTCAGCGGGGCATCCATCCGGGCAATTCTGCGATCGCCATGCTGACACAAGAACAGTTCACCGTCATTACCGATAATCAGTCCGTTTGAACCGATCTCTCCTCCCCTGTCAGATGAGCCGGTGTAGCCCGATGGTTCAAGGTAAGCCTCCACACCAGACTCCTCTGTCCACCGGTAGATGGTGTTGGCAGGTACATCGGAAAAGAGAAGAAAGCCATGCTCAGCCACCCAGACAGGCCCTTCAGACCACTCAAAACCTTCGCCAATAATTTCCGGTTTGGCGTCTGTGTTCAGTACATTTTCAAGCTCATTGTCCAGTAATTCAATGTAACCGAGGGTTTCAGGGGATGTCTCCTGCCCGCGTTCGGATCGGGGATCATCACTGCAGGAAGTAATTACGAGGAGCAGGAGTGAATAAAATAGAGCAGGCCAAAAATTATTCATGGATAACAAATTGTCTTGATTTGGGTTGAACAGTTTAATTAAAGCAGAGTTTTTTTGAATGACAACAATCTTTTGAACAAAAAATCCGGGTAACAGGCAGGTGGCTCACTGCACGCCGGGCAGCTTGCCCGGCACTCCGGAGTTAGATTCAATATCATCTGATCTATGGTTTCGGGATGATGAATCATTCTTTCATGCAGCTCAGAGGCATGCTAAGATCATCAATAACGGGTCAGCGATCCCGTTGTACGCCGGACAGCTTGTCCGGCACCTCGGAATTTTGCATAAGAGGTGAGATGGGTTGGGGGGGAGGTGATCTTGGATGATGGTTGGCAGGAGAAAGTGTTTTTGTGCGAAGATGTGGGTAACGGGTCAGCGACCCGTTGTACGGTTGGATACGATTGATCCATCTTTAAATAATCTTTTTTCAAGCAGGTTTCCATCGGAGTCCCATTTTTTGTGAGTTCCGTGTGGTTTGCCGTCTTGATACATTTTCTCCTCTATCAGGTTTCCTTCAGAATCCCAGGTTAGCTGAGGGCCGGCCGGCATTCCTGTTTCGTAAACTTTTTTTGAAATCAGGTTGCCCTCTTGATTCCACTCTTTAAATGTACCGTGCGGTATGTCTTCTTGGAAATGCCTTTCGGCTGCTATCATTCCGTTATCGTGCCATGCAATTACTTTTCCATCGATTTTTCCGTCAATCAGCTGAGATTCCATTTTTAACTGGCCGTTTTCGTGCCACATTCTTGTCATCTCCCGGTCCGATTGGAGGGAGAGAGTTCCGTCATCAAACCATGTGGCTGCGCCTGCCGGGCTGACCGGATTGGAATCAAATAGAAATTCGGCAACAGGCTGACCGTCTTCATTTAAAATGGTCTGTCTAAAATAACCATCTTCATAACGGTACTTCATCCGGAGGACTCCGTCTTCACTCCAAATAGAGCCGGAGGTAATCATTCCGTTTTCGAAATTCAGATCAGCCTGACGAGTTTCATTATCAAAATAGGAAGTAAAATGACCGCTGGCGGGATCTCCTCTCTGGTCTGAATAAAAATTTGTCTCATCAGAAATGTGAATTTCATCGAAAATCTCTGTGATGTGATCGGACTGAGAGGGGCTGAATTCATCGCTGCATGAAACCATTAATACAAGGAAGGGAATCAACAGAGTTGTCAGTTTTTTCATAACAGAAAAGTTAAAAGAGGGAGAGAAAAAAGTGATTTTTTGAATTTGCTTTTAACTGCTTGAAGAATATCTATAGTGTCATGTCAACCTGAACCTGTCGGGTTTGATAGTTCAAAATCCTGTTTTTTGGATCGAATCGTTCAAAACCCGACAGGTTTCAACCGAAAGTATAGCATTGACACAAAACTAAAGTTATTTTAATAAATTATTCAACAAAATCAAATTGTTATGAGTCAAGCGGAAGAATGATTTTTAAAAAATTCGAAAATAACAGTTTCAACATATAAATCATTGTTACAATAATATTAACAATGATTTATGATGTAAAAAACACAAAATTGAGGTAACTGATCTGATTTCGTCCACTTGACATATATCAAGACAATTTCTTGTTATATGTCAATGGAGCAGGAGAAACAAGATGTTAAATTAGTTTTGAATTAAATATTTTAACATTAAATTTACTTTGCAATGACTACTACAACTAAAACATTATGGAAAATTGATCCGACACATTCGGAAGTGCAATTCAAAGTTAAGCATTTGGTTATTTCAACCGTAACTGGAAATTTTAGCTCATTTGACGGGCAAATTGAAGCAGATGATGACCATTTCGAAAATGCCGAAGCAAGTTTTACTGCTGACATCGACAGCATTTCAACCAATAATAATGATCGCGATCAGCACCTGAAATCAGATGATTTCTTCAATGCAGAAAAATTTCCTCAGCTTAAATTTGAGTCGTCGAAATTTGAAAAGACTGGCGACGGTGAGTACAAAGTAACTGGTGACCTGACAATTCGTGACGTAACCAAAGAAGTTGTGCTTGAAGTCGTTCACGGTGGTACAGCGGGCGATCCGTATGGCCAGACCAAGGCTGGGTTTGAGGTTACAGGCTCAATCAACCGAAAAGAGTTTGGTCTCACCTGGAATGCCGTAACCGAAGCAGGAAACGTAGTTGTGGCCAATCAAATTAAACTGCAGCTGAATGTACAGTTTGTGCAGCAATAAATAATAGTGCTGCCGGGCGACGGAAAAATTTCAAGGCCGTTTTAGTTTAAATTCCTTCATAAGACTTATTTACGGCTGATGAAATTTTTCTATACGTCACTCATCAGCCACCCTTCAACTACGCATTAAGCTTCGTAGAACAGGTATTCTCGCCAATTGATTCAAGGCCGGGAAAAACTCAATCAAAAACTTTACCTATAACAAAAATTATATGGGTATTGTCAGGGACGGGGGTTGGGTCAGAAAGATCGGAACTTGTTAATTCCTACTTTATTTAGGCAGGCTTTTTGGCAAAAAAAAGGGCTTGACACGAAAATTGCTTAATCATAGAAGCAATCGGATATCTTGATCGGGATATCCGATTTTTATTTCCTTATTTTCGGTGTACTTTCTGAAGGTGAAACGTTTAACACGAAGCTATTTTTATGTTTGAACGGCTCAAAGAAAGCTTATATGAGCATGTCGAATTAACTGATGAAGAGTGGGAACTTTGCAAAAACAGTTTCCGGCCCAAACGGATGCTCAAACGACAATTCCTGCTTCAGGAGGGAGATATTTGCAGGGATTTGACTTTTGTAGAAAAGGGGGCACTTTACTCGTACTCCATGGATTCAAAAGGAAATCAGCATGTGATTCGGTTTGCTTTTGATGGTTGGTGGATGGCGAACCTGGAAAGCTTTTTCACCAACACTCCAACCCGGTTAAATATTGAGGTTCTGGAAAATAGTGAGCTACTCGTTCTGGATAAAAATAATCACGAAAAGTTACTTGAAGAGATACCATCTTATGAACGTTATCATCGTATAATTATTCAGAATGCGTATGTAGCGCTACAGCAAAGAGTAGAAAATGCATTAGGCCTTACTGCCGAAGAAAAATATGCCCGCCTGATTGAACAAAGTCCGGAGTTTCTGAATCGCGTTCCTCTGAACCTGGTAGCTTCATACCTGGGAGTTAGTCCCGAGACTTTAAGCCGGGTTCGCACAAGCTTCAGCCGTTAGCCGGCATTTTTCATAGATTCGAGCAGCTCTTCATCAGGAATCAAACTGACTAAAGCGATACACGAAATTTAATCGGACAGAGCGTGTGCGCCACCTTCTTTCGTTTTCAGAATAGAAACCGGGTTCATCAATAATGTTGGTTCTGCCGCGCGTATTGAACAGATCGAACCCACTGAGGCTAAGAGTGGCATCCCCATCGAACAACTCTTTAGAGATCGCTGAATTCACATGATACGTTCCGTCACGACTTCCCTGCGTAGTACTTCTGGGACCGCTGTATCGGTAGGTGGCCTGAAAGTTCAGGCCTTCAAGAATTCTCCACTGTAAACGCATTCTTCCAAATGTAACATCGGAAGAGCGATAAAATTCCTGGCCATGTAAAAATCCGTCTGTTTCAGACTGAAAATGATTGACGCTCCCGCGTAACCGGACAGAACTTCCGAGGTTTTGGCTAATGGCAATCTCGCCTCCCCAGTTCGATTGGGTGGATAGGTTAAACGGCATCCGCCGGGTGGCACCACCATCTTCTACGTCAGTAATTGTTTCAATTACACCGGTCCGGTAACGGTGGTATAACGATGTGGTTACCGAGCCAGACTCCCAGAAACGAAGATAGCTGAGTTCATAAGAATCGGAATAGACCGGTTCAAGCTCCGGGTTACCGGTGAAAATATTTCTTGAATCCCTGAAATTGGAAAATGGCAAAATCGACCGAATTCTCGGCCGGGAAAAACGACGGCTGTAGCTGAGCTGCACCGTATTCTCATCATTGATCTCATATCCCAGGAAGGCACTTGGAAAGATATCAAAATAGTTTTGCGTGGTCTGTTCGCCCGTTCCTGTTACCTCCGTATCGATGGTTGTTTGTTCAGCCCGCAACCCGGTCTGTATGGAAAAATTACCGATTTGTGTGGAAAATATACCATAAAGAGCATGCACACTCTGATCGTAATTAAAATCTGAACTAAAATCCTCTACGGGTATCCACTCACCACCAGCCTGTTCTTCCACATCGTAGCGATTATCTACCCAACGCATGGATGAACGACCGCCAAGTTCCAGTTCTGCACGGTCACCAAGGGGATGAATGTAATCTGCATTAAACTGTAACCTTGTCCGGTTTTCCCGAATATCGGTTCTTTGATAGCCGAGCATTTGCCCTGTCATAACATTTTCTTCAAAAAGGTTACCTGACTCCCATTCTGGACGGTGGTCGATTCGGGCATCCACTCTCAGTAGCCGGTTTTCGTCATCGAACCTCCTTTCAAAGGCGAGATCGAACTCCATATCCATGCGGTCTTCATCCAGATCCTCTTCACGCATCACTTCACGGAAGGGATTGGCCTGAATGTCCATATCGCTGTAAAATGTATCGGTCTGGTTGGTTCGGTCTCTCACTCTAAAGAAAACAGATGGTGTGAGTGTACTGCGCTCGCCCAGAAAGATTTCAGCCCCTGCACGTATGTTTCCTCTCAGTTCACTGCGCATTCTGTCTTGTGTCTGGTTATACATGTAAGAGGTATCGGGTGATTCAAACTGCTGGAACCGGAACGCTTCGGAAGGACGGTCACGATGTCTAACTCCAATATTGGTAAACCAGTTCACATTGTTTGTCATAAAATTCAGATTGGCAGATAGCCGATGATCTCCTGGAATACCGGTTCGACCCAATACCGAGCCGTTGATCCCTGCAATTCGATTTCTCTTAAGAATAATATTGATCACACCGGCATCTCCTTCGGCCTGATAACGTGCCGATGGATTTGGTATCACCTCTACGCGTTCAATACTTTCTGCGGGCAGGGCAGCAAGTGCTTCTGTTCCTCCACTTAAGAGAGACGAAGAGCGTCCGTTGATCAGTACTGTTACATTTTCACTGCCCCGAAGACTTAAATTTCCTTCAATATCACTTTCAATGGAAGGGATGTTATCAATCAGATCAAGGGCTGATCCTCCCATCGCTTCAATATCTGAATCAGCACGATAAATTCTACGGTCAAAGCGCATTTCCACATCGGCTGTCTGCGATTCCACTACTACTTCACCTAACTGGTGAGTTTCTTCACCCAGTTGAATAGTTTCAACAGTGTGTCGTTCACCGGCAATGAGTTTCACTTCTTTTTCAAATGTGGTGTAAGAAACATAACTGGCTCGGAACAGATAGATACCTGGTTCAATTTCCAGTTCAAAATATCCCTCCTGGTCGGTGGCGATACCGCTTACAGGCTCATCACCAATCATGATAGAAACGGTGGCACCGGGAATCGAATTACCACTTTCATCCTCTACAATCCCCTCAATGATTGCAAGGTTGGCATCCTGTCCCCAGGTAATTTGTGAGGCTAATAGAAAAGAAGACAGAAGCAAGATTTTTTTGAAAGAAAGCATTATTAATAAGATGATTTTTGACTTTACCACAAATAAATAAACGAAATCATTCATTACGATTTCATTTTCCTGCATTTCTTCACATTGTTTTACATTAAAGCATCATTTCTTTTTCTGCCCTTTTTCTCGAATTACCATCCAAATCTGAGTGATCTACTGCCTAACCCGGATTTCTCACCAAGAGATTTTTTCCTTAGCAAGGCGAAGATAAAATGGCAGCGGAAACGTGCCTGAGTACGTTGAGCATGCTATTTTAGATTCAACGAAGCTGAGGGGGGAAATGTCGCAGAAAAACAGGTTGTTTCTTTTGAAGATCCCAGGTTTGGATCATAAAGTACGTTATATTAAAAGTTTACACTTCGTTTAGTATATTTAATGTGAGAAATCCGGGCTAAATCCGGGTTAGAAGGTTTTACGGAAGGTGAGCTGTATCGATAAAAAAAGCCCCAACCCGGAATCCCGGATTGGGGCAAAATGCAAGTAGTGAAGAGCCTTATGTCTTCGTTTATTTGCGGTTTATTTATCCATCAGCTTTTTGAAGTCCTCCAAAGTGGAACGGACTGCGTTTTCTGATGCTCTTAAAAGTTCTTTTTCGCCTTCGTCAAGATCCACCTCAATAATCTCTTTAATGCCGCCATGCCCCAGTTTTACGGGCACACCGATAAAGAGGTCTTTGATGCCAAACTCGCCATTACAATAGGCTGCACATGGAAAGATACGATTTTGATCGAGCATTATTGCCTCAACCATCTGTGCGGCTGCTGCACCAGGTGCGTACCATGCCGAAGTTCCCATCAGGCCGACAATTTCACCGCCTCCGCCCTTGGTGCGTTCCACAATCGCATTCAGTTTCTCATCATCAATCAGCTGGGTAACCGGGATACCGGAAACGGTGGTATAGCGCGGCAGCGGCACCATTGTGTCACCGTGGCCGCCCATCAACAGTGCCTGTATATCTTTGGGAGAGACATCCAGCTCTTCAGCCAGAAATGCGCGGTATCGGGCCGTATCTAAAATACCAGCCATACCCATTACTTTTTTTGAATCGAGGTTGCTGGCAGCGTGGGCAACGTATGTCATCACATCCAGAGGGTTGGAAACCACAATGATGATTGTATCGGGTGAATACTTTACCAGTTGCTCAGTTACGGTTTTTACGATGTTGCCATTAATTTCCAGAAGGTCATCACGGCTCATACCCGGCCGGCGCGGAACACCAGCTGTTATCACACATACATCGGAATTTTTGGTGTCTTCATAATCAACGGTGCCGGTCAGGCGGGTATCAAAACCTGAGATCGGTGCGGTTTGCCACTGATCCAGTGCGCGCCCTTTTGAAGGGTAAAATGTTTTATCGCCCTCTTTTCTTTCGATGTCAACCATTACAACTTCTTTAGCAAAATCTCTTTCGGCAAGTGTAAATGCTACGGTTGCCCCTACATTTCCACCTGCTCCTACTACAGTTACTTTCATGATTTTTTCTGTTTAGTGATTAGTTAAGTGTTTTAAATCTGTTCGATGAAGAGTGCGGCCGGATCAGACTAATTTTCCCAGCCTGCCGATGGTAAACATCCACATCATCTCTGCTGTCCCAACCTGAAATATAACCAAACATCATAAAGCGGATATGAATCCGCACGATTCAGGTTCATTTCAAAAAGCGTTCAGTTTTGAGCTTCTCGTTTATCAAATCCCCACATCAGCTTATTTCTGAGTGTCTCGAAATAATTCTGTCCGGGGAGCTGTATCAGGCTCACTGAAAAATCGCTCTGTTTTATATTTATGTCAAGTTTACTGTTATGCGGCAGGTTTAACCCGTCATATGAGAACAGAATATGCTCCTGACTTGTGGAATTACCGGGTCTAATTGTAAGCGGGCGATCAGAGGGAAGCACAAGCGGCCGGGTTGTAAGAGTATGAGGATTGATTGGTGTCAAAACCATAACCGGTGTGTTGGGTACCACAATCGGTCCGCCGGCAGAAAGATTGTAGGCAGTTGACCCGGATGGTGTGGAGATGATCAGCCCGTCCGTCCAGTAATTATTGATCAATAATCCGTCGTATTCCACCTCGACAGATATAAGGGATGAGGTATCTTTTTTTGAAAAAAGAAATTCATTCAATGCAAAGTAGCAGTTCCCTTCAGCTGTTTTGGCCTCCAGCATAGCGCGTTCATCAATACGATACTTATTATTCACCACACACTCCATTGCCTCTTCGATTTGTGCAGGCTGGATATTCGCCATAAATCCAAGCTTCCCCGTGTTGATTCCCAGGATCGGAATCTTTTTATCTTTTACAAGATGGGCTGTATGGAGCATAGTACCATCTCCGCCCATTGCGATAATCACATCAGAAAGACCGATTGCCTGCTGCTCATTCTGAACGACTGACGCAGCACTGTTCAGGGTAATTTTTGGGAAATGTCTTTCAAGTTCAGCTGAAAGGTGGAGTAAATGATCATTATTACCACACCAGTGCAACACTCGCGCGAGGGGATCCTGAATGGAATACTTTTCGGGGTTTGCAATAATGCAGAATTTCATTGAATGGAAACAGTTTCTCCGTTTCGCACCCTGATCTCGGGCAGATGCAGATTCCAGGGAACAGCAGATGTTTGTATACCGGTTACATGTGGCTTATATAAGCTCAGGATTTTTGTATCAACCCGCAACCAGTAATCTCCGCCGATTGGATACCAGTTCTGGCGCATATTGTCTGTCAATTCAGTATATATTGAAGTTCTGCGCGTGACTACCCTTATATCAAAAAAAACCAATTCGGAATCAGGCTGGAAAACCAGATTTTGAAGCTGGGTTAGAATATTTTCTGCTACAAAATTTTCCGTATAGGCAATAAAGTATTCAGGTTCTGGCTCGGCATCATCAACTAAAATAAACCTTTCATTATTCAGGTTTATTTCCCCGCGGATGGAAAGGTCTTCCCTCGTTAGATATCCTATTCTTGTTCTGAGCCAGTCGTGATTCACCACTGCACGCCGATTCAGGTAAAATGCGGTAACCCGTTCGCTATTCTGCAGAGAAAGTGAATAAGAATCGCGGTAATCCGGCCTGAGTTCGTAACTTTCGTTTGTTAACCGGTTGGAGGACAGCGGCCCCAATTCCGGAATCCAGTCGAGGTCGCCATTGGTGAATGCCTGGTAAAGTTCTTCTTCGTTATTAAAATATCTGAACTCAAGGCGGTTGATCACGGGTCGGTTTTCCCTGTCAAGGCTGTTTTCACTTTGATTTTTTATCAGAATTACCCGGTTTTCTTCCATTTGGTTCAGCTCATAGTGGCCGGTTCCTACAGGGCGTTTGGCAAGACCATCTTCGCTGTTGCGAACGGCTTCACGGGGATAAATCAATAGATTCGGAGAAGCAAGTTTTTCCAGAAAGTCCGGATCAGGANTGTTTAACTCAATTCGAACCGTTTGTTCATCAACTACCCGTATTCCGCTCACCTCCTGCAATACGCGGCGTTCCGGATCATAAATATTACGCTGTTCGAGGTAATAGTTTTCGTAGCCACGAATGTCCATCAGCAGATCTGCTGCCAACGGTGGGTGAGCTGCACGGGCAGCTCTTTCGAAAGCCCATTTCACATCACTTGCATGAATTCTACGTCCCACACCGGCAGTAAACACCCGGCTGTCCCGGTAAAAAATATCCCGGTTAATGGTAAACGTATATACATGGCCATCATCTGAAATATCCACTTCCCGTGCCAAAGAAGGCTGAGGATCCCCGTTGCTGTCCAGTTTCATCAGGCCGTCGTAAAGCAACGTTAATACCCGTTGTGTACTTAGATTGCGGGCATAGAGTGGATCGAAATTGGTAATCGGATCGATAACACCGATATTCAGTTCAAAAAATTCAACTTCTTCGTCAACTTCTTCTTCAGCCCGTTCTGTCCTGGGTGTAGTATCCACCACTTCAACGGTATCGGTAGTGGTTCCGCAGGAGTGCAGAATGAAAGCGAAAGGAAGCAGGAAATATAAAAATGTTCTGGTTGTTAGAGTCATCTATTTGGTACCTTTAAGTCCTTTTATGCCTTTAACGGCTTTTTTGCTCAATAAGTTTGTTTCGTAGCTTTGAATCCGTCTGCTTTTTTTCTGATGCTCCTGAACAGCCAATTCTATTAATTCGAGAAGCAGGTCATCAAATTCCAGTCCGGACTCTTTCCACAGGTAAAACGAAAATGATCCCGGAATGGTGTTTATCTCATTGAAGTAGAACTCATGAGTTTTTGCATTTATCAGAAAGTCGAGCCGAGCAACACCGCTGCACGAAAGTATCCTGAATATTTTCTTGGAGATTTCCCGGATTTCGGCCGAAAACTCTTCTGGTATATCGGCTGGAATCACCCTGTCGGCCGATGCCATTCCTTTTGCTGCGTCGTCACTTAAATATTTATCCTGAAACGAGAGAAGTTCCTCCTTTCCAAGAGGGCGTTCACATACGCTTGTACGTAAATCTTTGCCTGAACCCAGAACCGAGCAGTTGATTTCCATCAGTGGAGAAATCACTTTTTCCACGAGGATATGTCGGTCGTACCGGAAAGCCGTCTCCACAGCTTCTGACATTTCATCCCGGTTTTTTACGATTTTNACACCAATACTGCTGCCCAGGTTTACCGGTTTCACAATAAGAGGATAACCAAGCTCATTAACCCTGCCGATGATTTTCTCCCGATTCCCGACCCAATCCTCTTCCACAAAGTTCACGTCTTCGGTTACAGGAATTTTGTTGCTCCGGCAGATCGACTTTGCCGTTACCTTGTCCATGCCCACGGCAGACCCTAATACACCACAGCAGGTATAGGGCAGATTGTACATCTCACAAACGCCCTGGAACGCTCCGTTCTCTCCTTTTGAACCGTGAAACCCGAGCAGTACGGCATAAACCGAAGTCTCAGCAGCTTTAGAGAAAAATCCTGCCTTTTCCTCTCTCAAAACCGAAAGTCCGAATTCATTTTGAGCAAAATGACAAGGGGTTAGTTCCGATTCCAGTTTTTTCAGATCCTCAAAATTCTTCAGGTTCAGAAGTTCACTGCCGGTCAGCCATCGCCCGGATTTGGTGATATAAAGTGGTTTGATCTGAAATTGACCGGTTTCTTCCAGCGCTGCAATCGCCTGGTGTGCAGTAATAACTGAAACTTCATGTTCAGGCGATGCTCCACCAAATGCAACTAACAGGGTTTTCTTTTCCATGTATTTGTATGATTAAAAAGCAGATGATACAAAGTTGGGCTGTAAATTGTGGAACTCTTTTTGGCACATTCACGTCACGAGTGAAATCAACCGAAGCCGGACAATCTAACCGTACTATCACATCAAAGTTCTTATCCTTTTACCAACTATTGATTACGCAAACGCCCACGCTTGTGCCTTTACAGTCCCTGATCATAAATCAAGGCTCTACAGCCCGGTATTTTTTTAATATTTCCATTACTTCGTTCACCGGTATAGACTCAATTGTTCGACCCTGTGTTCCCGTCATGGTTTCAGCCATGAAAACAGAGTTAAGAATTGCTTCCTCAGTGGCTTCAACAGCTGCAAGAAAGAGCGGTGTCATTGCATCATTTTTCAGTTCGGTATTGGTTTGAGTGAGGCCGGTATTATCCAGGTTATTTCTCACATCGGGGTGGGTGGAAAATGCGATCACATAATCGCCGCTTCCATTTGAGGCAAATCCGCCCACTCGTGCAATTCCCAGGAACGCGCGTTTGGCAAGCCGTTCCAGATTCCTTGAGGTGATGGGTGCATCGGTCGCTACAACGATCATAATGGAGCCGTCCGCATCTTCGTTGGGATCAGACCGGACACTTTGATTGCTCGGAGTATAATTTTCAAGAGCGGCAATATTTTCATACGATATATCCGCCTGTCGCGGATCACTTTCGTGCATACTCACCGCCATGTAATGATTTTCCAGTTCTTCTCCCGCCGGGGCTCCGTTGATGGTCAGAATGCCACCAAAGTTCGACTGCACCAGTACACCAATAGTGTATCCTCCCCGGTTTTCCGGAAGCTGGCGTGATGCGGTCCCGATACCCGACTTAAAGCCGAGTGCACGTACTCCGGTTCCTGCGCCTACATTACCTTCGGCCACTCGTCCGCTTTCGGCGGCTTCGATCGCTTTGTGTACATGATCGATTTCCACAACTCTTGCCCGGATATCATTCAACCACCCATCGTTGGTTTCACCCACCACCGGGTTTACAGAAAATACATTTTCATTACCGGGGAGGTTCAGCATATAATCGGCCACACCGTTTGCTGCCGTGAATATACTCATCGTATTGGTAAGAGCCAGGGGGGTTTCCAGCTCGCCCAGTTCCTGAACCTGGGTAAATCCAAGCGCCTTGCCGAATCCGTTACCCACATACACTGCTGCCGGAACACGGTCGCGGAACATATTTCCGGGGTGAGGAAGAATCGCGGTGACTCCGGTGCGGATATCATCCCCTTCGATGATGGTTTCGTGTCCCACTTTCACGCCCTCCACATCGGTGATTGCATTCCAATGGCCGGTTTCAAGTATACCGATTTTAATTCCAAGATCACGGACACGCTGGCGGTCCTGAGAATGTGCGGTTTCCATAATAACTGAAAAGATTAATATTGTGACAAAAAAGAGTACTGTTTTTTTCATCGATTTGCGAAATGGATTGGGATTAATATAATTCTTAATGATAATTTGTACGCCGGACAGCTTGTCCGGCACCTCGAAGTCCTGCGTAAGAAACGTAAGTTGATTGAGGGATTAATCTCAGGTTCAGATCTTTAGTATAAACCTTCTCTGTACAAAAATCGGAGTAACGGGTCAGCGACCCGTTGTACGGAGGAAAAATAATTCAATAAAATCTGACGATAATTTAGTAAAGAGCCTCTTAAAATCTTTATGAAACTCCTATCCCGCATTTCTCACACTAAAATTATTTGGTGAGAAATGCGGGCTATTCTTCACTCATTGCTCTAAAAACTGTATTTTCTGTCTTATTTTGTTCAATATATGATTCGCCTGTTGATTCCGATATCTTTGATTTTCATTACCGGCTGCCTCGGCCCTGTAAAAGATCTATATCCCGAAGATCCTGAAGAGAGACCGGTTCCGGTTTATCTTGTGGGTCACGGCTGGCATGTGGGAATTGCGATAGAAAAAATCTACATTGAACACCTGTTGCCGGAACATCCAGATATTCCTCAAACCACATTTCTGAAATTCGGCTGGGGCGATGGCCGTTACTACACCGACAGCGAAGCCGGTTTCTGGCTGATGATGCGTGCGGCTGTACTGCCTACACGAAGTGTGATTCATGTGGTGGGAATCGACATGTCGGTTGACAGATATTTCCATGCCAGCAGAATCGTGAGGGTGAAGGTTAGTGAGCAAGGTGCCGAAAAACTGGGCGAATTTGTCGCCGATCGGTTCCGCAGAGACAGCGATGGTGATGTGATCTTCGCGGCTGACGGACTTTACTCCAATAGCTCCTTTTATGAGGCAAACGGCCGTTACTATCTCCCAAAAACGTCCAATACCTGGACCGCACGTGCCCTTCGCCAAACCGGTTTTCCCATTACGACAACCTATTCATTAACATCCGGCAACGTAATTCAACAGGCCCGCAAAGAAGGAGAGCTGATTGATTGATCATATCATAAAGTAAAACTCATTGATTTATTTTCAGGAAAGCAATTGTCTCGCATCTGCTGAATAGAAGAGAATTATTAATAATAGTGTCAATACTCACTACTCCATACTGATTACTCTGCCTCTTTCACCAAACTCTTCCCTTTTATCCCATCCTCACGAATGGCAAGCTGCCCGCAGCCTGCATCAATATCATCTCCTCTGCTGCGGCGTACGGTGGCGGTAACACTTGCATCTGACAAGGCTTTCATGAAATGGTTCAGACGACCTTCTTTGGCTCTTTTCAGTTCCACTCCGGCCACGTTGTTATACATGATGATGTTTACCTTGGATGGAGCCCATCGGGCAATTTGCACCAGTTTTTTAGCATCTTCAATAGAATCGTTGAATCCATCAAAAAGCAGATATTCGTATGTGACCGGTTTTTGAGTCTGATCGAAATAGAACTTCACCGCATTCTCAAGCTTATCGAGGTTCAGCGATTCGTTGATTGGCATGATCTGATTTCGCTTCTCGTCATCGGCGGCGTGAAGGGAAATAGCCAGGTTCACTCCGAGGTTTTCCCTGGCCAGTTGTTTAATCTGTTTGGTGAGGCCCACAGTTGAGATGGTAATTCGCCGTGGCGAGAGATCGATTCCGAGAGGATCGGAAATAATTCGTGCCGATTCCATCACCGCTTTGTAGTTGTGAAAAGGTTCTCCCATGCCCATGTAGACGATATTGGTGATTTTTTTGCCAAACCTCTCTTCAGTCACTTCATTAATGGCCTGTACCTGGTCCACAATTTCACCATGTGTAAGGTTGCGGAAATAGCCCATCTTACCTGTAGCACAAAAAGAGCATCCGAACATACAGCCCACCTGTGATGATACGCAGACTGTCAGCCTGTTCGCTGTTCCGTCATCATAAAAGTCGGGAATGAGCACAGCCTCTACTTTATACTCGTTGGGATCATCGAGCTGAAACAGAAATTTGATGGTGCCGTCTTTCGATTCCTGGCGTTTAAAAACGGCTGCCTTTTTGATCACTGCAGCCTCATCCAGTTCATTCCTGAGTTCTTTGGAAAGGTTGGTCATCTCCTGAAATGAATCCGCTCCTTTTTGGTATAGCCACTGAAAAACCTGATCAGACCGGTAGGATGCCAGGCCAAACTCTTCCAGCAGGGACGCCAGTTCGCTTTTACTCAGAGACTTGAAATCTCTTTTCTGATCGGATTTGTTGATTTGATGTTCCATATCCTTCAAAGATATGAACAATCTGCGGCAATCAATAATCCGGCTCTTTTTGCAGAATAATCAGAAGCGCGGATTCACAACATTGTTGTAAATAGAGCCGAATGTATAGGAAAGCCCAAACGATATACTATAATCAAAAGAGGTTGGTCTTTGGCAGTTCCCGAGGGCGAAACATTCATCTCCCTGAGCAGCACCCGGAAGTGATATTTGATCATTAATAATTCGATATCGGCCGGACAAACTGACTGAAAAACCTCTTACAATTCTTACATTCATGGAGGGGCTAATTTCAAATCGGTTTAACGAAAGATCGTGGAAATAATTTGAACCCGACATATTCACATTTACCCGACCCCACGGCCTGTCGTACCGCAGGTTTACAAACAGGTTCTGATGAATCAGGAATTCTTCATCCTGACCAAGAATGGTTCGCTCATAATAAACCCGGTAACTCGGAGTAATGCGATAACGGATATAAAACCGCCGTTCCTGGTATTCACCGTAAGGAAAGAAATTATACTCAATGGCCGGAGAAGCCTCGACATTGGATTTGAGATTGCTGTTTCTTGCAAAATTTGCCCGTGTATAGAGGCCAAGCGAGAGGTGATCGTTTATACCGTAAGCATACAGCCCCCAGTATTCACCCCAGTCGCGTTTACTTCGGCGGATACCATCAGAAAGTTCTACCCGTCTTCGATTTATTTCACCCCGCACTCTGGCACGAATTTTCCATTCCTGTGTAATCCACTCCGCAAAAAAGCCGGTATAAAGTCCAAAGTTTCTTTCAGTTGAGACGCCGTTTAACGACGATCTCAAATCTGCATCAAACACCCAGCCGCGCCAGGGATCGTACAGTGGTTCATCGTCATCATCAACTGTGTCATCCGGACGCTGGAAAAAAACATCCAGATGGCGGATGGCAACCGTCTGTGATACAAATGGTACCAGCCCTATTTTGATGTACCGGTTCAGAGCTGATCGGCGCTCATCGCCTGAATCGGTGCTGGATGAAACATATCGGAGGGTATCGGTCTGTTGGGTAAAGTCGCGCATACCCCGGAAAATCATTGTATATTCAAGCCCACCTCCTCCGGTCCTCTGATGAATAATATGGAGGTAGATATCGGCATCATCCTGATCCCTTACATAATTTACAAATGCAATATTAGAACGAATATACGTTACATCGCAGGCATTACAATCCAGATAAACATTGGGGATAGGTTTCAGGCTTTCTGAGCTTTGTCCGAAGGCCTTATTAAACCCCCATAAAATAATAAATAGAGTAAAAAAGTATCGATACACAAATAATTACGTGATGCTTGCCGGGTTTATATTGAACCCCGAAATGTAACGATTTCAGAACATGAATTGCTAATGCAACACCCATGAGTTTAAGATTTCTATACATAAAATGGAAATCTTGACACAGAGATCATATTTTGATCAGATTNAAAAAAATAATAGCGTGAAATTTACCAGCTCCCAACTTGCTTACTTTTTCGCCAATCGGCGAACCAGAACCAACATTCGAAAATTGCTGAAATTTTTAGGAGTGTTGGTTTTTATGTATGTCTTTTACTCCATTTTATTTCATTACATGGTGATTTATGAGGGGAAAGAAGAAGAATATTCGATCATTACCGGTTTTTACTGGACGCTTGTTACCATGTCCACTCTGGGATTCGGGGATATTGTTTTCAGTTCGGATCTCGGCCGTTTCTACTCCATGGTTGTTCTCTTCTCCGGAGTACTCTTTTTGCTGGTAATGCTTCCGTTCACATTTATTGAGTTTTTCTATGCTCCGTGGATGAAAGCTCAGAATGAAGCCCGCGCTCCCAAAAAACTGAATGAAGGAGTCAAAGATCATGTCATTATTACAAATCTGAATTCGGTTACAGCAGCCCTTATAAAAAAGCTTGATTCCTATAAAATCGACTATGTAATCCTGGAAGAAGACCTGCAACAAGCTGTTGAGCTCTCCGATCTGGGGTATAAAGTAGTGAATCTGGATCCCACAGATTTTGATACCTACAACAATCTTTGCATTAAAAAAGCGAAAATGGTAGTTGCTTCGGGAACCGATACCGTAAACACCAATGTAACGTTTACGGTTCGTGAATTTAATGCGGATGTCAAAATTGTAGCCACGGCTGCTTCAGTCGATTCTGTGGATATCCTTGAGCTTGCCGGAGCCAACCACGTACTTCTGCTGGGTGACATTCTTGGACGGTCCCTGGCACGGCGTACGCTTGGGGGAAATGCCAGAGTGCATGTAATCGGCCACATTGATGACCTCGTAATCGGAGAAGCAACCGCACAGGAAACCCCTCTAATTGGCAAAACTTTGCGTGAAAGCATGCTTCGCGAAACCACCGGTGTTACCGTAGTCGGATTCTGGGAAAGAGGAGAATTTAAACAGGCGCTGCCTGATACGGTCATCACTGAAAAAACGGTACTGGTACTGGCCGGTTCGGTTGATCAACTTCGACGTTACGATGAACTTGTGAGTATTTATCACGTCTCAGACAAACCGGTTATTATTATCGGGGCAGGTCGTGTAGGGCTTGCCGCATCAAAATCGCTGAGCGAACGCCACATAGAATTCCGAATCATCGACAAAGATCCATCACGAATATTTGATGAAAAAAATTACATCCTTGGGGATGCCGCCGATCACGCCGTACTAAAAAAAGCAGGTCTTGAAGAGGCCCATTCCGTACTGATTACCACTCATGATGATGATGTGAACATCTACCTGACCATCTACTGCCGTCAGCTCAGCCCCAACATGCAGATCATCAGCCGTACCAATTTCGAAAAAAATATAAAAACAATGCATCGGGCCGGTGCCGATTTTGTGATGTCGTATGCATCGATGGGAGCCAACTCTATCTTTAACATTATCGAAGGACAGGATGTACTGATTCTGGCCGAGGGGCTGAACATCTTCAATCACAAAGTAAACAAAAAACTGGCAGGCAAAAACCTGATCGAATCCAACATCCGAAAAGAGACGGGGTGCACGGTAGTGGCAATCAAATGCCAGGATAAGGGAATGATTGTGAGCCCTGAACCGATAAGAGAGTTAGAATTAAACCAGGATATCATTCTGATCGGTTCTTCGGAAGGAGAGTCAATATTCATGGAAAAATATGAAAACAAAAAGAGCTAACCCGGACTAATTCCTCCAAAACCAGGGTGTAAGAATCACCAGTACGGTAAAAAGCTCGAGTCGCCCTATCATCATCAGAATAAGCAAAATCCATTTCCCGGCATAGGGTACATGGGCGTATTCCTCAGTGGGGCCAAAATCTCCCCATGCCGGGCCAATATTTCCAAGACAGGCGATACTGGCTCCCATGGCCGACATAAAATCGTATCCCATAAAGCTCATAATGAGAGCGCCAAGAAGAAAAATCAGAAAATAGACAACAAAGAATCCGAGTATGGTTTTTAAGATACCTGCCTCTATTACACGGTTCCCTACCCTTACCGGAATAATAGCTTGAGGATGAATAATTTGCCTGAATTCCCTTCCCACGTTTTTAGCAATAATCATCAGTCTGATCATCTTTATACCTCCGCTTGTAGAACCCGCACAGCCTCCCGTAAAGAAAAGCAGAAAAAGCAGGAATGATGTAAACGGCATCCAGAGAGCATAATCATCTGTGCCAAAACCGGTGGTGGTGAGGATAGCAAGCACCTGAAATGAACCGTATCGAAGAGCTTCCCCGATGGAATAGTTTTCCAGAATCCAGAGACTGCCGGAAATTCCGAGAATAAAAACCACCGTCATCATCGAATAAAACCGAATTTCACGGTTTCCGAAAAAGCTTGCAAAATTACCGGTAAAGAGTCTGAAATGCATGGCAAAGTTAATACCTGCCAAAAACATGAAAAGGGTAATCACCACATCCACGTATACAGAGCTGAAACCTGCAACCGACTCGTTCTGTGTGGAAAAACCACCGGTAGCCATTGTGGAAAAAGCGTGATTGATTGATTCGAACCAATCCATCGATGGGTGAACCCATAAAAGCAGAAACTGGACAAAAGTCATGCCGATATAAACCGTCCACAGCAGCAAGGCGGTCTCCTGAATTCGCGGTGTTAGCTTGTCGGAGGTAGACCCGGAATATTCAGCTTTAAAAAGCTGCATTCCGCCCACTCCCAAAAGCGGCAGCATGGCCAGGGTCAGCACGATTATTCCCATTCCGCCCAGCCAGTGAGCCAGCGAACGCCAGAAAAGAAGGCTCTTGTCCAATTCTTCAATGGCAGGATTTTGAACGCCGTCGCTGGTTGTTCCTCCCAAAATAGTAGCCCCCGTAGTGCTCAGGCCGCTCATGGTTTCAAAAACCGCATCCGTGTACGAGGAGAGTGCACCCGAGAGTGTAAACGGAAAGGCGCCGATCAGGGAGCCTACAAACCAGGTTAGTGTTACGATCAGAAAAGCTTCGCGCATCCGCAATTCCTGTACGGGACGGAATATGTAATAAAGGGCGGCACCTCCTGCCATCGATCCGGCAGCTGTTATGAGAAAAGCACTCCATGATGCTTCATCGTATATCAAGGCGATGAACACTGGGAGCAGCAGGGAGATACCAAAAAAGAAAAAAAGTCCTCCAAGCACGCCTGCAACCAGGGCAAAATCAATCCGGGGACGGTTTTTTGTTTGTTCGAGTCTTTCGATCATCAGAAAAACTCACCCAGCTTATCAATGGCATTGGGTAGAGCAAAAATAATCACACGGTCATCTTTTCGAATGACTGAATTCCCTGTAGCTATCTCAACATTTTCTCCGTTCAGGATCCCGCCAATCACAACCCCTTCCGGCAAATCCATAGAGTGAACAGCTTTGTCCAGAATCTTGCAATTCTTTCCCGCCACCACTTCCACAACTTCGGCTTTAATGCCTTTCAATGCCTTCACGGTAAGTAAAATCCCCTGGCGAATTTGCCGGTGAATTTCATCCGAGGCCGATGCTTTTACATTCACAATTGCATCAATTCCAATGGTTTGACTAAGCGGCACATATTGGGTTTTAGAAACCAGAGCCACGGTTTTTTTTACCTCAAGATGCTTCGCCATCAGACAGGAAATAATATTCGATTCTTCATCATCTGTTACAGAAATAAATGCATCCATTTCCTGAACACCCTCTGTTACCAGCAGGTTGGGATCGGTGGGATTGCCGTGTAACACCAGAATATCGCCATTACTGTGGGCAATTTCTGTAGCTTTCTCTCTGTCCGGTTCAATCAGCTTGATTTCCCATTTATTACTGTCTCTGCACAATTTTTTAGCCAATAATCTTCCCACTGTCGTACCCCCGGCTATCATTATACGCCGCAGTGGCCGGTCGTTGTGTCCGGTTGCAGCGATCATCGGTTTGATATGTTCTGTTCTTGCAACAATAAAGATTTGATCATACCCCATAATACGATTGTGTCCTCTGGGAATAATGGTGTTTCCCCTTCGGGATATAGCTACTACCCGAAACGAAAAATCGTTGAATCGTTTAGAGATCTCTTCGAGTGTCCGGTTCACCATTTCACTGCCCGGTTCAACACGGATACCGATGAGCTGAAGCCGTTCATCAGCAAGAGGAACCACATCGCTGGCCGAAGCTCTTTTGACAAGATTGTGAATTTCGTTTGCGGCGGCTTCTTCAGGATGAATAAGAAGATCGATACCCAGTTCAGATGGAGTGACGGGTGCATCTTCGCGGGAGAGCTCATCATTGCGGACACGGGCAATGACCATTTTTACCCCCAACCGCTTGGCCATCATAGATGCAATGATATTCACTTCATCAACGCTTGTGACAGCTATCATAAGGTCGGCCTGTCTTGCCCCGGCTTCAACAAGCGAATTTGGTGATGTGGCATTGCCTTCAACAGTGAGAACATCAAGGTTTTCCATAACCCTTTGAAGGCATTTTGGACGTTCATCCATCACGGTAACATCGTGATGTTCTTCGGAAAGAACCTTGCTCAGTTCAAAGCCAACTTCTCCGGCGCCTGCTATTAAAATTTTCATCTTATAAAAGCTTGGATTAAGTCGGGCGGAAATGTAATACTTTTTCGTTTCATTCGGAATAAAACCGGCTAAGTGAAGCGTTTAATTAGTTTGCGACACTCCAAATCCAAAACACCTCCTGTTATCGAAATCGTGTGCTCCTCATAATATCGGGAATAGTTACGGTCTTTAAGGGTGGGAATAAACCGAAAAAATTCAGGGTGGCTGCAGCCAAAATAAATCCGGGAAATATTTGCTTCAACTGCTGCTTTTACACTTTTATCGCTCGGCTCACACGTCGTATAAAGAGTGAATCCTGAGAGATCATTTTTCAGAAGAACATCCCTCAACTTTCGTATAGCTTCTATTTCGACGTATTTATCTGTTTCGTTCAGGTCAGAAAGTGTACATGCCGCTGTGGCAAACACTTCTTCTCCCATCGCCAAAGCAGCCCCGAATGGTGTTTGTACATCTTCGGCAGCCTCAATAGCTGCTCGCATCACTTGTTTGGCGGGACGGGGCATTACACAAATGGTCTGGTTTGATTATTGCCCGGAGGAAAAACAACAATTGCCAATAACTTTTTTTCAGTTACAAAAGTAACCGGGCTGATCTGTCCGGACAATCGTTTTCTTCTCAAAATCTCAGGGGCGTAAATGGCGTTTCAAAAAGTTCGTATAGGCCTGATGCAATAAAATATAACTCTGCTGATTGTAAGCCACTCCGTGCGTACCGGACGGATAGATTCTGAGATCCACATCTTTACCGGCATTGGTAAATGCGGTCAGCATCTGCATGGTATTCTGGATATGAACATTTTCATCCATAGAGGAGTGTGCAACAAAGAGATTGCCCTGCAGCCTGCTTGCATGTGCCATAACGGATGTTTCGATGTAATTTTCCTTGTTATCTTCGAGAAGACCCATATAGCGCTCGGTATAAATGGTATCATATAACCGCCAGTCGGTTACGGGTGCACCTACAATTCCTGCTTGAAAGACGCTTGGATAAAGCACCATCGTCAAGGCGGCCATATAGCCACCGTAACTGTGCCCCCTTATACCGATTCGCTTTTCATCGATCCAGTCGTAAGAACCCAGGTACCTGGCAGTTTCTGCAAAATCGAACGCCTCTTTTTTGCCAAGACGCAGATACACCGACTTTTCAAAATCGCGGCCATACCCCCCGCTTCCCCGGTTGTTTACATTGGCTATGGCATATCCCTGCTGAGCCAGAAACTGAATCCATGGATTTGAATCAAACTCGTTATACACCCCCTGCGCACTGGGTCCTCCGTAGACCATTAAAATAAGCGGGTAGGTTTCTTCCGGATCAAAATCAATCGGTTTGATAATGTAACCATCCAGTTCCTGCCCGTCGGACGTTGTAAACGAAAAAAGTTCTCTGGGCGAATAGACATACCTTCTGATATAATCTTTCACCGATTGATTGTCCACGAGTTTTTCGAGTTTTTCACCACCGTTTTCTGTTGTCCACAGTTCCACTTGAGTTGGTGTTTTAGTATTTGACCAGGAATCGAGATAAAAACGTCCATCCGGCCCCATGTCAAAAGAATGCCTGCCCGGTTCATCGCTGTACTGTCTCTTGCCTGATCCATCAAAACCTATAGAATAGAGATGTCTTTCGAGCGGACTCACTTCTGTTGATTCATAATAGATTCTGTTCTGGCCGGAGTTCACGGCGTGAACGTTGGTGACTTCCCAGTTACCGCTGGTTACCTGATTGATAAGCTCACCATCGTAACCGTAACGATAGATATGTTTGAATCCATCCCGATCAGATATCCAGAAGAATTCGTCTCTCTCTTCAGGGAAAAAGAAATAGTCGTCTATTCCGGCAAAAAAATCATAAACATCAATCCAGCCGTCGGATGAGTTCTCTTCCATGATATGAGTGCCCCGGCCGGTTTCTGCATCGTAAAAATAAAGATCAAGTTGGTTTTGCTGGCGGTTCATTTTTACCACAGCCAGTTCACCCTGGTTACTTGTCCAGTAAATTCTGGGAATGAGTCCGTCGTTGAGATCAATATCCATCCACCTTTTTTCTCCGGATTGAACCTCAATCACACCAATGCGGACGTAGGGATTCTCTTCACCCACTTTGGGGTAGGGAATGTCGGTATATTCGGGATAACTGCCTTCAAAATCCGTAGAAACAAACCGCTGAACATGGCGCTCATCACTTTGCCAATAAGCGATATAGCGACTATCGTGCGACCATTTCCAGGCCTGAACCTGGCCAAATTCTTCCTCGTAAACCCACCCAAAACGCCCGTTATAGAAGTTTTCTTCCGCATCGAACGTAAGCTGTGTTTCTTCGGTGGTGTTGAGATCAAAAACGTACATTTCACCATATTTGTGATAGGCCACCTGCTGCCCGTCAGGTGAAAGTTCAGCGGTGAAAGCATCTGAAGCGATCAGATCGAGTGTATTCTCTTCGAGAGAGTAGTAGTAATAATCGGCGTTTCCTGAATAGCGGTAAATCGGAGTAAAGTTGGTTTGAAAAACCAGAAACCGAAAATCCTGAGACCATTGAAATGAACGAAAATCAAACGGATCATCAGATTCCGGAAATGTATAATCCGTATTTCTGAAAATCAGTTCATCGCCGCCACTGGCCGGATTATAAGCTCTGATTTCTCGGCTCTGTTCCGAAAAATTCTGCTGCATATAGGAGAACCGTTCTCCACCCTCGATCCACGTTACATTTTGCGGGCCCTGTTCCCCTACCAGCTGCCCTGCCGAAAACAGTGCATGCTGTAAACTTTGATACTCCTGTAAAGCCTGGGAAAAAAGTGCCGGTGAATGAACAAGAAATAGAAGTGCTGTAATCAGCGTTGCGGCAGACTTTCTATAGTGAAGCATCATATTTGAACAGTAAAAGTTAAATAGCAATTTATTTTTTTAACAACTTCTGCAAATTGAGTTCTGGCAGACAATCAAATCAAAGTAATCCTTCCGTTTTCGACTACACGGCCATATTATTTTGCTATAACGATTTCATGTGCACGAAGCTTATGTTTAAATATGCTTTTTCTGCACATGCTGATTGCCATAAGCAATATAAGATAGCAAAAGGTAAAATAGGGAATGGAATATTAACGATGAGTGCATGTTATATGCAGAACTCTGTACTGTCTCTACCTGGTTAAACTTGTACAGTTATTTACTTCTTTTGAATAAGAGCTACAACTGTATCCACTGACCGTCGTTTGCTGCAGATTCAAAAACAGCATCCACAACCACCATATCGGCCAGACCTTCCTCTCCCGGCACAATAGGTTGGGTGTTATTTTTAATGGCGAGTGCATCGTTATCCATCTGGCGTGCCTGCTGATGATTGGGGTCTTCTGGCAGCTGAGTCCCGCTGCTGGTTTCTCCCTGAACACCAGTATAGGACAAAAAAGGTTCCAGACGGTACCAGCCATCTGTACAATCGATCTCAAGATAGTTCATGGATTTCCCAAAACTGGTTTTACATGTCGCAATTAATCCGCCCGGAAATTCAAGATCAAAGTCGGTGTGTTCATCCACATCGGGGAACATTTCTGTTCTGTCTGTCCATTGTGTAGCCCTCACTGCCACAGGTTCCAATCCAGATGAATAACGGGCTGCATTCAGCGGATAGACGCCCATATCGTACATAGCGCCACCACCCATTTTGGCAACCGTACGCCAGACCCCCTCCTGGAAATTTCCATTAAATGCTCCGCCTGTCCGTATCTCCGTAATCTTGCCATATGTTTCGTCCTGTCCATAGCCAATAATGGTTTGGGTGTTGGGTTCATGCTGCATTCTGTAACCAATAGTCAGCTGCACTCTGTTGCTCTCGGCCACACGTATCATCTCCCGGCACTCTTCAGCATTCATAGCCATTGGTTTTTCACACCAAACATGTTTCCCTGCTTCGGCCCCGATGATTGAGTATTCGGCATGCATGTTATTGGGAAGCACGATGTAGACAATGTCGATCTCGTCATTATTGGCGAGCTGATACATATTATCATAATTATATACGTTGCGGTCTTTTATGCCATAACGCTCCTGCCAAACCGGAATTTTTTCGGGTGAACCGGTAACGATCCCGCGGAGTTCACAGTGCGCGGTTTCCTGCAGGCCGGGTGCCAGTTGATTCGTGCTGTAATTTCCAAGCCCCACCAGTGCAACTCCCAGTTTCTCATTTCTTCGGGGGAAAATGATGGATGGAAAACCAATTGATGAAACCGCCAGTGCCGATCCTGCCTTGACTAAAAAATCTTTCCGGGAAATGTTGTGTGCCATTGTCTTACCTGTTTAGTTGAATGATTACATTCTCAAAATGCTAAAAAGAATACAAATTCACATAAAATAATGAATGTTTTTTTATCTGCCCACTGCCCAGTAATTCTCACCTGTTGTTGTGTCAAGAGTGAAGTTTCGCAAGAAACCCGCAATGTTTTCTTGGCACCAATGGCAGTAAGAATAGAATTATGCAGCCATTTTGAAGCAAAAACATTGCGGGCTTTCCCGTCATTTGATCTTTGAAACGACAGTAGTAGCACTAAATCCCAATCTCAATCTAAAAGCGCAGATACCAGCCGTTTGCTTTGTTTCCACCCTAAAATTATTTCGGTTAAACAAATTCGGTTGATTTTCACTATTTTTAATGGATAAAATAAATGCTAACCAAAAATTTGAATTGGAATGAGTTTTGAAAAATTGAAAAGACCTTCTGAAGGATCCATTGTCAAGAAAAATGATGATGGTTCGCTGAACGTTGGGAATGATCCCATAATCCCGTTTATTGAAGGTGATGGTATTGGAATTGATATTACACCGGCCATGAAGCATGTGGTGGACAGTGCTGTGAAAAAAGCGTACAACGGCGAGAAAAAAATTAATTGGTTTGAAGTATATGCTGGTGAAAAAGCCCTTGAAGTTTATGGCAATGACGATTGGCTCCCTCAAGATACACTCACAGCATTTCAGGAGTACCTGGTAGGTATTAAGGGGCCTCTGACGACTCCTGTTGGTGGCGGTATTCGTTCGCTGAATGTGGCAATTCGTCAAAAACTGGATCTTTTTGCGTGTGTACGCCCTGTAAAATACTACCAGGGAACTCCAAGCCCTGTGCGTCAGCCCGAGCTGACCGACATGGTGATCTTCCGCGAAAATACCGAAGATATTTATGCGGGAATTGAATATCAGACAGGAACACCTGAGAATCAGAAATTGAAAGATTTTCTGATGAATGAGCTGGGCACCACCAATATCCGTTTCCCTGATACATCTTCACTGGGTATCAAACCTATTTCGATTGAAGGTACCAAGCGTCTGGTTCGTGCGGCGATTAATTATGCCATTGACCAGAAGCGTGACAGTGTGACACTGGTTCATAAGGGTAATATCATGAAGTTTACTGAGGGAAGCTTCAAGAATTGGGGCTATGAACTGGCCAAAGAGGAGTTCGGTGCTAAAGAAATTGACGGCGGCCCGTGGTGTAAACTGCCAAATGGTATTGTGGTGAAAGATGTAATTGCAGATGCTTTCCTGCAGCAAATCCTCACGCGCCCTGCCGAGTACGATGTGATTGCCACGATGAACCTGAATGGCGACTACATCTCCGATGCTCTCGCTGCCTGTGTAGGCGGTATCGGGATTGCGCCGGGTGCTAACATCAACTACGACAGCGGAATTGCCGTATTTGAGGCTACTCACGGAACTGCACCGAAATATACCGGACAGGATAAAGTGAATCCAGGCTCTCTGATTCTCTCCGCAGTGATGATGCTTCGCTACCTCGGCTGGGGTGAAGCCGCGGACCTGGTGGAGAAAGGACTTGAAACCGCCATCAGCAGCAAGCGTGTAACATACGATTTTGAGCGGCTGATGGAAGGTGCTACCCTCCTGAAATGCTCGGAATTCGGCGAAGAGATCGTAAAAAATATGTAAACCTTTCGGTTGACAGCCAGAAATGAGCCTCTTTCAGAAATGGGAGAGGCTCTTTTTGTTTACAGAAGATCCAGCAGGACTTTGAGGTACGGAAGATTAAAAAGCGGCACTGCGATAAAAATTGCAAGATACACCGGCCTCATCCAGCTATTGTTTTCCCTGCACTGAGCAAAACCCATTACGGCCAATAACGATGCAAACCCGCTCACAGTGGCGATAGGGTAAGTGGTGATCATAAAAATAATCAGCGGAATGTCCCGCCATTTGGAAATTTTGGATTTGAGTGGAGCCAGAAAAGACAATGCAATCCATCCCTCTATAAAAATGGTCCACCAGACCATAAATAGTGAAATTACCGATAAAAGCGGTGTGCTTTCAAATCCGCCGGCAACCGACCGTCCCATCGGATCATTCAGTACGTTGTAAACCAACAGGTTATGAGATCTCATCCCGGCATCCACCCCAGCAGTCAGTTCGGCAAATTCAAAAAAGCGGGAATCGGTCAGAAATGTAAAATAGAAAAAAGTGCCGTCTGTAAATTCCGGGGATAGAAACTTCCAGAGAGTGGCAAAAAAGAAGCAAAGGCCAATCAATATCCGTGCATTGAAGGAAATTGTATCTGAACGGTTCGCTGAAAATGTGCAGAGTGTGATCGCAAGCACCCAGTAAATTGTAAGATAGGTGTGATTGTCTGACGAATGCCAGATCCGGATAAAACCGGTAATCATGAGCACTGAAAGCAGTATCCAGAAAATTTTCGAGTCCAAAAAGTTTCTGAATAAAAGGGCGGCTGGTATAAAAAGAAGAAGTGTAGTTGAAAGTATAAATGTGTGTCTCATAAAGAGCAGAAGCATCACAGATGTCATCAGTAAAATCAGCTCCAAAAACCTGTCTTCCAGGCAGGTTTTGTTGAACTCCGATAATCTATCTGTAACCTTGCGGATCATCTATTCCTCAAAGCTGATTAAATCTGTGAGTTGTATCACATTACTTCCTTTATCAAAAACCATTCTTTTCATAACAATATGTACTTTCCTGATTTCACGAATCTCTTCATCTCCATCACCCGGCACCCATTTCAGCGGATAAATACTATAGCCCATCTCCTTTAAATTTTCATGATAAACGGATGGAGGTGCAGCGGTTGAATCCACAGCCCAATCTGAATTCCGAACCGTATCGTGGATTGATTTTAGTTTTTTTTCGGAAGGCATTGCCTGGATTCTTGAAAATTCTCTTCTGTTACTGATGATGATTTCCGGGTCAATAACATATTTCCCCATCTCTGTTTCAGCTGTAATGTGCAGTACTCTGCGTTCCATCCGGTCGATGGAAGTAAACATTCCAAAACCGCCGCCTTTCCAGGGAGTGAGATGTTTTGTATGTGAAAGAAAAATTTGTGTAACAGCCACGATACACAAAAGAAATGGCACTGACCATTTCAACAGGGTCTCTTTATTCATAAAACAGAAAACAGATTAGTTAAATAGAGTTCTTTAAAATAAAATCCTGTGCGATAAAAACTAATTGAAATGGGATTCCCTTAAAAAACGATTGTATTTGAAAAAATCACAATTTTCAAATAACAAACCCGCAACTTTAGACTTCGATGCCTTCCTGACCCTCGAAGCTTCAACGTAGTGGGTGGCGTAGTAGACCCGCCAACAAAAAACCATACATCTTTTTCTTCATTTTTTCGTACCATCTGCCCTTCATATGTCTACCGAAAACATTACATACCGTCAACAAATCAAGAAGGAGGTTTCCACACTTCTGAAGATCGGCACTCCGGTTATTTTTGCACAGCTTCTGCAGATGAGCATGAGCTTTGTGGATACAGTGATGGCCGGCCGTCTCTCCCCGGAAGACCTGGCTGCAGTTGCAGTTGGCTCCAGTATTCTCATGCCTTTTGTGGTACTTTGTCTCGGCTGTATGATGGCAGTTACACCGATCGTTGCACAGAATATGGGTGGCCGGGAACTGCACCGAATCGGAAAAAATGCACGCCAGGTACTTTGGCTGAGCCAGATGCTTGCCCTGCCCAGCTTTTTTGTCCTTCGCAATCTTGATGGCGCTTTCCTGCTCATCGGTGTAACGGAAGATATAATCCCGATCGCTTCCGGATATTTGAAGGCGATATCCTGGGGTATCTTTCCGGCTTATGCCTACGGTGCACTTCGTTATTTCAACGAAGGATTAAGTGTAACACGTCCTGCCATGTTTGTGGCCCTGATCGGTACGCTGATTAATATCCCTGCAAATTACGTTCTGATGTTTGGCAAGCTTGGATTTCCTCAGCTCGGAGCCGTCGGAACCGGTTACGCCTCAGCCATCGTATTCACAGTCATGTTTATCGGTATGTTTTGGTTCACCTATTCTCATAAACCTTATCACCGGTTTGAAATTTTCAGCCGCATTCGCCTGCCTGAGAAAAAATATCTGAAGGAGCTGCTTCAGATTGGTGTTCCCATCGGCATCAGCTCTACAATGGAGGTGACTATGTTTGCAGTCGTAAGTCTGCTGGTCAGCACGATCAGTACAGTAGCCATTGCCGGGCACCAGGTAGCCATCAACTTTGCCGCGATGATGTTCATGATTCCATTTGGCCTGTCAGTAGCTATTTCGGCCCGCGTAGGGAATTCCATTGGGCGTAAACGCCCTGATGAAGCCCGTTTCCGGGGTTATGTTGGCGTGGGAGTTTCCTGCTGTATTATGACGGTTACCGCAACTATAATTTTTCTTTTCCCTGAACAGATCGCCACAATCTACACCGATGATTTACCGGTCATTGAAGTC
>SL_3KL_010_SEDDRAFT_10000587_pt1 | contig 30327 bp, 23 predicted proteins | sample SodLakKL_010_SED_2_FD_10381 | JGI IMG/M metagenome (IMG submission 10381)
AACAGGCCGGTTTCAATCGGAGATATCAATGTGCGCATTTTCTCAGGTATCCTGATTTCCGATTTTGTAATCGGCTCCAAAGATAATACGGCCGATTTCGTATCTGCAGATACACTGGTTTTGCGCTATCGTTTCTGGCCCCTGCTACGCTTCTCTGTGGTTGTTGATGAAGCCAGGCTCGACTCTCCTGATATCCGGGTGGAACGATACAAAAGCGGGGAATTCAATTTCAGTGACCTGATAGCTGATCCAGGTGCTGCCGAAGATATAGACCGGGAACCACCCGATATTGCTGTTGATGAAAACGGGGTTGGCCGGCAAATCGATTTGGTGGTAAATGAGATCTCCATATCCGGAGGCAGGCTGGTTTTCGTGGATCACATGGTAGACCGTGAGTATCAACTGACTGATCTTTCCGCATCTGCAACCGGCTTTTCCCTGGATCGGCCCTTTCCCTTTGATATTTCCGCAAAGATAGACAACGCACCATTGGACCTTGCCGGTACCATAAATTTGCAGACAAATCATGTCTCAGCCAACATCCGCATAAAAGAAATGGATGTGGCGGCATTCATGCCTTATGCGCCGGAGGATTTTCCGGGAAAACTTTCCAGCATGAAATTAAGCATGGATATCCAGACCAATGCCACTCCGCAGACCGTCGATTCTTCCGGCCGTATAATCCTGAATGATATGGACTTGCTGATAGACGACATGCCGGATATTCCCATTGAAATTGCCCGGCTGACCCTTGATTATGTCATGGATATAGACCTGGTTTCTGAAAAGCTTACTATTGAGAAAGCGGATGCCAATATCAATGGAATTTTAATGGCTGCATCCGGAAATGTTTTGTACTCTGGCACAGAACCGATTCTGGATTTAACCGCCCGCCTGCCAATGACTTCCTTTTCGGATATTGTTGCCTCTGCTCCGCCGAAACTGGTTGAACCGTTAATTGACATGCGTCCGGCAGGGCGTTTGGGGGCAACCTTCCATATAAGCGGCTCATTTGATAAACCGGAAACACTCATTGAAGAAGGGGAAATCACTCTTGACAAAATCGGGGTTACCATAAATGAACTCGCCCCCGACATAAGCGGTGTCATTGTTGTGGAAAAAGACACTGCCACATCCGACAACCTTGTGATCAACCATGCCGGGGATATTGTGCACATGAATTTTACCGCAAATAATCTCATGGGGCCGATCATCCGTGCAAAACATTCAATGACTGCGGACAGACTCGATATTGGCCATGTTCTCGATGCACTGGGAATTGAGGAAACGGAGGTCGAACACCCTCCTGACGAGCCACCGGTTAAAGCCGAGGAACCCGGGCCTTTTGATTTTCCCATAGAAATTATTGGAGACACACGGATAGCAAATCTCTTTTTTCAAAACCTCACGCTTACAAATTTTGACCTCCAATACCAGTTCAGCGATAATGTGCTGACAATAAATCGGCTACACGGAGATATTGCCGGCGGAACAGTTTCAGGAAACGCAAGAGCGGAGCTAAATCTCAAGCCCATTGCCTATCACGCGGATATTTCCATAACAGACACCCGTGCGGAAAAAATCATCAATGCCCTGTATCCGGGGGCTGCAAATACCCTTTTTGGAACCATGTTTTTGAATATCAATATGAAGGGGAAAGGAACAAGCTGGGAAATCATCAGGCAGAATATCACCTCACGAGCCGATTTGAATATCACCGATGGAAGCCTGACTGGTGAAGGGTTAGCCGGGGGACTTGCCGGTTTTTTGGGTACTGAAAGGCTTGAAGTGATCAGATTTGATTCAATGGAGGGAAACGTTGAACTTGAAGAGGGAAATTTCAAAGTCGACAGCCGTGTTCACAGCAACGAATTCCGCATGACACCAACCGGAACCATCGCCCTGGACGGTTCCTTGAACCTGTCTCTGGATTTACGCCTGGCACCTCAAATCGCTTCACAAATCAGAATTGGTAACTTGTATTCCCGGCTGGCACGAACTCACGACGGTTGGACTTTGGTACCTTTGGAAGTGGCCGGTAAATTATGGGCCCCCAGCTTTAAGCTGGATACCTCGGCTATTTCAGATCAACTTATGGAACGGGGAAAAGAAGAACTCAGAAAACAGCTCCAGGACAAAGTTTTTGACAGATTGATCCCCCAGGTTGATGAAAATAGCGATAAAGAACCTGACAAGGAAGAAAGGGTCCCGCTTGAAAGGAAACTGGAAGATACCTTCCGGCGGCTGTTTAAATAGAGCCTGTTTGCAAACACTTATACTTCCTCTCCCTTCGGGGCAGGGGGCATAGCCGCTAACCTAAGGGATATTGTAACAAGTCCCCCTTTGGCAAACTGGTCTTTACCCACACATGACACAGTGGGTATTGATAACATACTGATTTAGGACTCTCGGATTTAATACCGGAGAGTCCTCATATCGATGTTTATGGAATTTTTCTTGTTACCATTCTCTGGGTGAGAACGTGGGTACAAGGCGGTTTCTTGATAACCCGCTGTGCAAGTGTGTGCAAAGACCAGTTTGGAAAAGGGGAGAAAAAAGACCCCTTCAATGTGGCCACATTAACAGAGAGCTAACCAGCGGCGGTTTGATAACCGCGGCCTTGCGAAAGAATTATAAATGTGCAAATATAGTTTTCCAGAAAATGTTTTTGGCGGCGTTATCGGTCGGAGATATACGAAAAAGTATAATCTCCTCCCCCTAGCCTTGCCAAAATCATTTTCTGAAAAGCTCTAGCACAGTCGATAAAAATGCCACGAAATTAGGCGTCTGAGTTAAACACTTTGTTAGGTCTTGGTTTATCAATCAATCTGCCATGTACATATCTGTGAAGTATGCTTGACATTAATGTTTGGTAGGGGATGCCATTTTCAGCTGCTAATGCTTGAATCTCTTCTAAATCTCTTGCTGAGATTCGAATATTAACGCGCTTGTCCTTCTTTAAGGTTTTCCTGGCGTATGCTTGATGTTTTTTAATTTCAGCCTTCAGGTTCTTTACTTGTTTCCACTCTCCACGTTCAAAAGATTCAAGAATTTCTTTTTCTTCTTTATCAAGTTTTATCTCGTTCATTTTTCCCTCCAATAAAATCCCGTGTGGCTTTACGACTCGGAATAATCGTTTTTAAGAATTTGCCTTTAGAGGATTCAACAAATGGAACAAGATAAGCGTATTCATTAATCTCAACAACAATGATCTGCTGATTCGGATATTTCTCCTGACTGGGATTAACAAATATATCCAATACATCGCCACGCTCAATATGCATCACAACTTGTTCGAAACTGATTCCCCGCTCAGACTTAAGCTTTTCATTTTTTTCGATATCCCATTTGTAATAATCCATAATGGGAAATTAGTACATTGTGTGCCTAATGTCAACATAATTTGGGGAGACCGAACGCTTAAAATGAGCGTGGCAGGCGCTTAGCCTGCATCCGCTCCATTTTGTTGGTTGGTCGGCGATGAGCCCTCTTGCTTTCGATATCCGCAGTATTTGGGTATCCGCAGATGATCACAAATTTTTAAAGTGATACCCTTGGGGTATATCTTTGAGTGAATCCGGTTCACGGATATACATTGTATAAATATCATTGTTATCGAAATATTTAGAAAGCAGACCTTAAGCTCCTGCAGTCCTAAATGGTATAGCTGAGACATGGTTGCGTCTCACGCAGATCAGGGGTTCGAGAAAAAATGCAAAAGCACAGCTTTTGCACTCCTTCAATAAAGCACCCCTCACCCCCAAATCCGTTACAATNAGAACTTTTNAATTAATTTTGCCCACCCGGCTTNGAANCGCGTTGGATCGTTGTTGAGGAAAAAAACCGTTCCGGTATTTTTGCCAGTACCCGCCCGCCCCCGGCCAGTTGTTTCCAAAAGAGCGCCCAGTCTTCTTTTTTGCGGCGAGATTCCACACAGCGCAAAAAACGTACCTTGCCGGCGTCGTCCTGCTGATTCAAAATAGCAGCCCAGAGAGTATCTTCCACATTGTAAAGCCGATCCGATGCAAGGCAAACTGGAATTGTCAGGGAAGGGGAAATATTCAGATCCGATGCAACTGCGGCTACCGCAGCCGCAATGTTTTCAGCTTTTTTATCCCGGGGATTGTTAAGGTCATAAGGAGGGTTCCATTGACGGGGCGGACGCAATTGGTCAATGTGCGTCACAACAGCCATGATTGGCGGGGGGCGGCGGGAAGGTTTTTGTAAAAACCATGCACGGATCATCCCAAGGCGTTTCCGTTCCACCTGACGGTCCGGCCGGTTGGCTGCAGTAACCCAGAGAATCAGATCTGCTTGAAGTACGGCATCCTGAAGCGCTTTTTCGCCAAAGAGTTCTGTGTCAAAACCTGGTGCATCAAAAATCAGCGCCTTGGCCTGGCCCTCGCGCTCCAGGCAATATGGCGTCATTTCCTCGGTTGTATGAGGAAGAACATCTGTTGCAGTAGTCAATTTGCCGAACAAAGCATTGACAAGGCTGGACTTGCCGGCATTGGCCCGTCCCAGCACAAGAAAATGCAATGGCTCTGTCACTGATTCCGCTGAAATATCCACTCCCTGCTTTTCAGGCTTAGCCGAAGAAGTGAAATTGCTCAAAGGATCTTTACCAGACACAAGCAGCTGTCCGCTGTATAGCTGAATCGCGTAATAGCCGGTCTTACGCACATACTCTCGCAACAACCATGTTTTCATCATTTCAAAGCCATGGTCCATGATGTTTTTTCCCATGGCACGGCGTATTTCCTTAAATATCGCCGAGGTCGGATCAACCACGGAACGTATGGCCCGGTACCATGTTTCATAGGGCTTGATTATTTCCAACCAGCGATTGGCACGCATAAGTGTGCCGATTGACAATCGATGACTGAAAGGAACATTCTCAATTATGTCTTTGCGCAGGTCACTTCCGGCCATTTCGATAATCAGCAATGCGTGAGGAACGGTCAATTCAAGCAATGGCTCATCTCGGTCGGGATAATAATGGCGGGCCACGATTTCCAGGGTATTTCTGCCCAGAAGAGCAAGCTTTTCCACATCATTAATCGGCCATTTCTGTGGTGAAACCTCCTGGGCCAATGTTTCCACCTTGTTCCAGCATTCATCAGCCGAAGGCGGCCACATGGGGCTGGGTTGGGTTTCATGACCTGTTATCTGTTTGCGTTCACGATATCTCAGCAGCAAATGCAAACAGTAACCGGACAGGCCGCAACCGACCAGGCCCAACATCCAATAAAGCCGTTTGTCTGATTCCCATAACCATATCATACCCAATGCCGGAAGCAAAATCAGTGGCAGGGCCGCTAAAACAGCCGCTACCAGGCGCAAGACGCCAAATTGTCTTATAAAAGGGTTTATTCGATTCACGACTGTTCCTGCCTTCCGGAAGTAATTTTGAGTTTTTTTCCTCGGGCAAATGCCTCTGAATAGGCCGCACGCAGCTCTTCAGCATTCACGGTCATTCCCTTGCCGGTTTTCTCCAGATATACACAGGCTGTCTTGCCCAGGGCAAACGTCAGAGCAGCACTGGTTGTGGCACCCCATACTGCACCTATGGACTGCCCCCAGCCGGGAATGAGCTTGATTACCCCCCGACCCGCCCAGCGAAGACCATAACCCGCCAGAAAGCTTGCCCCAAGCAGACCGAAAAACTCCGACGATGTTCGTTTTGTCCATGTAATCTTGTACAATGAGGCCAGGCTGTAGAGCATTCGCAATTGCAAGGTTGGCACCAGTGCCATGTCAACCAGGGGCATGGCTCCCATTGCCCCGGAAGAGGCCGAATATCCCATGATCTGCTGATGAGCCACCCGGCTGTAGACACCCCTCACTCCGGAATCCCCGCGTAATGCTTCCTGCAATCCAAGTGTTGAAGCACTTTCAATAGCGTTCCAAAGCGCCTCAAGACCATAGTCAGACGGATATATTTCATCCTCAGGCTGGGTCAGATCAATGGGAACCCAGAACACCGGACCGGTACCCGGCAATTTGCCCAATTGGTTTCGCTGCATGAGCAAGGCCCGGACAAGGGGTTCGGGAACAATCTGTTCCCACCCCGGTTCATCGAACGGATATGGCAAAACATGCTCAAAATCCGGATAGTAGGCTTCGTGCAAGCATGTCTGGGCAATAATGACGGGCCATTCAGGGTGACGTTTGCGAACCTCATACAAAACCCTGAAGACTTCATCCTGCAAAATGTCCATCGCCTTGACCACGGCAATGATTAAATGAGCTTGTGATTCGCAGTAGTGTATATCTTCGGTGGGATCATAGCTCACCTCCCCCAGGCCTTGTGTATCCAGAAATCGGACCACCGGAGCAAATAACGGGAAATCATAAAATCTCGCCGTACGGGTACAGCTTTTAAAACCTGAACCGATTTCAGCTTCCGGGCTGCCTGTCAGGGAGCGTATAATGGAGGTTTTACCCGACTGGGTCTTGCCCAGCAACCATATCACCGGTGGCGGGTAATCTTCTCGCGCCTTCCTGAGCGCGTCTTCCAACGCTTTTTCATCCACTTTCGGTGTAAGAAAATCACGAAGTTTACTGATAAGTTCGCCGGATAATTTCTGTATTTGGGACACGAAAAAATAACCTCCATATTATTTTTTGCACCTATTGGCACCTTTTGCGAAAGCACAGCTTTCGCACTCCTCACATGCCGGAGGGTCATTTACCGGCCGCTGCTCCCCCGAGCCTGGGGTCTACTCCGCTACGCCATCTCTTATCAATTCTTTCCATTCCATGCAGTCCGCTGACCAGAGAGTTCAACTTCACCCTATGTCCCAAGGCCACCAGCTCGCCTGTCAGGTCTGTAACAACGGTATCCTTCTCAAGCAGAAGATCCGGTCCACGGGCGACAATGTTCGGAAGACTGATAGCCTCCTGGAGTGACAGGTTCCAGTCGAGCACACCGATAATGGTTTTGGCAACATAGGCAACGATTGAAGAACCTCCACGGGAACCGATAATCAACCTGATTTCACCATCGGAATCCATAACAATGGTGGGAGACATCCAGCTTCGGGGACGTTTCCCAGGACCAACTGCATTGGCAGCAAGACTGTCGTCTCTGTAAGGCTCGAAGAAAAAATCGGTCAACTGGCTGTTGAGCATAAAACCTCCAACCATGTTCCGGTTTCCAAAAGACACTTCTATGGAACTGGTCATGGCCGCTACATTTCCATCACCATCCACGATTGAAAAATGGGTCGTATTGGAACTACCGTTTCCGTTCAATTTTTGAGGCTTTTCATTCATTAACCCTCCCGCAGGCTGGCCTGGTTGAACCGCGGGCAATGCAGTCTGCGGTTGGATTAAACGGGCGCGCTCCTTTAGATAATCTTTATCAAGCATTATCTCAAAGGAAACATCAACAAATTCCGGATCGCCTATGAAATCATATTGATCGATATGCGCCAATCGGCTGGCCTCGGCAAAAATATGTACCGCTTCCAATGAATTGGGCTTCATTTCCGAGAGATTAAAATGCTCCAAAATTCCAAGGATCTGGAGAACAGTGACGCCCCCTGAAGATGGCGGGGGAATGGTGCAGACTGTCCACGCCCGATAATTTCCACACACCGCTTTCCGCTTTTCAGGACGATAACTGCTCAAATCCTCCAGAGTCATGTCCCCCGGCCAGATCCATCGACTGTTTACTGCGCCTGCAATCTTACCGGCCAATTCCCCCTCATAAAAACCGCTGGAACCCTGCTGAGCAATAATCCGCATGGTTTGCCCCAGTTCAGGATTTATCAGCATTGGCTGCCGGGATAATATCCGGGTCGCAAAAAATCGTCTTGTGTCCCGAAAAAGCCACAGGGAAGGATCCTTGGCCACCTGTTCTTGCAGTCGCAGAGGCATGGGAATACCTCTTTCCGCCATCTCAATGACAGGCCCGAATAATTCGTCCCAGCTCAAATTCCCATGCTCCTGATGAGCCGCATTTAACATAGCCACTATTCCGGGAACACCCACCGAGCGGCCACTGACCACTGCAACCCAAAAAGGCATCCTGAAACCGCCAGGCAACAGAAACCGTTGAGGGGTCGCAGCATGCGGAGCGATTTCCCGTCCGTCGTAGACTGTCACTTTACCACTCGCTCCCTCGCGATAAAGTAAAAAGCCGCCTCCGCCGATGGAACTCTCAGGCGGCTCAACAAAGGTCAGAACCATTTGCACAGCAACTGCCGCATCCAAAGCGCTTCCTCCCCTTCGAAGCATCTCCAGGCCGGCCTGAACCGCATAAGGGTCAGCAGCCGAAACCATGTACTCTTCAGCATAACGGAGAGCAGGCACCGCGGACAAATGAGCAGCATTGTGAAATCGGTAGGCAGAAAATCCAATTAAGCCTGTAAACCCTGCAACACCCAGTAAAAACAAAAAAAGGCTTATACGAAGCCAACGCCACATCTGTTAATCACCAGAAAGAAAAATTGCCGGTAAAAAATATCCAACATCGTTAAATTTGTGCGAATCAATTCGCACCTACATGTAAAACCCTCATCCGATGCAAACAACCTGTAGGTGCGAATTCATTCGCACTGCTGAGCTTTGCACACTCATGGGATTCATTTTTGGCGCATCCGGTTGTACTGCGCCTCTGTGCGAATGAATTCGCCCCTACATGTAAACGCACATCCGATGGAAACAACCATACAATGCCTTTGCGAGTATCCGATTTTTTTTGCGAAACTACGAGCCACCCTGGCTTTCATAACCACAACGCCATGTGTTTGTCAACCTAAGGTGCCAATTAAAATAGAGCGAATATACTTGTTACAAAGCCTTAGGCCATAGGCAACCCGAAACTTTTCCTTGCGATCTTCAATGGTATAAATTATGGTTCAAGTATTGAAATGGAACTATTTAGATTCATTTATGTATTCCGGGTTCTCTCTTAAGCCGGAACGAAGCTCAAAAAATAATAATAAGTTAGGGGAAATTATTTCTATGTGGCCTTTTATACGCCCATATAAACTACATAATTTTTATTACCTTTATCTGTTTGTTATATTAGAAATTTTTTGTTTTTTGTTCTGGCTTCCGGCTGGTTGCAGTCAACCTATGGAGAGGGAAAGTATCAGTGTCCTTGAATCGATTTTAGAAAAAGGCGAAATGGTCGTTTTAACCCGTAATGCTCCTACCACCTATTATTATGGGCCTGAGGGTGAATCCGGTTATGAATATGACCTTGTCACTGCTTATGCCGATTATCTTGGCGTGAATGTAAGATTTAAAATACGTAATACTGTTGAAGAGGTTCTTGAAGCACTGGCAAATGGTGATGGAGATTTTGCCGCTGCCGGCCTGACACTTACCGATGAACGGGAAAAATATTTTCTTTTCGGCCCTCCATATTTTCAGGTTCAACAGCAGCTTGTTTGCAGAAGAGGCGGTCGAATGCCCTGGTCCATTGAAGAATTGGGTCAGGTAACCATTGAAGTAACAGCAGAAAGCAGTTACATGGAAAGGCTTGCAGAAATAGAAAAAGAAGTACCGGATCTCAACTGGCGGAAAACAGAGTATACAACCGAGCAAATCCTGGAAAGGGTGTGGCAGGGGCATGTTGACTGTGCTGTGGCAGATTCCAATATTGTCTGTATAAACAGGCGTTACTTTCCAGAATTGCTGGTTGCATTTCCTGTCAATGAAATAGAAGAGCTGGCATGGGCACTTCCTCCGAATGCATACAAGCTGAAGGAGAGTATGGAAAAGTGGTTTAGTGAGGCTGAAGACTCACTTTCGGCGATACTTTACGGGCGATACTATTCTCATGTGGAATTTTTTGATTATGTTGATACCGCCCGCTTCAAGCGACGTATCTACACCCGATTACCTTCTTACCAGGCGTTTATGCAAGAAGCAGGTCAAAAGTATGGTATCGACTGGAAATTTTTGGCTGCAATGGCATACCAGGAGTCCCACTGGGATCCTCAGGCACGCAGCCCAACGGGAGTAAGGGGTATAATGATGCTGACCCAGAGAACTGCAGCCCAGCTGGGGGTTAATGATCGGCTTGATCCTCGCCAGAGCATCTTGGGAGGAGCCCGTTATTTCTCCAATCTCTATGAGCGTTTGCCCGAGGAAGTCCCAGAACCGGATCGGACATGGATTGCCCTTGCTGCATACAATGTTGGAATGGGTCACATATTTGACGCCCGCAAATTGGCACGGCAAGTGGGCAAAGAGCCCAATTTATGGGTGGAATTCCGGGAAGTATTGCCGCTTCTTGCACAACCCCAATATTATAGGGATCTCCGCTATGGATATGCCAGGGGGAACGAACCTGTGCGGTATGTTGCGCGGATCAGAAATTATTATGATATCTTAAACAACGAATTCGCAGAAGTTTTTGAATAGCCTGTTGAAATCAGCCTTTTTCAACAGGCTGTTTTTCTGCAGCAACTAGGCGATATCCACTTTCGTCCTTTCCTGACCTGGTTTCCATTCAATTTCAATTTCAAACTCGTGTTTATCGGAGTCCTCAATTTCGTATTTCAACTCCAGCTTGGTCCCTCCTTTCGGACGTACCTCTACTTGTTTATCCCCCTGATTGAGAGTAAAAAAACCTTGCTCTTTGAGTTTCTGCCCGATCCTGATCAGAAAATCTCCGATTTCTTCAACACTGCGCGGCTCTTCGCTTGAAAAAATAACCTTTTCGGCCATCTTCCCCACCTCCGTTTGGTTAAGGTTTTACTGGTGTAATATGTTTGCATCAAAAATGGTTTAAATTATAATTAATGTAAAAGCGCAATGGTTGTCAACAATAATAGGCTTGAAGACTTTGAACATTTCAGCCTTCACCTGACGGTCAGAAGTCCCGCCGGTAGTTGATCCCGAGGCCCCCCTGAGCATCGGTTCCAACTTCGCTTTCCACGCTCACGTACCTGTGAACTTCGACTTCGACTGAAACCCTGTCCCTCCCGGTACCCAGGCCTTTGCTCATACGGAGGTAGACATTTTCATGCAGGTACCTGCCCATATCCAGAGCAGCTCCATTGACTTCTTCTCTGATCACCAACTCATCGAGGCCGAAAGTCGTCCTGAGAGTGCCCAAGATGTCAAAACCTTCCTCGGCTCCGGTTGTCAGAACACGCAGGGCATTGGCAAGGCGCAGGGCCTGGATAGGGGTCAGCTCCGTAACTGTTCGCCCGAAAATAACCGTGGATAGAATCTCGTCAGAAGGCAACGGCGGGTCTGATTCCATGGTGATCACCGGTTCCGTGGCACTTCCGGTCAGGCGTACCCGCACCGTAATATCCCTGCGAGCCCATTCCGCTGTAACATTGAGAACAGGCACAGGAGGAGTTGCACCGGTGAAGATAACGTTGGCCTCCGTAAGCTGGAATCTTCGGTCGAGAAAAGTAAAATTGCCCCGAACCACAGATAGTGTTCCCCTCACTAACGGTTCCTGGGCCGTACCGGTGACAGCAAGATTACCTGAAAACTCGGCATCCAAACCCCGTCCTCTGATGAAAAACCTTGCAGGAAAATTTAGCCTCAAATCAAGATCTACCCGGTATGCAGGATCATCCACAGACTCAGCAAGCCTTTTCGCCGGGTCAACGTTAATTTCCCTGACCTCTAACCTTGCGATCGCCGGACGGGTCTGGTCGGCAATGGCGAGCTGTAGAGGATCAAGAGTCAGATCTCCGGAGGCTCTGGCAGAGCGCGCATCGCCGGAAAGCTGTACTTTGCCGGAAACCACAGCAGAAAGTTCGGAAGTTCTCAAAGCATGAAATGACCGGAAGTTAACCGAGGAGCTAAAGGAGAAGTATTGGTCCGGATCAATCGACAGGATGCCCTCAGCCGTAATGCGGCCACGTTCTCCATCCGTTGCGCTGAATGAATCCAAAATAAGTTCACGTCCTTGGGCCAGAAAAGTCGCATTGATCCTGTCCATAAACATGGCCAGCCTGTAATTTTCATATCTGCCTTCGGCTAAAAGGATGCGCCCCTGAAGAAGCGGATACCCAACAGTCCCTTCCAGGATCAGATCCAGGGTTACCCGGCCGGACAGGAAATGGCCATCCAATGGAAAAAAGGTTGTCAGCGCTTGGATATCAGCCGTTCCGCTCAGGCTTCCCTGAAGATTTCCTTCCGGAGAAACTTCCAAAGACAAGGGTGTCAGAGTGAGCACCGCCGGAAAAGAAACTTCTAAACGGGTGGGATCCGGACCCAGTCCNGTCCCCCAAACACTGGCGGAAAAGCTTCCCTCCTCCAGCACTCCGGTGGCATTCAAAACTGATGGTAGTGGCAGCAGATCCGGATCTGTGATGATAGACAAATCCGCTGAAAAATCGAATTCGAGGACAGGACCAGCCGGAGGTCCGGAAAGCAACAGTTGCCCTTCTAAAGTTCCCCGCGCCGGCACGGGGTAAATTACTGAGAAAAACTCGACCGGAAAAGATTCCAGAAAGATCCGGATATCGGCCTCCCCTGGGCTAACCTCCCCCCCGGCTCGCAAACTCCCTTCGTCCACCAGCAGAATCATCTCAGTCAAACGGAAGCGGTTATCACTCATGATCACTGTTGTCGGCTGTTGGAGACGAATGGGGAAATTGGCATACTCTCCACGTAATTCATCGATTCTGACCGTACGAACCGCATCCAAAAACGTGACAGCACCCGACCATGTAAGGCTGAAAGGATTTACCGCCTGCCCCTCAGCCGCCACCCTGAAATCAAGCGAATGGAGGTCTCCGGAAATTTCGGCGTCAAGCCGGGTGAGTTCAGCAATTTCTGTTCGGGCCTCTTTGAGACTCACCTTAACTACACCTGCAGGGCTCACGAAGGTATCCTGAACCTCTCCGGTAAGAACCAATTCCGAGGTTGAAAATCCATTGAAAGACAGATGTTGAGTATTAATCTCAAGTGTTGTTCTCTGCATGTCCTTATCGGGCAAGAATTCCAGCTTAGCAGTTCCCTCCCCTTTAAGCTCAAGACCTGTCAGAGCCACAAGAAATGAGAGGTCCTCGGCCTTTCCTTCTGCAGTGCCGGAAAGCACTTTATCAGCCAGGTCCGCCTGAAAATCCGCCCAAACGCTCAGTCCCGGAGCTTGCGCTTCAAATTTCCTTACCGTAAGGTACTCCTCATCTTTGAGCGTAAAAGCACCGGAAATCTCGACAGGTTGCTGCCTGTACTCTGCAGTAAGGTTCAGCTCCCCATTAATCTGCGATGGAAGCCCCAAAAGAGAGAAGCTCGCCACCGGTTGAACAAGCGGCTCCCCACTTAGGCGAACATTGGTGCCACGAGCGGTTCCTTTCACTGAGAAATCCAAAAACCCACCCGATACATCCGTTTCAATATGGAGAGAACCCTCCGCTTCTCCGGGCAGGATTGCCAGATCGTGCAGGAATGCCTCGGATGTCACAGCAAACCTTTCCTGCTCAAAGTCCGCCTGACCGGACCCTCTCAACTCAAACTGCCTGCCGGTCAGCAAAAATTTTCTCGCACTGATCACGGAATCAGCCAATTTCAAATCCGTAAAGAGTGAAACTTCCTCTCCGGCTCCTGTCCGGGCAGTTTCTGGCCACTTTTCGAAACCGGTAGCCATAGCCTGAAGCGCTATGTCAATTTCAAGCAACTCAAGGGAGCCATGAATTTCGGAACTTATTCTAAGATTATCTGGAAAAGCATTACCACTGGTTTCAAGAAAACTTTCAGCATCGGTAATATGAATATCAACCGTGGCTTCAGTCCACCATCTTTCGCGCTGCAAAATTCCCGAACCGCTTACATTTATACCGGGGGATCTCAAAACAAACTCCCGGACTCTAAACAAATCGAAATCATTGGTGAAAAATGTAAACCATCCCTCCACAGGAGAAAAGGCAAACAGCTCGTCGAAAGCCACATCCACTCTCATATCCAGTGATTGCTCTGGGATATCAAGCACGGCATCAATTGACAAATCGACCGGTCCGGACGTGACCAGAGCCTCTTCGAGCCTCAGCACCTCTTGGGTCCCTGCCAGACGCACCTTAAAATCAGCTTCGGTTCCAAACCATGCAGCAAGTTCGGGTGGAATCCGTCTCTTTTCGGCAATGGCTTTTCCGGATAGAGACAAGGAGAACTCAGGCTCAAACGATATTTTTACTATGCCCTCACTCTCCCCGTATTCTTCGACAATCACACTGAAAACGCCCTGCCAGTCCCCAACCGGACCTTCTCCACGCACAAACATCCGAATCGACCCGGCATCAGGCAGTCCCATAAGCGTCCCGACCATCCCGCCGGGGGCTTCCTTGACACCTGCTTGCACAGAAAGCCATTGGGTGTCAAAATCATGCTCGATTTCGAGTATAATTCCATCATCGGAGTTTTCTGGTTCCTTTAAGGGGTGAAGTGCTGCAAAAACTTTTCTCCTGGTATCCAACCCGGCCTCCACCTTCAACTCGTGGGCACTGCCAAAGACATTTTCTTCAATACTCAATCGGCTTATCAACAATTCTCCAACAATCAATGTGGGCAAAGCAGGAATAGAAAATGATTCCGTACCCATTGGTGCAGCCTCGGCAGCTTCCTCAAATTGAGGAATTCTGTGCCAATGGATCCGCTCGGCCCGGACATAGGGAAGATGATAGATCATCCTAACCATGTCAGCCAAGGCCCAGGTAACCCGGATATCCTCCAGGATCATCCAGACCCCCTCAGCATCGGAAACCACCACACGCCCGAATTCCATCCTCCAGGGAGGTGTCCCTCCAAAACCCTCAATATTGACATGATAGGGCGTCTGCCGGGTATACGCTTCTATAAGCTCACCGGCTTTTTGCTGTCCGTACTCTGTCTGAAGAAACAGAAGCATCCCTGCAAACACAAGAAGCATCAGCACCAAAATACCGGCCAGGATACCCCCGGCCCATTTAAAAATATTCTTTATATATTGTTGTTTCATTGTTTTTTAATTTTTAGCACTATGGTCTGCTCGCTCCATAAGGCAGTAAATTTTTAAAATGCCTGCCCTATGCTGATGTAGACCTGGAAAGAGTCATCCACACTTTCGCGATCCCGGAGCGGAAAAGCCACATCAAGACGAATGGGGCCAATGAGAGTGTAATACCGTAAACCCACTCCCGCACCCCAGAACAATTCATCCCCCAGATTCGGAACAGTACCCTCGTAAGCCCGTCCACCATCGAGAAAAACAGCAAAACCAAACCGCTCTGAAAGCCTGCTGCGCAACTCGAAGGAAAGTTCCACCACCGATTTACCACCTATTGGATCGTCATCGACATTAAGAGGCGTCAGGCTCTGATATGGGTAACCCCGCACCGATCCTCCTCCCCCTGCATAGAACCGTTCAGAACCAGGAACTCGCGCTCTGCTTGCCCCGACAATCTGCCCGTACCGTCCTCTGGAAGCCAAAATCATTCTTCTGTTATCCAGCACCTCATAATAGGCACTCCCCGTAAAATCGTAACGAAAGTAGGTTACATTGTCGCCGAATGTCTCAACAAAGGGGGTGGTCAGAACACCCAAAGTATAACCCATGGTAGGATCGAGCAAATCATCCGTGGTGTTGATGCCCAAAGAAAGAGGAAAGGAAAGCAGCGCGAAAGTGTCGTTGATTCCGTCCTCATCAACATAAAGGTAATCATACCCAATACCTGCGCCTGCCGTGATGTTTTCTGTCAGGTCCCGCTCGATCCTTGCGGTATTCCGGAAGCTTCTGCTTTCAAATGCATCCGAATCCTCCCGTGCCAACATCGAACGGAGAACCAGTCTCTGGTCATCACGGTAAAAGTAGGGTTTTTGGAAGTTGGCATCCAGAGACTGTCGAAGTTCGTTGCCCGATAACAAAATCTCGAAACCTTCCCCTCTACCCAGCATGTTCCTGTGCTCCCATCCCAGAAGGGCTCCAAAACCGAAATCGGTAGTGTAGTTCAGACCGACCCTCATGGTCCTGTGCCTCCTCTCCCTGAGATGCAGAAACATGGGCAATCGATCGGTTTCTGATACAATCTCCCCCTTGCTAAATTCCACCACACTAAACAGGCCCGAGCGGATCAGTTCAATTCTGGCTTGCTCGATCAATTTTCGCCGAAAAAGCTCGCCTCCTTCCCATGGAAGCATCCTAACCGCATGATCCTCTTTGACCCTTCTCAAACCCTCAATTTCTGTATCCCCGAACCAGGCTATGGGACCGGGTCTGACCTGGAAAGAAACTTGCACCGAGTTGGTGTCGTGATCGGCAACCACATCCGTTGCCAGGATTTCCGGATAGGGATGGCCAGAATTGCCTAAAAGCGAAAGAAGCTTATCCCTCGAATTCAGGATATTATCAGCTCTAAAGGGCGTATTTGGGGTAAGCCCGATATCTTCAGGATCAGGTAAAAGCTCAGATGGCTCCCCCAACGGGTCAACAATACGCACCTTTTCCAGAAAAAACCGCGGTCCGGAATCGATAAGAAAAATTACATGGTAAGTTTCATTTTTTCGCTCAACTTCAAGCTTGATTTGAGTTTTAAAGTATCCTATAGACGCCATCGCCTCCCGCAAACGCGGAATGTCTTTTGCAGCGCGGTTTCGAAGCAAACGAGCCGAAGGCAGCGCCTGATCTCGATAAATGTATGTATCGGATACCGCGCGCAGTAACTCCAGCGAGACATTNTCAGGAACTCCTTTGAATTCAACGGTATATTCTCCCAGTTCCTCTCCTTGAACCTCGGAACAATCATAAAAAAAGCAAAAATACACTACCAAAACAAAAGAGAACCCAAAAATACCACCCGGACCACGAAAAAGCCTGCGCCAGGATTCCATCAGAAAGTTACCTTCTTTCGCTCGGATTGAATCATTTCAAATACTTATACTCTCGGAATTTTTATTAGACATTTTTGGTCAAACGCGAGTTTAGATGCGAGTTTTTACATTCTCAACAGGTTATAAGAGGGTACGAGCTTTCGGGTTTTTTAAAAATGGTTAAGAAGTGAAAACCATCGGTATTATTAGATTTAAGCAGGATATTTGTCAATGATAATGTGACTATGGTATGAAAATTGCTGCCCACAAATTCATAAAGCGGGAAAATCTTGTGTTTTAGATTGACGCAATGGTTTGCTAATCGAAGAGGTGTTTAGATTTAAAAAAGTATTGAGAACTTACTGTTAATTTTAAGCATGAATGTAAATGATATCAATGGATTGGTTGGCTTGGAGTTTAAAGATCCGGATTAAGCGCGTAAACCCCAAATCAGTGCTGCCATGAACCATTCTGATTCAACCCAAAAAATGTTCCCGTTCATACTGGAAAACATTGCTATGGAAGTAGGAAAACTTATCGGTGAAAACCTTGAGCTTCAGAGCGAAAATATTGTTCATGGGGGTTTACAAGAGCTTTTTTCACCTCCTAAAAATAAATTCGTTGTGACCAGCCTGAATCTTAAGGAAAACCAAGCCGAAACGGCCCATCTTCTAATGGAGTTGGAATTGGCCGTTGATTTGGGCGGAAAACTGTTATTGCTTCCGGAAAATGAGGTCAATGCCTACAAAAAACAGGGCAAACTGGACGGAGAAATACTGGATGCCTTTTCAGAGATCGTCAACATTATTACCGGTGTTGTCAACTCCACATGTCAGGAACATATTCCTCAGAAAAAGCTTTATTTTATAAAGAATGATCCGGTAGTCCTGGCTCCCCCGTCCACTGATTTTTTTTCCCACACAACTGCCCATAGCCTGATGTCAGGAAACCTTATTTTGGAAAACGGAAAGCCAGGCATTTTTCAGCTATTTTTTCCAGACTACCTTGTCCATGATCAAGGCAAGACTTCGCAAGATAGGCCCGAAAAAACAGGGAACCAAAAAGTTTTCTTTGAAGAGCTTCCGGGACAGGAATTTTCCACCGGGAAGACGAATGTAACGATTCATACGTATAAAAGGGATCTGACAGATGAACAGGTTTATGTCTATGAAACTGATCAAGAGAGCAGTTTGGTAAGGAGTAAATCGAACGAGATATCAACGAAACCGGAAGATACTCCGGACCGCTCTTCACATCGCGAAAAATGCCTTGATATAAAAGATGTCGCAGTTTTTTTACTGGAAAGTCTCGATTCGACACGAAAAGAGATAGAAGCACTTTTGGGAACCTCTCTCGATTTTACAGGACAGCAGACAAAAAGTTGCTACAAAAAAGATATTTTGGGCAGCACCAGGGGTAAAAAAGTTCTCAGCAGGATCGACGTTTCAGGAGATAAAGCGGAAGAAGCCTATATTCTGTTACCTCTCAAAGATGCCCTTTTTATCGGCGCAACCTTGTTATTGATGCCTCCTGAAGCTATTACCCAGAGCATAAAACAAGGTAAATTCGAGGGAGATTTGGCCGCTGCGTTCGGAGAGATTATCAATGTTCTGGTGGGATGCTACTCAAACCGGTTCAGGACTGATTTTCCCATAAAGCTGGTATTGAAAAAAGGATCCGTGGAGTCACTTGTGGCATCTCAGGTGGATCTGGATGCAAACCAGCCTTTCCGGGCTGATAACTACTATATGGTTTCGACTTCGCTTCAGATGGAAGACACTCTGTTGGGCCCTCTGGAGATATTTTTCCCTACGGCTTTGTTGGGGTTGGGACAGGATATTGACTTTGCCGATGGTGTCGAGAAAAAAAAGCCTGCGGTAAAATCCCCGGCTCTTGCAAAAGGTCAGAAAGTTTCACCCAAAAATAGTCAAGCTTCTTCAGTGGAGACAATTATTGAAACAGATACAAGTCAAGATATTGACACTTTTTCCGGTGTCGCTCCCCACGAAAATTCAGCTTCGGTGGTCATCATAATAGGTCAGGATTTTTCACAAGTTGAAGTTTTGCAGGATATTTTTGGCGAAGAAAACGTTGAGCCGGTTTTGCTTTCGCTGGATGACGATTTCAGGCAATACATCAACCACGAAAACCTGTGCTGTGTTTTTTTATTGCTGGAAAAGCTCAATGAGCAGGGATTTGCCAAAATTATAAAGACCAGGGCTATGTTGCCGATGGGGCGTCCATTGATTGTGATCGGACCCGAATGGACCCAGAATTCGGTTTTAAAGGCTGTCAAGTACGGAGCCACCGATATTTTGCTTAGCTCTGCAGAAAAAAATTCAATTCGAAAAAAGTGCTACAAACATTTATACAGCAATCAGGGATAGAAAGAAATGAGCATAATCCGGATTAAAACAGTCAAAGATGAGATAACCGGAAAAGAGCATGATGAGTTTTTGGAATTTTTGGCGCCGGTAACGATTGAAAATCCAGAAATTACTGCAGAATTCATTTCTGAAGTTATTGAGCACTTTGAAATATCCGATGAAAACTTGATGGTTTTAGAAAAAGATCCTGAAAATGAGGAAGCCATTGCTTTAATTTTCCGGGCCTTTCACACCATCAAAGGTACTACATCCTTTTTGGGCATTACCCCTTTGTACGAACTTGCCCATAAAGCTGAAAAGCTTTTGGATGAAGTTCGCAAAAAGCGATTGAGCTTCGAAGGCATTGTGGCTGACGCCACTTTTAACGCTTTCGATCTTATAAAAAATATGATCAAGGATCTTGAAAAAGCTCTATTAGCGGGTAAAAAATTTGTCCCCGGTCCAAAACTTACCGCGGTGCTTGCTCAGTTAAAAAGGGCCATGGCGGGCGGACAGACGCCTGATAGTAAAAAAGATGAAAGAAGCTTATGACGCTGATAGTAGTTGATATTGCCGACATGCTTATTTCCAATAATCCTGATGAAACACTGATCACTTATTCTCTGGGTTCCTGTATTGCAGTGTCCATTTATGATCCGGCCATTCGACTTGGGGGATTGATCCATTGTATGCTTCCGTTGTCCAAAGTAAACAAAGCAAAAGCCCAGAGCCGTCCCTGCATGTTTGTGGATACCGGTTTGCAATATATGCTTGGTCAGCTTTACGAATATGGCTTGCGAAAAACTAGGGCTATCATCAACGCAGCCGGCGGTGCACAAGTGCTCGACAGTCACGGAGTTTTTAAGATCGGAGAGAGAAATTTTACAGTACTCAGAAAAATACTATGGAAAAATGGGTTGCTTATGAATATTCAGGATGTGGGTGGCAACATGTCCAGGACTGTTAGTCTGACGATCAAGACCGGCCGTTTTTCGGTCAAATCGGGAGGTAGTTTGGTGCATTATGACATATCTTAATGAAATTGAAAAACATATCGATCAATTTCCGGATATGCCTCCTTTTTGCCAGAACCTTATTGCATATCTGAACAATCCTGATGCCGATTTTAAAAAAATCGCAAACATGGTCAAGTATGATCCCGGTCTGACAGCTAATATTCTCAAATTTTCCAACTCCTATTATTTCGAGGCGGTGCACAAAGTAAATTCAGTGCATGCAGCTTTGGTGCGACTGGGAACCAAAAAAGTCATGGAACTGGTTCTGGCTCTTTCGGTATCTTCCCGGCTTCTGCCATGTCTCCCCGGCTACGGATTCATGGCCAAAGACCTATTAAAACATTCCATCTGGACCGCTGTTGCAGCTCAGGAACTTGCAGATATTCTAAATATGAAGCAGGTGGATATGATCTTTACCGTCGGGCTCATGCACGATCTGGGCAAGCTGCTCTTGGACCCTTTTATCCAGATGGAAAGGCTGCAGTTCAATAAAATTTTTAAAAACCCGAAAGCTTCTTTTGAGCAGGAAGAAAGATCTATTCTCGGACTTGACCATGCCCAGGTAGGGGCCATGATTTTAGAGAGATGGCAATTGAGCCCTGAAATTGTAACCGCAGTCCGATGGCATCACGAACCTGATAAAGCTGATGAATATCAGGAACTCATTTATCTGATTCACCTGGCCAATATGCTTGCTTTATCAGAAGGCATCGGTACCGGCAATTATGGCCTGCAATACATTGTTTCTGCGCAGGCCATTAAGATACTAGGTTTAAAAAAGCATCATATTGAGTATGCTGCCAGCAGGGCGCTGGATAAAATGAAGGAAATAGAGGGCATCCTGGGATAATTCGTCCGGGTCCTGGCTTGCTGATCATGACGGATTTAATCCGCAATTTAATTGGGATAAAAATGAGGGCAGCTTTGCAATAAGTCAGGACACTTACAATCTCATTTCATTACATTTCAAAAAGGCTCTGGTATATGGATTATAATTTTTTAATTGTTGATGATTCGATGATTATCAGGAAAATGATTGCAAAAACGTTGACAATTTCCGGTCTGGATATCGGTGAAATTTTTTTTGCAGAAAACGGAGAGCAAGCTTTGGATCAACTCAGGAAAAACCGGGTGCATATGGTTTTTAGCGATATCAATATGCCGGACATGAATGGAATCGAAATGATTGAAGAAATGCGCAACCAGGATTTACTTCCTTCTATCCCGGTAATCATTATTGCCACCGAGCACAACCGGCAAAGAATTGAAACCCTTAAAGCAATGGGTGTTAAAGCATACCTGCGAAAACCCTTTATTCCCGAGGAGTTTTACAGGGTAATTAAAGAATTGCTTCATTGACAAATGGAGGCAAGCGCTTTGCAAAAGCACAACTCTTGAACTTTCTGCCCATTGCCGAATCTAACAAACCCTGAAAGTGAGCAAAAATGAATGCTGATGACCATGAACTTTTATTGAAAGTGTTTTCTTCCATATTTGAGGACTTTGCTTTTATGTTTGTGGAAAAAGCTTCTAATCTTGAAGCCGAAACTGCCGGAGAGTGTTTGAAGGCCAGCATCGAGTTTACGGGCAGCAGCAAAAAGGGTTATCTCGAAGTTATCGCTCCTGCGGATTTTTGCGATAAAACAGCCGAAAATATTCTTGGAACCGATATTGAAGAACTTCCGGAAGGTGCAGGAGAAAACGCATTGAAAGAAATTGTAAATATTTGCTGTGGTTATTTTCTGGCAGAAAAGTTTGGCACCGAGGAAATTTTTGACCTTTCCATTCCTGAAACCAGTCGGGTAGCTGAACAAGATTGGGTCAACATTATAAATAAACAGAGACATACCCTTTTTTGTGTGGATGAATCTCCCATACTGGTCAAATTTGAACAATCAGTCACCTAACATCGGGGTTCACATTGTGCGAATGAATTCGCACCTACAATTGAGAACAAGCCTTTTTACATAAACAGGTTACACTCAAGTGAGTTAACAAAGGATACCTATGATTGAAAGCAATAAAAAACATGCTCAATATATTTTCCGTGGTATTAATTTGAATGATATCAGAAATCGGAATGAAATGAGGGTGCTGGAACAACTGCCCATGATTCTGGATGAATATCCCGAATTCCAACCCGATATAATCGATATTCAAGATATCTACGCCCTCTCACTGAACCTGCTTCCCGCCTTTTACACTCAGGCATTTTCCATTGTTCTGAAAAAGCCCATAGATGATCAAAAGGTTCAGGATGCTGTTCGCAAAGCCATTGAAATAGTCAGGGGAAATCCTACTTGAAACTGGGGTAACTAGTGCCTGTCCGAAAACTCCTATACTCCCTCTCCCTTTGGGGGAGGGCCGGGGTGGGGGGTGAATGATATGAAAGAGGCAGAGGAGTTTGCGGACAGGCACTGCTAATTATTCGCTTCTAATTGCAGATCGCTCTAATGTCCACTGTGCTGAAAAAAACAATCATGTTCTCCAATTTTCATTGGCTATTCGAGTGCTTCTTTTCCCACCTCTTTTTCAAATCGGCGATATTTTCACTATGAGTCAATACGACGACCTCGTCATTTTTGCTAAGTACAGTGTCCTGATGAGCAAGCAAGAACTGACTGTCGCGATAAAAACAAATCACTTTGGCACTTTCCGGAAGATCCAGATCAAGGACACGCTTACCCTTCTCTTTATCTACGATGAAGGTGAAAAACCTTGCCTCTCCTTTGATTACCGTGGAGAGCTCCAGAACATCCAGACCCTCCACCATGTCCGCAAGGTATCGGCTGATAGTTCTGGAGGGCAAAATAGTGTCTTCCAGGTCCAGCTCCGAGCAAATACCCTCGAATTCAGTATTTTGAATGCTCGGGATTACCCGCTTGAAACCTAATGATCGTCCTACAAGGCTTGATATCAAATTTGCCTGGTCGCTGTTGCTGAGGCAGAAAAGCACATCCGTCTGGTCGGGACCCACCTCCCGAAGAATAGAGGGATTACTTCCGTCTCCTTTCAAAAAACTGCAGTCCAATGTATCCGAAAGATTGTCTATCCTTTCCTGATCTTGTTCGATGATGATAACCTCGTGGCCTCTTTCTATCAACAATTCAGCGGTCTTAACGGTGAATTCGCCGGCACCTACAAAAGCAATCCTCATGTTGTTTTATAACCTCCTTCCAATCCAGGTCCTGGGATATACCATCACCAGCCAGGCAAGTATTTCAAGTCTTCCCAGGAGCATGTCAATACAAAGAATTCCTTTGAGCAGGTTCGGCATTTCACTGCTGACCACTCCTGCGGAAAGCCCGACAGTAGCTGTAGCCGAAACCACTTCGAAAAGGGAGTTCATTGGATTATATCCCATATACAAAAACGGAAGCCATGAAAAAAGAATGATTCCTATAAAAAGCATAACAATGAGAAGGGCTTCCTGAATCTCTGACTCCTCCATACGCCGGCCGGCCATACTCGGCTCAACCACCGCGTGCATACTGACACAAGCCTTTTTGAGCAACACTTTTATAAGGTTTATGATCATCATCAGGCGTAAAATCTTGAACCCTCCTGCCGTTGAACCCATTCCGCCTCCCACGACCATGGCTATGATCAAAACGAGCATGGAAGCAGCATGGAGCTGTGAAAGATCCATGCTCGAAAAGCCGGCCGTACTCTGAGCTGAAAAAGCAAGAACCGGAGCATGATGAAGTGCCTGCGGCCATTGTGCCCCTTCTATTGTGATCATGAAAATGCCAAGTGTCAGGCTCACAAACCCGCCCATGATAAGAATACCCTGCAATTGCAAATTTGCGGTAGTGGGCCGTGAGTTTTTTTTGAAAAGCCCGTGGTAGAAATTCAAAGGGACCGAACCTGTCAGACAAACCAGGATAATGCCGAAGTGAATCACAGGACTTCCCAGTGCAGCCAGGCTTGCGTCATGGGGGGAAAAACCTCCTGTTGACACCGAGGCCAAAGTATAGAGAAGCGCATCAATGGCTTTATTTCCCAAAGCCAGTAAAAGAAAAAAGCCGGCCAAAGTCAGAGAAGTATAAACGATAAGTACACGACGAGCATGGGCTTTTGTACCCCCCACCAGGTCCTCTTCCACTACCTCGGTATCAGCGAATCTCTTGGCCGTCGCCCCTGGCCGGAAAAGCAGAGCCAAGGATAGAACTATGATTCCTAACCCACCGTACCATTGCATCCAGGCCCGGGCAAAGAGAAATGTCCCTGACATGTCCTCCACGTTTTTTACCGTACTGAGTCCTGTGGTAGTAGCAGCGGAGATGGTCTCAAAAAGGGCATCAGGAAAATTAAGCCCTGATCCCATTGCAGGAAAAGACATAACCAGGGGCGTAAAGAAGAACATGATAGCCACAAGAACCATGACTTCATTGACCTGGACCTCAACAGACGCCTGGATTCTCCCAAGAAGTCCGCCAATTCCTGCCAGTAGGCAAATAACAACTACGTATCTGACCGTAATATGCATCTCACCATAGATGAGTGAAACCGCCAGAGGAAAAACCGTCAACGAAGCGACCACAAGGCAGAGTTGTCCGAAATATTTTGCCAGGACTGAAAACCGGACAGCATAACTAAGCCCATCTGCTTGATTTGTCATGATTTACCTCTAAATATTCGTCATGGTGTCAGGTTTATTATCTGATTTAAATTTTTCTCAGAAATCACCCAAGGCGCCGGTACAATGTCCTTCGGGCAACACCCAGAATGTCGGCAGCTCTTTTTTTGTTTCCGTTAACTTGTTCCAGAACGTGCTTAATATAGCGTTGCTCAACTTCGGCAAGACTCGGCAGCGGCACGCTGGAGACACCAGTAAGCCAGGAAGGAAATTTTTGGTCGCCCGACCCGGATATGTAATTTCGGATACGCATTGGCAGGTGTTTGGATGCGATCTGACTGCTTTTACAGAAAGTAACGGCACGCTCTACAGCGTTTTGAAACTCGCGAATATTGCCCGGGAAAGGATATTTTTGAAGCGAGTACAGCGCATCATCGGTAAAACCCCGGATTCGTTTGCCCATTTGTGTGGCGAACCGTGTTAGAAATATGCCCGCCAAAAGTTCGATGTCCTCGCCCCGGTCTCGCAGCGGTGGAACTTCAATAGTGAACGTTTCCAGACGATAAAAAAGATCCTGGCGAAAATGTCCGTTTTCGACCTCTTTTTCCAGATCCTGATGAGTGGCAGCGATAACTCTCACGTCCACCTGCTGTTCCCGGTTGCTGCCGATAGGCCGGATTTTGCCGTCCTGGAGAATTCTTAAGAGTTTGGCTTGCAGAAAAAAAGGCATGTCGGCAATTTCATCCAGAAGCAAAGTGCCGCCCTCTGCCTCCTCAAAGAGTCCTTGGCGGGACTTTTGAGCACCGGTAAACGAACCGGCCGTATGGCCAAAAAATTCGCTTTCCATAAGCGTTTCGGGTATACCCGCGCAATTTACGGCAATAAAAGGACCTTTTTTTCGGTCACTTTCCTTATGGATTGCACGCGCTACCAATTCTTTGCCGACACCGCTTTCCCCGGTGATAAGTACAGGACCTCCGGCGGAAGCAATCTGGGTGATCTGATCGAACAAAATTCGCATAGGACGGCTTTGGCCATACATCCCATGAAAAGTTTCATATTCATGCATCTTTCGGAACTGTTTAATTTCCTCACGAAGCGTTCGGGTTTCGAGAGTCCGGATCACACAGTGCATAAAATGATCCAGATCCAGAGGCTTGGTCAGAAAATCATCGGCACCGGCTTTCAATGCATTGACAGCCTGTGAAATAGTCCCAAAAGCAGTGATCACCAAAAAAGCAGGAGGCGCATGCATGGTCTTTACTTTTTGAAGCAAATCAAAGCCGTTTGCACCCGGCAGGCGTATATCGCTGACAACCAGATCCGGCTCCCATTCGTCAAGAATTGATTCGGCCTGTTCCACACTCAAAACCCATCGGGAGCGAAAACCGGCATCACCGGTCTCATCGGCAAGAAGTTGTGCAAGCCCTCTGTCGTCTTCAACAATAAGAACCTTTTGCCCCAAGATTGCCTGGATGTCACTCATTTTTTATTTCCCGGACTGATTTCTGCGGAAGAAAAAAGGTAAAACATGCGCCCCCAAGATCACTTTTTCCCACCTCGATATAACCGCCATGTTCCTCCACAATCCCGTGGACAACTGCAAGACCCAACCCGGTTCCTTCACCAATGGACTTGGTTGTAAAAAAAGGTTCAAACAGTTTTGATTTAACATCATCGGCAATGCCAGAACCGTTATCGGCCACCTCAAACGTGGTACCCGCCGAATCAACATTCCAGGAAACTTTCACAACTCCTCCTTTTGCCGCCTGAATGCCATTTTTAATAAGATTGTTCAGAACTTGCTCCATCCTTATGGGATCAGCCTCAAAAACCACATCCGATTGTCCCTCCAGGATGATTTGGGTATCGTATTGCTCCGCCTCATGTAACAAAGAGGAAACCGCCGACCCTGCCAACTGTGACGCTTTGACACGCTTGGGACGGATTTCGCTGCTCCGGCTGAAATCAAGCAATTGACGAATAATTTGTTCCACCCGCGCAAGTTCATGCCGAATTTCCCTGAAACTTTTCGCAGCATGCAGGGTTATATCGTTTCTGCGCAAAGCACGCTGGGCCTTTCCATGGATGACACTCAAAGGCGTGCCAAGCTCGTGGGCCACACCGGCTGAAAGTTGACCTATAGCAGCAAGTTTTTCGGCCTGCCGAAGACGTTTCTCCAATGCTTTCTGCTCAGTTCTCCGCTGCCGGATTTCCATCTCAGCCTTATTGATATTATCCATCATACGGTTAAAATGAGACCCAAGCAAAACGATTTCCCGGGGACCTGCCGCCATAAAACGGTGATGTCGCTGCCCTCTGGCAATCCGCGTCATACTCTCGGACAAAAGATTTAAATGTTTCCCAAGAGCCCGGTGATGACCATAGAGAACCAGGATGGTCAACCCCAGAAAAGTGGCGATAAAAATGGCAAAAGCCTTATACCTGATGCTGCGTATCTGATCTTGAAAATCGCTGCTTCGCCGGGTAAGTTGCAAAAGACCGGTTATTCGGCCACCAGAATCCGTAAGAGGAACAAAGTGGGAATAAACCTCCTGACCAGCCACATGCCCGTATTCCCCGTACTGGTCCCCCCCGTATGCCAACTTGCCCACCTGCCCCGGATTGGGATCAGGTTCATGAAATCCGGGAATTGAAATTCTTTTCCCGCTGGTATCATACACATAGGCACCATAAACCTGATCCACCGAGAATGCCGACCTCAGTGTCTGTGTAATGCTTCCCTCTCGATTCCTTTGTATCGCATGGCTCAAGGGAAGGTTGATGGCCCGGGCCACCATTTCCAGATCGTACTTCATGCGTTTTTCCACCTGCCGCTCAAAGGCTTGAAGGCTCAAAAATCCCACTGTAGCAGAAACAACCATCATAGGAACCAGCACGTAAATTACCAAAGCCAGCCGAAGACTCACCCCTTTGCGAATCTTGCCAAAAATATGTTTTATGCCCTTAAACGAGCCAATTTTATACATGTGTCAAATATACACATGGAAAATCAGAAAAGTCAAGCCTTGATCTGGAGGTCAAAAAAATTTAAAATGCAAAATAACTTTCCGAATTTAATTGACATATTATTTTGATGAAGTAAAGTTTTATGTATTGGCATAACCTATGCACAATAAAAAGCGAAAATCCATAAGTCGATGTTCAAGTTTTTTCGTCATTCCGGCGAAAGCCGGAGTGCGAAAGTTGTACTTTCGCCTGACCAGCTGCAAGCCGATTGTAGCTTCTCAAAAAGTTCGTGTAGTTGATTTAAATTGGGTTTAACCTGGAGTGCGAAAGTTGTACTTTCGCCTGACCGGCTGCAAGCCGATGGTTCACAGATTGAATTTTATTTTTTTAATTGGCAAAATCAAAAAAAGGAGGTCATTGAATGAGTAAAGAATTTTTAAATGCAATGGGCAATATCAACCGAATCATGGTCATAACGCTGATCCTTATTTTTGGGTTGGCCGGAGTTTCTCTGGCACAGGAATATCAGCAGCAACCCGGAGAGCAGCAGCAACCGTACACGCCACCTGAGCAAGAGTATTCCCCGGCTTCTCCGGGTTTTACCCAGGATGAGCTTGAAAAGGCTGCTGAAGCATATGTGGGTATATTGGATATCCGCGAGGAAATACAGCAGGAGCTGTCTGAAGCGACAGATCCGAATGCAGCTCAAAAGATTCAGATGGAAGCCAACGAAGAAATCTTAAAAGAGATTGAGAAACACGGGTTGGAAGTGACCAAATACAACGAAATTATTTCGGAGGCTCAACGAAATGAGGAAGTCAGAACTCAGCTTTTGGAATTAATCAATGAGATTCAGCAATAAATAGGACCGAGTTTTTGCCGGTGGTTTTAATTAAGCCACCGGCATAACAAACAGCCGTCAGCAAAATCACTCAGATCAGGTTTTTGCATGCTACCCTACCCCCCGTAAAGCTCCACCAGTTGCCGGTAGGCAAGATTTTTTCCTCCGAGAATATCGAGGGCGCTTCCCACGGTAAAATCGATATGACCTTTTCCCAGGTTTTCAATCATCTGGATGTCTTCCATGGAGCGAATACCGCCGGCATAAGTCACGGGAATTTTATTCCAGCCACCGAGCAGTTTAACCAGATCCATTTCGATACCCGAGCATTTGCCTTCCACATCCACCGCATGGATCAGATATTCGGAACAGTACGCGGAAAGCCTGTCCAATAGCCGGGAGTTAACGGCTTCACGGGTAAAGGTTTGCCACCGGTCCGTGACAATCATATAAGCATCGTCTTTCTTGCGGCAGCTCAGATCGAGAACCAGATGTTCTTTCCCGATGGCTTTCACCAGTCTTTCAAGACGATCCATATTGATAATTCCGCCATGAAACACCCATGAAGTGACAATAACCGCCGATGCCCCATAGTCCAACCATTTTGCAGCATTGTGGACATTGATGCCTCCTCCGATCTGCATTCCCCCAGGCCATTGTTCCAAGGCTGCTTTTGCCGCTGCTTCGTTGCCTTTTCCCAGCTGAATCACATGCCCGCCTGTAAGGTTATCCTCTTTGTATTTTTTCGCATACCATTCGGGAGGTTTTTCCGACGTGAAATTGGTTACCGGGCCCTGGCTGTCCTTATCGGACAATGTTGAACCGACGATTTGTTTGACAAGGCCGTTATGTAAATCGATGCATGGCCTGAATTTCATGTATTTGAATCTCCTTTGGTTTTTATAACTCCCTGGGTTAAGAAACGTATTTTGGACTTTTCAATTTGCAAAAGTGCCATTTTTTTTTCAAGGCCGCCTGCATATCCGGTAAGACTGTTATCGGAGCCAATCACTCTGTGACAGGGTATTAAGATAGACACCGGATTTCTTCCAACAGCACCTCCTACTGCCTGGGCTGACATGGTGTTTACGCCCCGCTTTTTTGCAATACATCTGGCGATCTGACCATAGGTCACCACTTTTCCCATGGGAATTTTTAAAAGTATATTCCAAACCGCCTTTTGGAAAGGTGATCCCGGAGGATCGAGCCGGATATCAAACATGCTGGATTTACCGGAAAAATAATCGGCCAGGTGCTCCCGAAGTGCATTTAATACAGGATGATTGGGCTGGCAGTACCATTGGGCCCTTTGGGAGGGATAGTGTTTTTGTCCGATAAACCACAAGCCGGAAAGAGCGTCCTCTTTAACGGCAGCAGTCATGGCTCCCAGGGGAGTATCTATGGTACAAGTATAGATCATTGGGTTCAATAATGTTAAGCCTCCAAAAAATATTCGATTAAACTAAATTGTCTCAAAGTTCATTAAATTCATGTAACCAGGGAAAAATTGTATTACCCTCTTTCCAACGCTCTGTATGGGAATGCATACGACAGCAGCAATAACTGAAGTTGCTTCGGCAGGTTCCAGGCAGACCTTTAGCTCCTGCTGTTGCAACTGTTACAGCAGAAACATTGTTGCGACTCACGCAGAGCATGAGTACGAATCGAGTAGGGGGTAGCCTCTCGGCATTCCCCCTCTCACACCACCGGGCATACGTTCTACGTACCAGGCGGTTTCGTTTAATTTGTTAACTGCTTGTACCTAATAGTTATACGGACCAATCC
>SL_3KL_010_SEDDRAFT_10000588_pt1 | contig 30307 bp, 28 predicted proteins | sample SodLakKL_010_SED_2_FD_10381 | JGI IMG/M metagenome (IMG submission 10381)
CGGTTTATGGTGGACTTCTAACAATTCTTCTGGTTTTGAAGCTTACTCAAGAGGAATTTATCATAGCGACAGCCACATCTATAATTCAAGATACAGAATGGTATCAGCCTTATCTGTACGTTGTATAAGGGATCCTGAATAACCCCCGGATTTTCAGCTTATTAGCCGATGGGACTAAAGGTACAGTTACAGACTATGAAGGGAATGTTTATCAGACAGTTTACATAGGAGGAGTTGAATGGCTGGCAGAAAACCTGCGAACAACAAAATATGCAAATGGCGATGAGATTCCCGGGGGGTTGTCTGACACTGAATGGGCAAACACAACGATGGGAGCATATGGAATTTACACTTACGGGGATATTGAAGGTATTGATTCAGATGAGCAGATGGTTGATGCATACGGTAAATTATACAACTGGTATGCAGTAGATGATGGAAGAGGCCTTTGTCCATCAGGATGGCATGTCCCTTCTGAAGAGGAATGGACTGCTATGGAGAATTACCTTATATATTCACTTGGTTATACAAATGAATTTGATGACCCGGAAGCAATCGGGAACGTTTTGAAAGCTGCCCGACAAGTTGGTCATGAGTGGGGAGGGGAACATGATACTGAAGAGCATCCGAGATGGAAATATGCTATTTCAGAGACCTCAACTGGCATGGATGTGTTTGGATTTTCTCTTTTCCCTGCCGGAAGAAGACATTATAATGGAGGTTTTTTCGATCTGGGAAGTCAGGCACAATTATGGCTTTCAACAGAAAACACACCTGAATTTTCAGAAGTCCGTACAGTATTAACCAGTTTGGGGTTTATCAGTAAGTCCGGTTATTTAAAAGGCAACGGCTATTCTGTACGCTGCATAAAAAGCAGTAATTAATCAAATAAAGAAGAGATTACAGGTAAGAAAACAAATGCCGCTGAAATTTTCAGCGGCATTTGTCGCAGTTGACCGACCAGGACTCGAACCTGGACTGGCAGGACCAAAACCTGCAGTGCTGCCATTACACCATCGGTCAGTGCCTTTTTAATGACCGTGCAAAATTAACAAAAAAATAAAAAATACAAAAACTTCACCCTTTTCAGTTGTTTGGCAGAGTGTTTTGATGTGACTCAACTATCACATTCAGGAGGTTTTCAGGGATCTAATATTTTTTTGGTTAACGAAGTCTTTCCCTTAAAATATTCTCAACTTCTTCCGCATCGGGATTTACAGCCAGAATAACTCCTTCGGAATCGATCAGAAACATTGCCCCGGAGCCGGTTATATTGTATTTGCTCCATACATTTTGTTTGTCATCAAGATCGATAAGCGATATCCAGGGATATCCATCCTTTTCCATGGCAATTTCAAATGCATCGGTATTGTGAAATTCGCGGGCAACAGCGATCACATCAAACCCTTTTTCATTGTATTTATGGTAAAGCGGAATTATACTTTTACTGCGTGTCCTGCAGGGAGAACACCAGGAAGCCCAGAAGTCCAGCAATGTTACCTCACCCCCAATAAGTTCTGAAACACTTAGCGTTTCACCCTCAATTGTCTGAGCTGAAAAATCAATATACTCATTGCCAGGCAAGGCAATTTTCATTCCTTTCAACCTATTGGCTATTTCTTCGGTATAGGGATGGTCAGGTAAATGGTATCGCTGTCGCGGTCAACCACGGTACCTTTCAATGTGGAAGTGATCTTCTGCGCCGCCAATGCTGCTGGCATCAGGCAAAGGGAAACAATCAGCGCTGACTTGAATAAATGCTTCATTTGGATTTTTTTTTTGGATTTGGCACATATTATTAAAAAGTACTATTTCAGATCAGAAAAACCTTTTGAGGTTATTAATAACTGACTGAGTTTTTTGCAGCCGGGGCAACATACCGGTCCCCGGAGTTATCATGAAGCAGTTTGTATGTATCCTTACAGCCAATTGACCCTAAATCATGTTTAATTTTTTCTATATCATTCGCGCCAATAAACCCCAAACCGTTTTTTGCTAATCGGTTTTAAACAGTTCATCAACTTTCTGGTAAAAATCATCTCCTTCCCCCCTGAAACGGCCAATGATAGTCCTGTCGGCATCAAGTATGAACTTTGTAGGGTATGCCTCAACTCCATACATAACGGAAACATCCCTTTCAATGTCGTCATCGTTAAACAACTGCATCCAAATATCTGTTCCATGCTCCTCAACAGTTTCCCTCCATCTCTCATTTTGGTCATTGCATGCAACAGAAACAAACTCCACTATATCAGAGTACTTCTCATAGTATTCTTTCATCCTGGGCAATCCTTGCAGACAGGGCCCACACCAGCTTCCCCAAAAATGAAGCACAATAAAATCGCTGCCGACATCGGCCAGCGACACTTGCTTTCCTTCTATAGACTCAAGTATAAACCCGGGCGCTTCAGCCCCTTCCGTAACCACTTCCCGGGCCTCTTCCGCCATTGTGCGCTTTCTGAAGTCAGTCAGCCGTTTTTCCAGTCCGGGTTTAAATATCCCCTCTCTTATATCTCCCTCCAGGTGCTGATAATACTTATTCAGTGTATCAAGCGGCTGCCTCAGCAGTAAATAAGCTGAAAGTTCGCTGCCGGGGTTCTCCAGGATATATTCCATTTGTTTTTTCCTTCGGATTTCCCACACTTCACTCCTTTTGCTGAAATATTCATTTATCATCTCCCGGGGGGCGCCTTCTGCGATCAATGAATCAATCTTAAATTCAATTAAAACAGCTTCCGATACCTCTTCAACATAATCCCGCCTGAGTCTGCTAAATTCTTCATTAATCGCTGATCCTTCAGCATAGTAATCAAGGTAAAGATCTTTTAGCTCTCCTTCAACATAAATATTGTCCCGGGGTTTTATAAAAAGCTCCAGTTTTTTTCCCCCTGGATGAAGTTGCCTGCTATGCATTTCAACAGCACCTTTCAAGGGGAAGAACATCACAACTATGGGCTCATCATAATCGATGTCATAGAAAAAACTGCCGTTAACTGCATAAACCGTATCTCTTCCCGGTTCATCGGAGACAAAAAGATCGCTCATTGTCATATATTCAATAATGATAGTGTCATCTCCGATTTCCTTTATGTGAGCTTCAACATTATGGCGCGGGGTGCAGGAGAAAACAAATCCTGCCAGCAAAACAAAGATTGAGAGGTTTCTGATTGATTTCATAATCTTTTTTAGGGAATTAAAAATTGAAAAATCTGGTTGTTATTAATTACTGTCAATTAAATTCCAAATTTACCGGCCTGTGCGGGAAGATTACTTTTTCAGTTTAACTCCGCTTCATCATATAGTTTTAGCCCTTCTGAAGTCATTATCCACTTTTTACCCGTCATATCTCTGATCCTCACCCTGTCGGCTGTCCTTGCCGATGTAATTATCCTGTCCATTTTCTCATCAATAAAGATCGACTTACCCTCAGGTATCCTTAAAGTTAAGCTAATCGTAGAAAAATTCCAATTGCTTACCTGAGAAATTTTAAAAAAAGGATCCAGCACAAGCACCGAGTCGTATTGAGACCATCCGTAAGTTATCTTTTCTGCATTCCGGTCTGCCTGGAATCCTGATGGCCCCCTTGCTTCACGGTGAACGGCAAGCTCAACATCTTCTGTCCGGCTCTGCCTTATGTTCATCTGGACACCACCGTAGAAGCTGTCATCCATTTTTCCGATGAAAAACCCCCTGAATGGCCGATCAAAGGAGATATAACTGCGAAACCCCGCCACATCCACATCATCTCCCGGATGAAGATAAAGGGTTTCTGACGGCAGTTCTTCAAAGAGATAACTGTCAGACAGTGTTGAATATGACGAGTACTTCCTCACTTCCATTGCTCCGAAAGTAAGAAGCATTACAACACTGATTATCCAGATAAGGAGGGCAGCAACACCAATGCCGCGGTCTTTTGCCCTGAAATTGAAAATAAGTTTTATCCCACCATATATCAGTGCAACCAAAGGAATTGTAACTGTAAGGAAGATACTCAATAGAAGAATAAAAGCCGGTATTGGTTCTGTAACGGTTTGCAGGATGGTGCTGAACGGGAAAACTATTCCTTCAATAGAGGTTATTGGAAAGATAGCTGACTTGAAAAAGAAAGCTCCGAGGAATGTCATTAAAAGGGCAAACCCTGCAAATATGAAAGTAACCCCGACTAATATGAGAAGGATTTTCAATACTACAAGTACAATTTTACCCAGCACAGAAAAAATTTCGTTAATTGCGCCGGTTGACCTGCGGTATGTATCACCGTCCTTCATCTTTTTGAAGTTGCTTTTCACCCCTTCATACTCCTCCCTCACTTTCTTTTCTATATTGGAGATATTTACATTCTCACCTTTCATTTCAAGCTTTTGCGCAATGGTAGTTGCTTTTGGAATGGCAATCCAGAGCACTATGTATACCAGTGCCCATACCCCGTGGCCAACTATAAGTAGTATAATAAATATAATCCGGAGTATTACAGGATCGATTCCGAGATATGAACCGAGACCTCCGCATACACCTCCCAGTACGGAGTTGTCCGGATCACGGTAGAGCCTTCTGTTCCTCCGTGGAGGTTTTTCAGCAGAAGTCCGGGCCTCTTCTTCGACCTCTTCAGCTTCTTCGGCAAAATAGGCCGGATCACCCATTACGGCAACTACCTCTTCCACATCTGCAACAATTATGACCTGTTTATGATCTTTTACTCTGTCCTGAAGCAGTTCGGCAATACGGGTTTCTATATCCTGTACAACCTCCTTGCCTCCTTCCCTTTTCTCAAAATAAGCGGAAACATTGTCCAGATAGCTGCGGAGATTTTCATAGGCATCTTCATCAATATGAAAGATCACTCCGCTAATGTTGATTTTAATAGCTTTTTTCATTTTGGATTATTTTTTTGTTACGCTCCTTTTACTGTTAATTAACTCTACTGCTTTTATCAGATCTTCCCATGAGTTGTCAAGCTCTTCAAGGAACTGTTGCCCCTTTTCAGTGAGTGTGTAATATTTCCTGGGCGGACCCTGTGTAGACTCTTCCCAGCGGTAGCTGAGCAATCCGGCATTCTTTTGCCGTGTAAGCAAAGGATAAAGGGTGCCTTCAACAACTATCATTTTGGATTCCTTCAACTCCTTTATAATATCTGATGCATAGGCATCATTCTTTGCCAGAATTGACATAATGCAATATTCCAGCACCCCTTTCCTCATCTGCGCTTTGGTATTTTCAAGGTTCATCTTTTTTAAATTTAAGTTAACTTTATTCTAAAACTCTCTTCAAAATTTGTCATTAGCTTATCTCGCCAGGTAAAATCGGTTGAAAACTTAATCAACCGGTTTATTTCCTGAACTTGTCCCTTATTCTCACAAACTCATCCTGTACTGAATCTGAAATGCTGGAAATAGTGACAGGTTCTCCACTCATCTCCAGTTTTTGAAGCCTTGTTTCGGCCGGTGGAATAACGATCCATAATATTAAATAGATAATGACACCGGTACCGAAACCGAAAAAAGCCAGCACGATCATTGCAATCCTTATCCATACAACATCCACTGACAGGTATGCGGATATCCCGCTGCATACTCCTCCAAGAATGCGGTTATCAATGTCCCTGTACATTCTTCGGGGAGAATTCTTATTTGCAGTTCTATGAGCCTGTCCCTCTTCGTTTTCACCGGCAAAAAAGGAAGGTTCCCCGAGGATTTCCCTGATCTTTTCCACATCCTGCGGTGTAATTACCTTTACCTGCCCGGGATCGGCATCCATTAACAATTCGGCTATCCTGGCCTCTATATCGTTAATTATCTCTTCGCCTCCTTCTGTCCCCGAAAAATTTTTCCCTATCCGTTCAAGGTAATCCTTCATCTGAACATAAGCTTCATTATCAAGTGTAAAAAGGCGGCCCCCTATACTTACATCTATTGTTTTCTTCATACTTTAAGTTTTTAATAATACCTTCTATTGCATACTTGATTATTTTGCAAAGATATAAATTTTTTTTATTACCATGCAATACATAGTACTATTTTTTTATAAAAATCTGATGATTTAATTATTAAAAATTCACACATTTCTTCTCCCTCCTTATTTGTTATATATTTACTGATGCAATATTTTTCAGATACTATAAACCTCACTTTAAATATCAGTTTATGGCAGAGGGTTCGATCAGAAAGATGAAAACAGAAAACGCGGGTATAGTTAATTATTATCTGCCTGTGGGTGACGAGCGGATATTCATGAATGAATTGATCGGGAAGAGGATAAAATTGCTATTTCTTAATAAAATCCATTGCATTGGTTGCGGACGGCTTACAAAGAGATCTTTTGCACAGGGCTATTGCTATTCCTGTCTGCTGAACTCACCTGAAACTTCAGAATGCATTATCCATCCCGAAAAATGCATGGCTCACGAAGGTATTTCAAGGGATATGGAGTGGTCCAGAGGACATTGCCTGCAGGACCATGTAGTTTATCTTGCCGACACCACAGGATTAAAAGTTGGAGTGACCCGTCATTCCCAAATACCAACAAGGTGGATTGACCAGGGTGCAACCCGTGCTGTCCGGGTTGCACGCACACCAAACAGATACCTGGCAGGCCAGATAGAAGTGGGGTTAAAGAAGTTTTTTGCAGACAAAACCAACTGGCGGAATATGTTAACTAATAAAAGAACAGCAGAAATTAACCTGCCTGAAGAGAAAAAGAAAGCAAAAGGGTTTTTACCGGAAGAGTTCGAACAGTTTTTTGAGGAAGAAAATGAAATTACCCTTATAACATATCCTGTTGATCTTTATCCGGAAAAAGTAAAGGCTCTTTCTTTCGATAAAACCCCTGAAATATCAGGAATAATAAAAGGGATAAAAGGTCAGTACCTGATTTTCGAAAACGATCTGGTTCTTAACATCAGAAAGCATAACGGATACAAACTTTCAATCACTTTTTGATTGCAGGTGCAGGCGGGTTTTTGAAAAATTATGATAATATGAAAAAATACTTTACTTTTATTGGTCGTACTTACATAACTTCAACATATAGATTCCTAACCAAATTATAGTCTGCTTGATAAGCGTAATTAGAATAAGTTCAGGAATATCTGTAAAGACGGATTCAGGTCTGTTAAACCTGAAGTTTCCCGGTCTATTAATTCTTTCTTTGAAACTGCTATTCCAAAATAAAAATTCAATAATACAATGCTAAAAACTACCAATCCATGAACATGAAAAAATTTCCGTTAAGAAGCATTCCCCGAAGAAAGTTTCTTGAAATGAGTATGAAGGGGGGACTATTGGTGGCAGCAACACCTACATTGCTGTCTCATCTTGTATCCTGCAGGGAAGGTACTCGTCCTGCCATTGAAATGGACAAGGACACCATCTCTAGAGTTATCAGGAAAGCTCTAGAAAGAGGCGGTGAGTTTGCAGATGTGTACCTTGAAAACCGCATCTCAAGGCAAATTTCAATGGAAGAGTCAATTTTCAACAGCGGGGTGTATGGTATAAGACAGGGCGCCGGCGTAAGAGTGATTGCCGGTGACAAAACCGGTTATGCCTATACCGACGAAATTAATGAGGAGAACCTGATGAGAGCTGCGGAGGTTGCATCTTACGTTGCCAGAAACAGTCAGACCATTACACCGGTTGACATTGCTCCTGCCCAAAGAGAGTCATACATTACAGTTGCAAAACCCCTTGAGGAAATCGCAGACAATCAGAGGATAGAGATTATGGAAAGGGCAAACCAGGCAGCACTGGGTTACGACCCAAGGATCAGAATGGCAAGTATAAGCTATTATGATCAGGTCAGAAGCCGGATTATTGCAAACAGTGAAGGGTTATACCTCAGCGATGAGTTGCCTCTGCTCATGTTTATAGTCTCAACACTTGGAGAAGAAGGCAACAACCGTCATATGGGACGTGACAGACTGAGTCACCATTCAGGTTTCGAAATGTTTGAAAAAACCACACCCGAAGAGGTTGCCACTACAGCAGCCAGGGAATCTGTTGACATGCTTGTTGCAGAAGATTCACCGGCAGGTACAATGGATGTTGTTATGGAAAACGGCTGGGGAGGAGTGCTTGTACACGAAGCTGTAGGCCACCCACTTGAAGCTGATAACATCGCTAAGGGAATTGGTGCCTTTACAGGTAAAGTCGGGCAGAAAGTTGCAGCCGACTGCTTTACAATGGTTGATGACGGAACTATCCCCAATGAAAGAGGTACTATAAACTTCGATGATGAAGGAACTCCCGTAAAGAAGAATGTGCTTATTGAAAATGGTGTACTGAAGGGGTATATGACCGATATACTCAGTGCAAAGCAGCTGGATATGAAAAGGACGGGCAACGGCAGGAGGGAATCTTACCGCAATATACCAATCCCAAGAATGACCAACACATTTATCCAGAAAGGAGACGACAAGCCTGAGGATATACTTGCCTCAACAAAAAACGGACTTTATGTCCAGAGCCTTAGCGGCGGAAGTGTAAACTCAGTAACCGGAATGTTTAACTTCACATGCCGGGAAGCATATATAATTAAAAACGGCAAAAAAACCAAGCCTGTGAGGGGCGCAACTCTTATAGGATCGTGTATTGATGTTGTAACAAATATTGATGCCGTTGGCGACGATCTTGCTTTTGGTCCGGGTAATTGCGGAAAAGGAGGGCAAACGGCAGAAGTGTCAGTTGGACAGCCCACTGTAAGGATCAGAGGTATAAATGTGGGAGGAAGCAGGGCTTAATGTAAACCTAAAAAACAAGAAAAAACATGAACTATAAAGAATTAACAGAAAAACTGGTGGACCAATGCCTCCGCCTTGGAGCAGATGCAGCTGAAGTTTATCTCCAAAGCAGCAGAAGCCTGTCTATCAGGATACGAAATGCTGATATTGAGACAGTCCAGGAATCTTCACCAATGGGAATAGGTTTCAGAGTCATAGTTAATAACCGTCTTGGATTCAGCCACTGCAATGACTTCACTGACCGCTCATTAACCAGCACTATTGAAAGAGCAATTGCTTTTGCCAAACTTACTTCACCTGACGAAAACAATGTACTACCCGGTGATAAGGGATACACAGAAATTGAGGGTTTGTTTGACCAGGAAATTCAGAATGTTCCGATGGACAGGAAAATAAACATGGCATTGGAATTAGAAGAACTTGCCCTGAAAGATGAGCGAATTACCCATAGCTCCGGTTCCGGATTTGGTGAGAGGGAAACAGAAACATTCATTGCCAATTCAAACGGTTTGTCACAAAGCTTTAAATCAGGTTCCTGCTCTATCAGTGTAGGTGTGGTGGCGCAGAAGGGTGATCAAAGAAGCACCGGCAGCGAATCCAGCTCAAAGCGCTTTTTTGCCGACCTTGACCCTCTTCCTGAAATAGCCGAAACAGCATCTCAAAGAGCATGGGAAATGCTTGATCCGCAACCTGTAAGAACTCAAAGGGCAAGTGTGATATTTGACAGCAGAGTATCTTCCAGGCTTATAGGAGGGATAACAGGCGCACTTAACGGTCTCCGTGTTATGCAGGGAGCCAGCTTCCTTGGAGACTCAATGGACAAACAGTTTGCTTCAGATCTCATAACCGTTATTGATGACGGCACCAGGCAAAGAATATTAGGCAGCTCTCCCTTTGATGGGGAAGGAGTGCCGACAGCAAGGCGCACGCTTGTGGAAAACGGCGTTGTAAGAAACTTCTACTACAATACCTATGCAGCATCAAGAGCGGGTATTGAAAGCACAGGAAATGCTTCCAGGGGCGGATACACTCGTATCCCCGGAATAGGAACACACAATATCCTTGTCCCCGGAGGGGAACACACCCCTGAACAGATCATTTCACAAACAAGAAGGGGACTGCTGCTGAACAGCATCACAGGTTCAGGGCTCAGCTCCGTAACAGGCAATTTCAGCGGTGGTGCAGCAGGCTTTTGGATTGAAAACGGCCGCATTCAGCACCCTGTAAGGGGATTGACAATTGCCGGCAATGCTGAAGAGGTGCTTTACGGAATTGACATGCTGGGCAATGACACTGATATGAGCCGCTCTACAGTTGTGCCGACCTTCAGGGTAAGGGAAATGCAGATCGGTGGTGTATGATACGGCCAACCGGGCTGAATAATTGAAATATTTCAACAGAGTGAACACAATATTCTGATAACCGGTGTTTGCAAATATTACTGCGCCGCTTCTAAAGAAGCGGCGCATATTTTTCCCCATAAATCAGGGCTTTCAGGAAAGTAATCTTATTTATCCTTTGCAGCTGAATAGTATTGTTTAAGTGTTTCCAGCTCTTCCCTCCTGTCCATTCCGGGATAATAATTGAGCCATATACGTGATTTTCCTAACAGCTTCAGATATATTTGCTGCTTGCTTTTATTGACGGACATATCCTCAATTTCAATATAATGGACTCCTAAATAAAGTGTTTTGGGAAATTTTCTGAATCTTATTATTAATCCGTGATCATTAATTGTTGTCCTGATTTTCACATCCCCTCTTTTTAAAAAATTATCTATATCCTCAATTCCATTTTTGTAATTAATAGATTTCAGGTCTGCACCTCTTCCCGAATGTTTATAAAGCTTCCTTTTCACATCCCCTTTGGTTAACAAGAACTTACCCCTGTAATTCCAGTAACGGTTAAGCTGGAATTTTGCCGAGCCGTATCCTTTTGATTTTGCCCTTAACCAGTTATCCGATGCTTTTTCAAACTCCCCTTTTTTCAATTCTATATTACCGAGATAATAATAAACTTTTCCCGGACGGTATCCTGAATCTCTCAGCTTTACAAAATCATTAAGGGATTCTTCATAAAGATTTGAGTAAAAATATGCCAGTGCTCGTATCTCCCTGCTTTTGTTGTTTGCCGGATCGATTTCGAGAGACTTGCCGGCAAATTGAATAGCCAGAGGAAAATTGCGTGCAAGATAAAGTTCATTTGCTCTTACTCTTAATATCGAAGATTGTTTTTTGGGTGACAGATTTTCACCAACTTCAAGTGTTAGTTCTTTTTTCCCAAGCAACCCTATTATGCAAAGTGTAATACCGGGTAAAATGAAAGCTATCCATGACCATCTTACTGAATGCCGGTTCTGGCGTCTAGCAATCCGGGAAACCCAGTTGGCTGCAAACAGCCTGACTATCAGCGATAATATAGAAAGCCAGCTGGTTATTTTCAGCCATTGTTCTGTATCTTCATAAGTTTCACTTGATAATGCTCCTGAAAACAGGAACATAGCAGTTACAACCAGTATTATAATACCAGCTGCAAATGCGGGTATTTCACGTTTATATGAGTTTTTATAATCTGTTCCGGAGATATATTTATTCATCTTTATATTTAATTTAACAATATCCGTTATTGGTCAACACTATTCTTATTTCTGTCAAAAATAGCAACTTAACCCCTCTTATCTATGTGAAAAATTTGTAATTTTATTACCGGGAACTATTGTTATTTAGACTAAATTCATTGATTATTTCTCAATATTTATTAACCTAAAACTATGTATATGAAAACAAAACTATGGTTTATCCTCCCGCTGTTCGGGCTCATATTTGCAGCCTGTGAAAAAGAGGAGGCAATGATCGATGATGACACCCTTAAAAGAGGAGGTCCGCCGGCCCATGCCAATGCAGGTGGTCAAAACAACAATAATATCGTTGGTGATGAGCCAGGATGCATTATTGATATTGAAAACGGAAAAGCAGAAACTCCCCTGCTGGCAGGACAACACTATGAAGTGGGAACTGTTATAGTTGAATTTGATGGCGATAGTATTAATGTAACTTACGAAATTTCAAGGGATGACTGGTTTATTACCGAAACCCATCTCCATGTTGCCGTTGAAAAGGAAGATATCCCTGTAAACAATTCCGGCAATCCAATGATCGGCCTTTTTGAATACGGGGATGATGATCTTTTTACAAATGAAATAAGTTACACCATCGCCAAGAGTGATATTGATCCTGATTATGATGGCGACTGCTACTATGTTGCCGCCCATGCCGTGGTGGTAAATATTTCAGAAGAAGGAGATTATATCAGTCTGGAAGCCTTTGCCAACAACTTGCCTGAAGAAACAAACCTCGGGATTATTCAGGGGCCAGTTAATGGAGGCAGCGCTTACTTTCCCCAGGTTAGCTTAAGTAACAGTACGATTGAAGGTGATTACCCAGCCTGGTGCATTGAAAAACAAGTGTACATCTACCCAAATGAGTTGATGGATGCAGATGTATACAGCAGTTATGATATGGACAATATTTCCGCCCTTGTTGATCATCCTGAAAACTTTCCCAAAGTAAACTGGCTGTTAAACCAAAACTTTGTCGGGAAGGAATCTGATTGCGATCAGGATAGCCAGGGCGGAACCGTATATACTTACGGTGATGTGCAAATAGCAATATGGATCTTGCTTTTTGAAGGGGATGATATTCCTGGTTCAGTAGGTGTTTATTCTGAATGCAGGATAGACAAGCTTATTGAGTTGGCTGAAAATCATTCTGATTTTGTGCCTGGTTGCGGTGAAGTCATTGCAGTTGTGCTTGTACCTGAATTTGATGGCTCCCCAAGGCAAAACATAATAATTGAATACCCTTTCCCTTGCTATAAAGGAGAAACAGCATGGGGAGAAGGCTGCCGCTTCGTTGAAAGAGGCAACTGGGGTATGTATTTTAAAGTATGTAACATTGATTAAATAACCGCAATTATAAAAATACCCCCGTTCAATTTCCGGGGGTATTCTCTTTTTTGCACGTTTCCCTTGAATAGAAGCCTTTTTATATATGTCAGTTAAAGATATACGGACACTTGAAGAGCTTGAACTTTATGAAAAAGACTGGAATAATCTGATTGAAAAGTGTCCGGGCTCCCTCCCTATGCAATCTTATGCCTGGATTAGTGCATATTTCAGATACAAACTGCAACATGATGAAAAATGGATTTGCCTATTTGCATATAATGAATCTGAACTTATTGCTGTTTATCCCTTATTAATCAACAGGAGAATCGGTTTACCCGGATTTTACTTTCAGACATTTAAAACCCCATTTGACCCTTTTCACACAACACGTGTTGACGGATTGATTTTACAGGGGAAAGAAAACATCCTTGAACTTCTGTTTAACCATCTTAAAATATCATTCAATGCAATTCCCCTGTTACATATCAACGGCATACCGGACTCTTCAGCTTCATTATTATACTTTAATAAAAGAAAAAAGGGGGTACTGGCTTCCTATAAAAAAAAGGGTGGAAAAGAATATCTTATCAATTTAACCGGAACTTTTCAGGAGTATTGTAAACAACTAAATAAGAAATTTAGAAAAAAGATAACCCACAGATTAAAAAAAATATCAGAAAAAGCTGATTTAATTTTCATTTTTAAAGAGAACAACAGAACAAACAAAGAAAATTTTGAAATATTCAGCCAACTGGAGAACAGCGGATGGAAAGGTGAGAAAAAAACGGCCATTTTAAACCGGCAGGGAGATAGAGAATTGTTTTTAAGTGCAACAAACAAGTTTCACGAATACGGTTGGATAAGATGGAATTTTGTTGAAGCTGAAAATATTATCATTGCTGCCAGACTGTTTGTCAGAATTAACAATACAACTGTTTCCTTTAAAACAGCATATAATGAGGATTATTCAAAATATGGACCAGGCAAGCTGCTTTTTTATAAATCTGTGCAAAATTTTTATGAAAGAAATGAGACGGGGGAAATTGTTCTGGGTAATTTGTATAACCGTTTTAGCGACTGGAATGCAAGTGAAAGAAAATTATTTAACATCATTATCATCCCAAAACATATTTTTCTAACACCTCTTATAAAACTATACCTTTTCATAAAATACAAATAATAAAGTCAATTTTAATCTCTTCAAATCAGTTCCTGTAACAGTATAACCCCTCCATTTTTAACAGCCAATTAAAGGAAAACTTATAACAGATTGACAAAGTAATTTATTTGCACATTATAATATTAGTTTTTAAATATTGTTCTATTTTTGTTATCATTATTAACCAACTTTTAAAAATATGCTGAATAAAGTTATTGGATTAGTGGCAATCATCATGTTGCTGCTGGCATCATGTAATACGGGAGCAACTGATAGTAATACTGGGAAATCAGAAGATGGAACAATAGAAACGACTATTTCCGGACTTTTTGAAGCTCCAATGGATTTCGACGGTAAAATTGTTACACTTGAGGGAGTTATAACTCATGTTTGCCAACACGGCGGAGACAAAATGAGAATTATGCAGGATGGATCCGATTTAACAGTGCAGATCATGCTCGGCGATTATACAGGTCAGTTCAATGCCGATTCTGAAGGCACGAAAATAGAAATTACCGGAACCGTTGAAACAGAGGTGACAAACATTGATGAACTTTCAGATCACCAGCATGAAGATGAGTGTGAAAATACGCTGCAGGCAATTGAAGCTATGAAAGAACTGGGACTGGACCCCAACATAAGGCCGTTTATTCACCTTGAAAAATATGAAATAAAATAGCCTAAAAAGATTCCTTTACTATTGAATCATTTTTTACATTAAAACTTTGCAAATGTGCCTCAACCGCCTCCATCATCGGGGGCGGTCCGCATATATAAAAGAATCCTGAATAATCCTCAATATTATCTTTTAAAAAATCACGGGTAATAAATCCATGTGAGTATCTATCCGTTTTTTCATCGGAAAGAATATTTGTAAAATTATCACCCAATATTTTTCCCAGCTCTTCCCTGAGAATAATATCCTTTTCTTTTTTATTGGCAAATATCAGTTTATTATTGCCTGCCCTCCCCTTTCTGTGCAGATCTCTCAATATTGAAATAAAGGGCGTAACCCCGGCACCACCGGCGATAAACACTCCTTCCCCCTTGTAAGTAATTGAGCCGTAAACATCTGACAATATTAACCGGTCTCCGGTTTTAAGATCCAAAAGCTTGTTAGTAACACCCTCATGCGACGGGTATGTTTTAATAATAAACTCAAGATAATCCTGACCAGGCAAGGAAGTAAATGTAAAAGGCCTTAACTCATCCTGCCAGCCCTCTTTATCAATTGCAACATTTGTAGCCTGACCGGGTTTGAAATCCAAACTGCCGGGCTTTTCACATTTGATACACAGAGTATCATGTGTAATCTTTTCAATTGAAATTATTTTTACTGTTTGTTTTGACATATAATTCAGATTTTGCAATAATTAATATTATGTTAAATATATGCTTCTGAAACAGTTTAGTCACAGGGCTTAAAACTTTTATCATACTGCAACATAGCCTCCCTGCTCATTCCCATACTTGAAAATCCTCCGTCGTGAAAGAGATTCTGCATAGTGACCTTCCTTGTAAGATCTGAAAACAAAGTGATACAGTAATCGGCGCACTCTTCGGCTGTTGCATTTCCAAGCGGAGACATTCTTTCTGTGAAATCAACAAGTGACGAAAATCCTTTAACACCGCTTCCCGCTGTTGTTTCCGTAGGTGATTGTGAAATGGTATTAACCCTTATCTTTTTATCTCTTCCGTAAATGTAACCGAAGCTCCTTGCTATTGATTCAAGCAATGCTTTTGCATCGGCCATGTCATTGTACCCGTAGAGTGTTCTCTGGGCCGCAACATAAGTAAGAGCCACAACTGACCCCCAGTCGTTTATCGCATCTAAGCGACGGGCAACCTGCAGCATTTTATGAAGTGACAGGGCGGAAATATCCAGCGTTTTTTGATAATAATCGTAGTTCGTATTATCATATGACCTCCCTTTCCTTACATTCGGTGACATCCCTATTGAATGAAGAAGGAAATCTATTTTACCTCCCAGCATTCGCATTGTTTCTTCAAAAACTTTCTCCAGGTCTTCAATGTTTGTAGCATCGGCGGAAATAACACCTGTATTACATGTTTCAGCCAGTTTTTCAGTATCACCAAAACGTAATGCAGCTGGTGTATTTGTAAGGGTAAACCTTGCCCCTTGATCATAAGCCTTTTCAGCAACTTTCCAGGCAATCGATTTGTCATTGAGAGCCCCGAAAATAATTCCCTTTTTACCTTGTAGCAAATTGCAAACCATAATGATAGTTTTTATAAAACATAAGTAAAGATAATAATTGTTGTAAATATTTAGACTTCAAAATTAGTTGACCAAAATGATCAATTAGCTGATTTAAAAATCTTATATTAGTATACAATTCTAAACTGTTTTTGATTAACAATTTAAAATTAAAATATCTCAATTAGCCTGTTTTATTGAAAATCGAAAAATAATTCATTATGAAAGAAAAAAAGGAAAAACTAACGACAGCTTCCGGTATTCCTTATTCGAGAAATGAGGATAGCATGACTGTCGGTCCTCGTGGTCCTGTTCTGCTTCAGGATTATGTACTTCATGAAAAAATGGCTCACTTTAACCGTGAGCGTATACCCGAAAGGGTGGTTCATGCAAAAGGCACAGGTGCTTTCGGCACTTTTACCGTTGCTCATGATATAACTAAATATACCCGTGCAAAACTTTTCAACAAAAAAGGAAAGGAGTGTCCGGTATTTATTCGTTTCTCAACTGTTGGCGGTGAAAAGGGAAGTGCAGACACCGAAAGGGATCCGAGAGGCTTTGCAATGAAATTTTATACCGAGGAAGGGAACTGGGATCTTGTTGGAAATAACACACCTGTCTTTTTCATTAAAGACCCGAAAAAGTTTGGTGACTTTATTCACACCCAGAAAAGGAATCCGAAAACAAATCTGAAAGACGCTACCATGTTCTGGGATTTTTTCAGTCTCAATCCCGAATCTATGCACCAGGTGATGATCCTCTTCAGTGACAGGGGGACTCCCTTTAGCTACAGGAACATGAACGGTTACGGAAGTCATACCTTCAGCATGATAAATGCCAGAAATGAACGCGTATGGGTAAAGTTCCATGTAAAGACAAAGCAGGGAATAAAAAATTTCACCGGTCCGGAAGCAGATGAAATGAAAGGGAAAGACCCTGACTGGGCTCAGGGCGATCTGGTAACCAGCATAGAAAAGGGTGATTTCCCCAAATGGTCATTCAACATCCAGGTGATGACAGATGAACAGGCAAAGAAATTCAAATGGAATCCTTTTGACCTTACGAAAATTTGGCCTCACAGCGAATACCCCCTTATAGAAGTGGGCGAGATTGAGCTTAACAAGATACCTGAAAATTATTTCCGTGATGTTGAACAGGCAGCTTTTGCTCCCGCACATGTAGTTGATGGAATTGGTTATTCATATGATAAAATGCTCCAGGGCAGGCTTCTTTCTTACCCTGATGCCCACCGCCACCGTCTCGGACCAAATTATGAGCTAATCCCGGTTAACAGACCGCTGAGCGGAGTAAACAATTTTCAGCGTGACGGATATATGAGGGTTGACGACAACGGGGGCGACCATCCAAACTATTTCCCAAACAGCTTTGATGATATTGAGGCCGATCCTGCTTATAAGGAGCCCCTTCTGGAACTTGAGTCGGGTGTAGCTGACTGGTACGACCGTAACGAGAATGACGATGACCACTTCACACAGCCAGGGAACCTTTTCAGAAAAGTTATGTCTGAAAAAAACAGGGAAAACACAATCAATAACCTTATTTCCCACATGAAAGGCATTAGCGGGTCAAAGCGGGACGAGATTATCCAGCGTCAGCTTGGCTATTTTTATAAAACTGACAAGGAGCTAGCAGATAAAGTTGCAAAAGGCCTGAATTTTAAATTCACCCCTCCAGCCGGGTAGCAGGATAGCTTGGCGGTTGGTCTGAATAAGGTTAAATATTTTTGCGCAGGAGGTAAAAGATCCTGCGCAAAATTTCTCCACATGTTTGTTGCTGAATGAACTCTGTTTCTCCTGACACAAATACCCATTTATGGAATAAAATGCTAAGTTGGTTCTTTACCTTGAATCAGAAGAAAAATTTTATCCTGAAAAAACATTAGCCCGTACTTTTATTTTCAATAGGTTTGCCTTACATTTAGGGTCAATACTATAAAACATTAAAAGCACACTCAACAAGTTGTCTTTTTGATCCGCTTGGCAAACTGGCACATTATTTGGGTTGCCAATATAATGAAACTGTAATTTAATAACTGTATTCAGAAAATAAGACCTGACAGTATACGTTTTTATGGAGTGAACCTTTAACCCTCATACATCATGAATAAAAAACCCGGAAACAGGAACCTTGTCAGGATGAAAAGAGGATTTTTCATCCCGCTGATTTCAATTTTAGTGGTTTTTCTGGCGGGAACAAATCAAGAAAAATCGCAGGATGACAATTCTGATGATATTACTACACTAACCGAATTGAAAAGGCACATCTCCAGGAATCTTAGTTATCCCAGAGAAGCAGCTGAAAAAGGCGAATCCGGAACTGTCCGGCTCTATGCCCGTGTAAATCACAGAGGAAGAATTGAAGAGGTGACTGAAACCAAGCCAGGGCGTGATTATATTGAAATAGATGAATTTACAATCAAATGCATAAGCAAAGAAAAGAAAGATTTGGGTAAAAAGCCCAATATACTCATCAATGAAAGCAGAAAGGTTGTCATGTCGCTACCCTGTCTTGATATCCCCCAGTTCAAGGGCGAAACTCTTAAGTTCACTTTCAATTTCGTTATTCAGTAAATGTTGTTGAAGATAATGAATTGGTTAAGTAGTGGCCGTAATAACAATTTTTAGCCGCTAATATGTTTATGTAAGTATAAAAAAGGTTGCAACCTCACACGGCTACAACCCCTTGATCTTGAAGCTCCCCCTCTAGGACTTGAACCTAGGACCCCCTGATTAACAGTCAGGTGCTCTAACCAACTGAGCTAAGGAGGAGTGTTGGTTTTTTAATTGAATCGCAAAAGTAAACTGATTAAATGAATTATCCAATAGATTCTAAAAAAAATTCCCGATTACATTAGGCAACATGGCTGAAAATAAACAAGACAGTTAAGACCCTCTTACAGTCAGTCATTAATCAAAACAAACCGAATAATTCGGCATCAACCTTATCAATTACTTTGCTCAGATCTCCCTTGCTGTCCGGGAATTTATAATGATCAACATCTATTATAAGAAGTTTCCCCAGATTATATGCTTCAACCCATGCTTCATAACGCTCATTGAGGCGCTGAAGATAATCAAGTCTGATACTGCTTTCATACTCCCTTCCCCGTTTTTGTATTTGATTGACCAAAGTGGGAACCGAAGCCCGAAGGTAGATAACCAGGTCTGGCGGTTGTACCAAAGAGCTCATAAGGTTAAACAGAGCAAAATAGTTTTCAAAATCACGTGTTGACATTAGTCCCATCGAATGAAGATTGGGGGCAAATATATAAGCATCTTCATATATGGTTCGGTCTTGTATTACAGTTTTGCCCTTCTTCCTGATATCAATTATTTGATTAAACCTGCTGTTTAAAAAATAGATCTGGAGATTAAATGACCACCTTTGCATATCTTCATAAAAATCATTCAAATATGGATTGTCATCAATATCTTCATAATGTGCCTCCCATTTGTAGTGTCTCGAAAGAAGCTCAGCTAGCGTTGTTTTACCCGATCCTATGTTGCCGGCTACAGCTATATGCATATTATATACTTTTATTTATTTAATGAACACTAAAAATAATGTTTTTATTTAAGAAACAAGATCTACATAATGGGATGATCCCGTAAAACACAATTACTCCTCTGTTATGTAATTTTTTAAGGCAAGCGGAAGATATAGATTTTGAAAAGCCCAAAGAAACTTATAAAAATCATATCCTTTTGTTCATATCAAGCAACTCATCTATATATTGCCTGGTATTTGAAAGCCGGGGGACTTTGTTCTGGCCACCTAATTTCCCTTTCTCTTTAAGCCAGTTATAAAACAGTCCGGGTTTTGCATTGTGAACAATTGGGGGAGCAAGTGTTATATTTTTATAGCGCTTTGCTTCGTAATCGGAATTTATTGCCTTCAACGCCTTATCCAGTTCAGCAGCAAACTGTTCCATGTCATGAGGAGGTTTATCGAATTCAATAAGCCACTCGTGTCTCCCTTTTTCTGTATCACTCATAAAGATGGGTGCGGCTGTAAAATCACTTATATATGACCCCGTCTTTTCACCGGCTTCTCTTAGACCCTTTTCTGCATTTTCTATTATTAATTCTTCGCCAAAAGCATTTATAAAATGCTTTGTCCTGCCTGTAACCTTTATCTTGTGAGGATACAGGGATGTGAAAACAACGGTATCACCAAGTATATAACGCCATAATCCGCTGTTTGTGGATATCACCATTGCATAGTTGGTGTTTGTCCTGACATCGCCAACAGTTAAAAAATTAGGCTTATCTCCGTCGAACTCGTCCATTGGTATAAATTCGTAAAAAACGTCATAATCCAGCATCAGCAGCATATCATCTGAATCTAGCCTGTCCTGAACACCGAAGAAGCCTTCGGAGGCATTATATGTTTCAAGATATTTCATCTTTTCAGAAGGTATAATTTTTTTAAATTGCCCCTCATAGGGTTTGAAACTGACTCCACCGTGAAAAAACAATTCAAGATTAGGCCATATTTCCAGAAGATTTGGCTTGCCGGTTCTTTGCAACACATACTTCAGGAATACAAGGTTCCATGAAGGCACCCCTACAAGATTGGTGACATTTTTGTTCACAGCAGTCCTGTAAATTTTTTCTATCTTTTCCTCCCAGTCTCCCAACATTGCAATTCTGTTCGTTGGTGTTCTTATAAATTTGACCCATATAGGCTGGTTTTCCATAAGTATAGCTGACAGGTCGCCAAAACAGGACTTCTTATTTAAGCTGTTTACCTGGTGACTTCCTCCGATTGTAAGTGCTTTCCCTTTTAGTATAGCTGATTTCGGATTGCTATTAAGATAAAACATAAGAGCATCCTTGCCTCCACGGAGATGACAATTTTGAAGTGACTCAGGTGTTATAGGGATGTACTTGCTTTTATCACTGGTAGTGCCGGAAGACTTTGCAAACCATTTTACTCCTCCCGGCCAGAGAACATTCTCTTCACCCCTCATAACCCTTGAAATACGGAACTTAACATCTTCATATGTTTGAACGGGCAGTCTTTCCCTGAATTGTTCAACAGAGTTTATAGAACTGAAATCAAACTCCCTGCCATATTCAGTATTTTGTGCCGACCTGAGCAATTTCTGCAAACATTCTGTCTGCACCTCTACAGGATGATACCTGAATTTTTTTATTTCTTTTAACCGCTTTGAATTGAAGCGGTTGATTAATGAATTGATCAGCATCAAACAAAAAGTAATACAAATTATTAATAACTGCCTCCTCAACCGAATGCAGTTTTAAAAGGAGGCTTTTTTAAATAACTGGTTTTTCGTTCAAAAATTACAGAAGACAAAAATAATTCCTTTATTTACTTTAACCGAATGTTGTAATAAAAAACTGGATTAATGGAACACTTTGTGCAATATCTTTATTGAATTAACCTCACCAAAATTATCTATATGAAGCCGGTAATAGTCCATTAGCATTTCCAACAGATGAATTCTTTGTGTCCCGCTTAATGGCAGGCTGTTAAGATTTTCGTAATTCAAAGCCTGAAGCCTTGAAATTACACCGCTTAAAGGAGGTTTAACGAAGTTTGGATGCCAAGGTACGGCATCAACATATTTCCCGTTCATCATGTCAAAAACAGCAGATGAATCTGAAAAGTTATCCAGCGGAAAAAAACCGAGATATTTTGACAGATTCATTAAAAACACAAGATGAAAATTTGCAAAATGTCGTTCCCTGATATCGAGTATTTGTAAAGAATTGCTTAAAAATTCAAACAAAGCAGGATTTGCTTCCTGTTCACGAAGTGTTTTATACAGGATTTCTGAAATAAAAAGCGCAATTGCATTTTTTTCGGGACAAAAGGGTATTTGGGAATAGGGTATATGCAGACTCATTTCCTTTACCCTTTGAATATCCCTGGAGGGTTTTCTATAAATCTCCATATCAAGTATAGACAACGGTTGAAGCAGCTTAATACGGCGGCTTTTTCTCTTCACGCCAACCCCATTTATCAAAATAGAGAGTCTCCCGAAATGTTCAGTGTAAATATGGGCTATGACAGATGATTCAGAATATTTGATCTGGCGGAGAATTATCCCCTTGGTCTTTTTAATCATTTTCTCAAATGTACGGCAGCCTGTTCACAAGCGTTTTATAAACATATTGTCTTGTAAAAATACAAGATAATCATATGATTTAATAAAAGAGAGACGTAAATTTTTAACCCCCTTTAAAGACATCTACGAGCATTGTTTCAGGAGGTAATCTGCAAGCATATTGAATGCTTTTGCGCGGTGACTAATTTTGTTTTTTTCCGAAAGGTTCATCTGGGCAAATGTCTTATTGTAACCATCAGGGATAAAAACAGGATCATACCCGAAACCTTCATTTCCTCTTTTTTCTTTTATTATCAGACCATTGACCATGCCCTCAAACATTATCTCTTTGCCCTTAAAAATAAGACAAATAACCGTTCTGAAACGTGCTTTTCTGTTATTAACATTTTTAAGCTGATCAAACAGTATGTTAATATTTGCTTCATTGTTTTGCTCAGCTGTACAAAACTTTTTTCCGGTGGTAATGCTGGCATATCGTGCAGAGTAAACACCGGGTCTGCCTCTGAGGCCTTCTGTTTCAAGAGCTGTATCATCGGCAAAGCAATCATATCCATACTGTTTGTTAATAACCCTTGCTTTCTCACGGGCATTTTCCTCAATTGTCTGATAAGGCTCTGGTATGTCTGAATTACAACCAATATCTTTCAAATTCATCAAATCAATACCAGGGCCTATAAGTTCTTTTACCTCCCTGAACTTATTGAAATTGTTTGTAGCAAAAACAAGCTTCATATGGTTATCCCCCCATGGCTGCAAAGCCGCCGGATACCTTACCCTTTCTGGGGTTTAAGCACATTACGGGTATTTTGGCACTGTTTGCAATAATATATTGCTCAACAGCCCCAAATACATAATCGGTGAGTCCAATATTTTTTGTTGACATAGCCAGTATCAAGCTGGCATTTACTTGTTTTGCATAGTCAATGGTTTCTTTTGCAAACGATTTTTTTCCGGGAGCTTCAACAATATCGTAATGAACTCCTTTTTGTTTCAGCATTTTTCGTGCAAATGCAATATTGTTGTTAATTCCTGCTAAAAGACGTTTATCGTTTTTCCTTGGTTTGATAATATGAATCTTTGAATCAAAATATTTATGCAGATAAATTATTCCATTTATCTTCTCTTTGTCTTCCCTTTTAAAATCAACGGGAAAAACAATATCCTCAAAATTGGAATCATCGGGAGAAGCCTGGACAACAACAAAAGGCACTTTTGAGCTCACTATAACTTTAAGCGCCCAGCTTCCGGTTAATTTTTGCATTCCTTTTATGCCGTGGGTTCCCATTATTACCATTCCTGCATCTATCTCGTCTGAAATATCGCCGAGAGTAGAGAAAATAGTGCCTTCCCTTACTATAACATTGGGCCTGATATTAAACTTATTATACGCGTCTTCAGCATAGCTCTCGAGTTCACCTTTGAGCTTTTTAATCTCATTCTTCTTTTTTGCAATATGTACAAGATAAACCGGATTGCCGTCAATACGGGATATTTTGGCAGCATACTCAAGCGCATATCCGGCAATGTCTGTAAAATCCCAGGGAACCATCAAAGGTTTTTTTGCAATTTCCATAATTAATCAATTAAGTTTAAAAAAAATTTTACCTCCTTTAATATTTGCGGGGTGCAAATATTATGAATTTTTTAAGTTATGAATTTTTTAAGAACTATATCTGGTAAACCTTTAAAATTTGATAAAAGACTTCTAAAAACTTTTTATACGCAATTTTAACATATTGGTTTTATGTTATCAGGTTTTTATTGATCTCTTAACCGGATATCCCAACTGTTTTTAAAACCCGATTTTCTTCAAATCCTTAAACAAATTGTGTCTTGCAACATATTTTCCGTACCTGCTTGCAAATTATTTTAATATCATTAATTTTGAAAGAAAGAATATAAATTAATAACTCAAACAATATAAAAGTATGGAAAATTTTGACTGGAAAAATCTGCCTTTTGGTTATGTAAAAACCAATTATAATGTCCGGTGTTATTTCAGGAATGATAAATGGGGTGAACTTGAAGTTTCTTCTTCAGAAAAAATTGATATTCATATGGCAGCAACTTGTCTGCACTACGGACAAGAAGCTTTTGAAGGGATGAAAGCCTATATGGGGAAAGACGGGAAAATCAGACTGTTTCGCTGGCAGGAAAATGCAAAAAGAATGCAAAGATCTGCTGATGGAATTTTTATGGCCAGAGTACCCGAAGATCTTTTCAAAGAAGCTATTGTAAAAACCGTATTACTCAACAAAGAGTTCATCCCTCCCCACGGCACCGGTGCTGCACTTTACATACGTCCTTTACTATTTGGTTCAGGCGCCCAAATAGGAGTTAAACCTGCAAAAGAGTATATGTTTATTGTATTTGTAACACCTGTTGGCCCGTATTTCAAGGAAGGTTTTAATCCAGTTAAAATTGCCATTGTAAAAGATTCGGACAGGGCAGCACCCCTTGGCACAGGTCACATCAAGGTCGGAGGCAACTATGCTGCCAGCCTTTACGGTGTCACAAAGGCGGTAAAGGCCGGTTACGGTTCACCAATGTACCTTGATGCAAAAGAAAAGAGGTATATTGACGAAATAGGGGCCGCCAATTTTTTCGGTATCAAAAACAACACCTACATAACTCCTAAATCCAGCTCTATTCTCCCTTCAATAACCAATAAAAGCATAATGGCAATTGCTGAGGATATGGGTTTTAAAGTTGAACAACGTCCTGTTTCAATTGACGAGCTGGATACATTTGAAGAAGTAGGAGCCTGCGGTACTGCTGCAATAATTGCTCCTATTGGAGAAATATATGATATGGATACCGGTAAAAAATACAACTATTGCAAAAACGGAAAGCCGGGACCTGTTTCAACTGCCATCTACAACAGGCTCCAGGAAATACAATTTGGTGATGAACCTGACAAGTTCAACTGGATAGAAATAATAGGATAGAATTTTATTCTTTATTATAGCACTTATATCTTCTCCCGGTGAAAAATAAACCGGGAGAAGATTTTTATTTATTGAATATCTTTGCATTCAATAAGGATAATATCTTATTAACAGGATCAAATGATAAAACAGCATATCAATTGGGTGAAATAAAAAAACAGGGATTAACCAATACCATAATTTCCTATTTTGGTATAATTTTGGGGTTTATTAATCTGATTATTGTACAACCCTTCTTCCTTACAACTGAGGAGCTTGGCCTAACCCGCATTCTTTATTCATTTTCGGTAGTTATTGCTACATTTCTTCCTTTAGGTATAACAAATATCACAATAAGATATTTCCCCCGTTTTCGAGATCCCGATAAAAAGCATTACGGATATTTCGGTTTAATGATGTTGTTTCCGCTTATCGGGTTCATGATTATAAGCATAATGCTACTGGTTTTCAAAGACCGGATCATCGCACAGTATATAGAACAGTCTCCCCTGTTCACAGAGTATTTTTTCTTTATTATTCCGCTAACACTGTTTGTTGGCTTAACAGCTGTTCTCAACATTTACTGTTTCTCACTTTTCAGAACATCCTTTCCGACTTTGCTTACAGATATAATAATCAGGCTTCTTACAATTATCCTTGTAATAGTCTATTCGCTTAATATTTTCCCGCTGAACACATTTATTATCATGTTCGTTGGAATATACGGAATACATGTTATAGTTCTGCTTATTTATGTTTATATAATTGATCGTCCGGGCTGGGAAATAGACAAAGATTTTCTCAAAAAGCAAAATCCGCCGCAGCTGATAATTTACGGACTTACTTTGACAGTTGCGGCCCTTTCTTCACTAGGAATTCGTTATATTGATTCTATGTTCATTGGAAGTTATTTATCACTTTCAATGGTTGCAGTTTATTCAGTTGCAGCTATTATACCAACCATAATTGAGTCACCGCTGCTTGCACTTGAAAAAATATCAAATCCAAAAATTGCCGATGCCTGGAACAGGAGCAGTTTGGGAGAAATAAGAAAAATTTATTACGATTCTTCAAAATATCTTTTTTTGCTTGGCGGACTGATCTTCACAGGGATTAATATAAGCATAAATGATCTTCTTGAGCTTTTGCCCGAAGATTATATTTCCGGATTAAATGTTGTTTATATTCTCAGTATTAGCACACTATTCAATATGGCTACCGGAGCAAACAATGGAATAATCTTCAATTCAGGTCACTACCGTTACGGCGTTTTTATGCTTATTGTGCTGATTTTTCTTGCTGTATTACTGAATATTATCCTGATCCCTCTTTATGGCATAGCGGGTGCAGCAATAGCAACAGGTATTGCAAATTTCACTTTCAACTTTCTTAAATTTCTCTTTATCAAGATCAAGTTTAAAATGCAGCCTTTCAACACTACCAGTCTGAAAATAACAGGATTGATCTTGATCTGTATTTTTATTGGCCTGGTAATGCCTGTTACCGGAAGGAATATACCTGATATAATTATTCGTTCAATAACTGTAACAGTAATATATCTTGTCTCAACCCATTATTTAAAGCTCGTAAAAGAACTTTATGATGACATACCGATTATTGGGAAAAAATTGAAACCTCGTGGAAACTAACTTCTGCAAGGATTTCGTTTGCTTATTAATTACTATATTTACAGGATTATTTGAATAACAATGAAGAAAGAATCAAAAGCAGTAAAAAGGCGATTGCGGAGTTCTTATGCAACATCCATAATTAGTATTTCACTGCTTTTATTCATTACAGGTCTGATAGGATTGTTGATCATAAACGCCAAAAAATTGTCAGACCATGTAAAGGAAAACATCGGTTTCAATATAATTATAAATGAAGATGCAAGAGAGGCTGACATTATAAGGCTCCAGAAAAATATTGATGCAGCTGATTATGTTAAGTCTACACGTTTCATAACACCCGAAGCAGCTGCACGTGAAATGGAGGAAATGCTTGGAGAGGATTTTATCAGCCATCTGGGTTATAACCCCCTGCAACCCTCAATTGAAGTCTTTTTATATGCAAATTACGCAAATCCCGACAGTATAACAGTTATTGAACAGGAGCTGGAAAAATTTCCGGAAATTGAAGAAGTTCACTATCAAAGATCACTTGTGCACCTTGTTAATGAAAATGTTAGAACGATCAGCATTATTCTTCTTCTTTTCAGCGGTTTGTTATTACTTATTACTCTAACACTTATAAACAATACAATAAGATTATCAGTTTATGCAAGAAGATTTATAATAAATACCATGCAACTGGTTGGAGCCACAAGTGGCTTCATCAGAAAACCTTTTCTGTATAAAAGCATTATGCACGGCATTTATGCTGCACTGCTTGCCAATGGATTACTCATCGGAGTTATATATGCAGCAGAAAAGGAGTTTGGAGGCATATTAAGTCTTCAGGATTTACAGACAACTGGTATACTTTTACTACTTGTAGGTGTCTTAGGGGTAATTATAAACCTTATTTCTACATATATTGCCGTTAACAGATTTTTGCACCTGAAAACAGATGATCTATACTATTAAAATACAATTATACTATGGCAAAAAAGAAAAAAGATATGGAAGGGAAGTTCGGATTCCCTTTCAAAAAAGAAAACTACAAATTACTGATAATTGGTTTTGTCGCCATTGTTATTGGTTTTGCGTTAATGACCGGAGGAGGTTCTGAAGATCCTGACGTTTTCAAATACGAAGAGATTTTCAGCTTCAGAAGAATTACAATTGCCCCTATTATTGTCCTGGCGGGATTTGGTTTTATAATTTACGCAATTATGAAACCGCCGTCGGTGAAGGATGACAAGCCTGACAAATAATTATATTATTTTCTGACCGGAACGGAACCCCTGTTCTATGAATAAAAAGGAGTTTTACAAAAGCAAATTATACTCCAGTTCAATAAAAGCCAAATGTGTGTGATTTTTTTTCCGAAACACACAAAGACAGATGAAAAAAACTGAGGGAAAAGCGAAGAGGTTCCTTCTGAAATATTTATTTTTGCGGCTTTTCTATTTATTTCTTCCAATTACAGTTAATCAATATTTATAAAAAATGAGCTGGCTTGAAGCATTAATTTTGGGATTGGTTCAGGGTTTAACAGAATTTTTGCCTGTAAGCAGCAGCGGGCATCTTGAGATAGGGAAAGTATTACTTGATGTTGAAGCCGTGGAAGATATTTCATTTTCAATAGTTGTTCACGGTGCTACAGTTCTCAGCATAATTGTTGTTTTTTTCGGCGACATCAGGAAACTGGTAGTTGACTTTTTAAAATTTGAATGGAATGAATCAACCATATATATTTCCAAAATCCTTGTTTCAATGATTCCCATCGGAATTGTTGGAATATTTTTTAAAGATTATGTGCAAAGTTTTTTTACAGGAAACATTGTCCTTGTGGGATCGATGCTCCTTGTTACAGCTGCTTTGCTGGCACTCACAATAATTATTAAAAATCACAATAAGGATATTGGCTATAAAGAAGCCATTATAATGGGTATTGCTCAGGTTTTTACAGTTTTGCCGGGAATATCCCGTTCAGGCGCAACCATTGCTACAGGTTTGTTAATGGGTGGAAAAAAAGAGGATGTGACACGTTTTTCGTTTTTAATGGTTATTATACCAATTCTTGGCGCGTCTTTTCTTGATATTGTTACCAAACCGGAAGCAACTGAAATTGTAATTGAACCTTTTCCATTGATCATAGGTTTTGTTGCAGCATTTTTATCAGGGATTTTTGCTTGTAAAACTTTGCTCGGCATAGTCAAAAGAGGCCGGATACACTACTTTGCCATTTATTGTGCTTTAATAGGGTTAATATCAATATTTTCAGGATAAATATCTGTAACGGATTTGGAAACAAAAAAAGAAAAATTTGACTTTATAAATGGGGCAATTATTCTGATTGACAAGCCTTATCGGTGGACTTCTTTTGATGTGGTAAAAAAAATAAGAAAACTTATCCGTGATAAATATGAAATAAAAAAAATCAAAGTTGGACATGCAGGTACTCTTGATCCTCTGGCAACGGGACTGATAATTGTATGCACAGGTAAAATGACAAAGAAAATAAGTGACCTTCAGTCTTTGCATAAAGAATATGTTGCCACAATTAAGCTTGGGGAAACTACTCCTTCATACGACCTGGAAACAGGAAAGGACAGAACATATGAAACTTCTCATATCACCAGGGAATTGGTTGAGAACACTATATCTCAATTTATCGGGATTATTGAACAGATTCCCCCGCTTTATTCAGCAAAACTGATCGACGGGAGAAGGGCTTATGAATATGCCAGGAAAGGAGACAAATCAAAATTGCTTGCACCATCAAAAGTTAAAATACATTCTCTCTCAATAATGAAATTAGACTTGCCTGAACTGGTAGTGCATGTTAAATGCGGAAAGGGAACGTACATACGTTCTCTTGCCAGAGATATCGGAGAAGCGCTTCAAAGCGGTGGACACCTTACCGATCTAAGAAGAACCGCGATCGGCCCCTTCAGTGTAGAAGATGCTCTTTCTATAGAAGAATTTGAAAAAAAAATAATACTTTAAACAACAAAAAAGGGATTTTTACGTATAAAAGACGCTCCATTCCAGTTTAAATCCTTCTGAAATATTTTATAAGTATAATGAAATTATCCCGATACAAGTTTAATCTACCATCAGATCTGATTGCCAAATATCCAGTAGAAAACCGCGATGAATCGCGTTTAATGATTCTTGACAGAAAAACAGGGAAAGTTGAACATAAAGTTTTTAAGGACATCTTGAAATACTTTGACAATGACGATGTTATGGTGTTCAACAACACCAAGGTTTTTCCTGCCAGGCTGTTGGGAAACAAGGAAAAGACAGGAGCTGAAATAGAGGTTTTCCTGCTGCGTGAACTTAACCGTGAACAAAGACTTTGGGATGTGCTTGTAGACCCTGCAAGAAAAATAAGAATTGGAAACAAACTCTATTTTGGTGAAAATGATGTTCTGGTTGCCGAAGTTATTGACAATACAACATCACGGGGCAGGACTCTACGGTTTTTATATGACGGTCCATATGAAGAATTTAAGGAAACGCTATATAACCTTGGAGAAACGCCACTACCCAAATTTATACGGAGAGATGTCCAGCCAGAAGATCGTGAACGTTATCAAAC
>SL_3KL_010_SEDDRAFT_10000589_pt1 | contig 30292 bp, 25 predicted proteins | sample SodLakKL_010_SED_2_FD_10381 | JGI IMG/M metagenome (IMG submission 10381)
ATCTACGGAACGGTGATGCTGCTCTCTCCTGAAGAGCGAAAACGGATCAAAGGATTTATCATAAATAAATTCCGGGGAGATGCGGACATTCTTATGCCGGGAATCAGGATGATTGAGGAAAAAATCGGAATTCCCTGTTTCGGAGTCATGCCCTATGAATCATTCGGTATTGAAGATGAAGACAGTGTGACCCGGCGTTTTCGGGAAAGGGGAAGGGAGTTCATAGATCGCCGGCGATTGAATGTGGGCGTGATTAAACTTCCCTACATCTCCAATTTTTCTGATTTCACGCCTCTGGAGGTGGAGCCGAAAGTGGCGATGAAATACATCCATGAGCCCCATGAGGTCATCGATCTGGATCTTCTCATTCTTCCAGGAAGCAAGAATACCCTGGAGGACCGACGGTATCTTGTGGAGGCAGGTTTTGATGAGTACATCTACAGAGCAGTGAAAGAGGGAACCATCGTGATGGGGATTTGCGGCGGATATCAGATTCTTGGAGATACGATAAGAGATGATCACGGCGTGGAGTCATCCTTTAAAGAGATCAATGGTCTTGGCCTTCTCCCCATGGAGACGACGATGGAAAAGGAAAAAACCACTCGACAGGTTCAGGGAAGTGTACCGGAGTTCAGCATTCTCAAGAAAGGAAGGCCTTTTGAAGAAAATGATCAGACTGCAAGGATCAATGTCTCAGGCTATGAGATCCACATGGGGAAAACTGAAAGGAAACAGGGCTGCCTTCCATGGATCCCACTTGAGGATGGAACTCTGGACGGAAGCTATCATGAAAATCGTAAAATTTTCGGGACTTATCTTCATGGAATCTTTGAGAATGATAAATTTCGAAGGAGTATTCTCTCCCATGTGGAAAAAGAGCGGCGGGGAGAGACTGTGGAATCTGAACCATGGTCATTTCATGAATATAAGGAAAATGAATATGATCGATTGGCGGAACTGATGGAAAACCATTTGGAGATGGAACGACTGATTGAAATCATTTTTAAGAGTTAATCAGAAGAGCAATTGAAGATTGTTTTTTTCGAATCATTATGATATTCTGTTTAAGACAACTGAATACGCCTTTATGGTGCCCGAGAACACTTCGGGTTAAAAGGGAAAGTGGTTTAAATCCACTACAGCCCCCGCTACTGTAATTGGTTGAAGGTCCTTCATTATGCCATTGGGAAACCGAGAAGGCGAAGGATTTATGCCATAAGTCAGGAAACCTGCCATTGAGGAATGATTCAAAATCTTCGGAGGGAGGATGACGTGATGAAAAACAACAACACATCCTTAACTTGGTGTGTTTTTTTTGCTTTTACAGAGAAAGATCCCTAGGGCAGACTTCTCTGTACAGGAACACTTGAAAGAAATCTGACAGCAGGAAGAAAAAAACACGAAAAAGGAGAGGAAAAACATGAAAAGTACAAAAGGAATTTTATTATTCATCGTAATGCTGGTTTTAAGCATGGCTTTAATTGTGGGCTGTGGAGATAACGGAGATGAGCCGGTGGAGTCTGAAGACCAGGAGCAGGCAGCAGATCAGGAAAATGATGAGCAGGAGGATGAAGCCGCAGAAGAGGATGCTCAAGAGGAAGAGGAAGCAGTCTATCCAAAGACCGTTGTGGACAGCTACGACCGTGAAGTTGTATTAGAGAGCCGCCCTGAGACATTGGTATCCATCGCTCCGAGTATTACGGAAATCATCTTTGCCCTGGAACGGGGAGATCTTCTGATCGGCCGGACGGATTTCTGCGACTATCCTGCAGAGGTGTCCGAAGTGGAGTCCATCGGATCCTTAATGGAGCCGAATATCGAGAAGATTGTAGAGCTTGATCCCGATGTGGTAATTGCATCCACTCATTTCAGTCGTGAATCTCTGGAAAAAATGGAGGAGCTGGGACTGACCGTTTTGGTGTTTTACGGATCTGAGGATTTCGAAGGAACCTTCTACACCATTGAAGTGATTGGTGAACTTTTTGAAGAGGAGAAGAAAGCCTCTGAAATCGTCAGTGACATGAAGGAAACCATCGCTGATGTGAAGGAACGGGTGGAAGGTCTTGAAAAGCCTTCTGTCTACTATGTGATCGGCTTCGGAGAATGGGGAGACTATACAGCAACGGGAGAAACATTTATCTCTGAAATGATTGAAATCGCAGGAGGAGAGAATATCGCAAAGGAGGCGGAAGGCTGGCAGTATTCCGTAGAAAAAATCGTAGAACAGGATCCGGAAATCCTGATCGTTTCAAAGTTTCATGATTCCAAAGCGGGAATTATGGAAGCCACGGGATATAAGGAGTTAACCGCTGTTCAAGAGGACCGGATCTTTGAAATCGATAATAACCTGCTGGACCGGACGGGACCGAGAATGGCGGAAGGACTTCGGACCCTGGCGGAAATTTTCCATCCGGAAGCCTTTGAATAAGTCCTGAATTTTTTCAATGACAAAAAGATTACACTGAAGGGGATGGCGGAATGACCTTTATCGATCGGAAACATCAGTTAACAATCTATGCAGCGGCTCTTTTCGGCATCCTTCTTTGGATGATTATTTTCGCCAGTATGCTGGGGGTGGCGGAAATTAATTTTCGTGACGCCACGGAGATTCTTATATCAAAAATTCCCCTTTTGAAAAATCTGGTGGATGGAGAAACTCTGAACCCTACCCATGTGACCATTGTCTGGAACATCCGTCTGCCCCGGATTCTTTTGGCATCTTTCGTAGGAATGGGGCTTTCCATCAGCGGCGCCACCTTTCAGGGGATGTTTAAGAATCCCATGGCGGAGCCCTATGTTCTGGGGATCTCTTCAGGAGCAGCCCTGGGAGCCACCATCGCCATTGTTTTAGGATTGCAGAACCGTTTTTTCGGCTTTGGAGGGGTCAGCATGCTGGCCTTCTTCGGAGCCATCATGACCATTACCGTGGTCTATACCATCGCCAGGGTGGGAGGAAAGGTTCCGGTGATTACCCTCTTGCTGGCGGGGATATCGATCAATTATCTCCTTTCCTCGGTGATTTCTCTGATGATGATTTTTCACCGTACACAGATTGAACGAGTGGTGTTCTGGCTGATGGGCAGTGTGGCATCAGCGGGGTGGAATCATGTGTATTTGCTGGGTCCCGTCCTGCTTTTCTGCAGTATTGCGATCTTTTTCTACGCAAAGGACCTGAACCTGATGCTTTTGGGAGAGGAGTCCGCCCAGTCCCTGGGAGTGGATATAGAGATCACAAAAAAAATTCTTTTAGTCATCAATTCGATTTTAGTGGCGGTAACGGTGTCCGTCAGCGGTATTATCGGTTTTGTAGGTCTGATTATCCCCCATACCATCAAATTACTGATCGGTTCCGATTATCGAAGTCTCCTGCCCTTTTCCATGCTGGGAGGAGGAATCTTCATGATTCTCTGTGACACTCTGGCTCGAACCGCAGTACCTCCCACGGAAATCCCTGTGGGAGCCATCACTTCACTGTTCGGAGCCCCATATTTTATCTATCTGCTGATTAAACGAAAGAAGAAGGTGGTGTAAGAATGGAAAAGACAATCACATTTCCGAAATCCTTTGAGGAAGCTTATTCCGTAAAAAATCTTCACTGGAAATACGGTGAGGAGGAAGTGTTTCACCGGATGAACTTCTCATTGAAAAAAGGAAAATTCTACTCCATCGTCGGACCCAACGGATCAGGAAAAACGACGCTGATGAAATGCATGGCGAAATTTCTGCCTGTGACGAAAAAGAAGGTGTATATTGAAAAAGAGGATCTATCCAATCTCTCCTATAAGCGCATGGCAAGAAAGGTGGCCTCAGTACCCCAGTCAACGGAAATTCAGCACAGCTTTTCTGTGCTGGATGTGGTGCTGATGGGGAGAAGCCCCTATTTAAAGCGCTTTCAGTGGGAGGGGAAAGAGGATGTGGAGATTGCCGAACGGGCCATGGAGGCCACAAAGATTGCCCATCTGAGGGAAAAATCCGTCCAGGAAATCAGCGGAGGGGAGCGGCAGCGGGTGTTTATCGCCAGGGCTTTGACCCAGGAAACTGACATCCTCTTTCTGGATGAGCCGGTCTCCAATATCGATCTTCATCATCAGGTGGGTCTGCTTGACACTCTTCTCAGACTGAACAGGGAAAAGGAGATTACTGTGGTGACCATCCTTCATGATCTCAACCTTGCAGCGGAATACAGTGATGAGATCCTTCTTCTGGAAAAGGGCAAGTCCCTGATTAAAGGGCCTGTGCATAAGGTAATGACCAAAGAGAACATTGAGAGGGTCTATGAGATGAAGGTGAAAATGATCACCAATCCATCCACGGGAAAGCCTTATATTATTCCCGAGTATCATCAGTTTCGCTGAGCCACTCCGTCTCCGCTGTCGTCACAGTCTTGAGAGAGGCTTACCCCGGGAGCTTTAGAGGCGGGAAGTCCTAAAGAAAGAAAAATCTTAAAGAAGAGAAGTCTCAGAAATGAGAATTCCTGAATAAGAGGGGTTGAAGCAAATGGATTTCATGCAGGAATTGATGAGAGGGGGTCTCTGGATTCTCCCCGCGGCAATGATGATCGACGGGTTTCTGGGAGATCCTGAAGGGTTTTATCATCCTGTTGTTACTGTTGGAAAGATCATTTCCCTGATGGAAAATGGGATTCGGAAGTTGCACATAAAACGGTTCGGGGGTCTGGTGCTGGTAATCACGATCCTCTTTTTTGTCTTTTTTGCTCTTCGGGGATTGATCGAGGTCAGTGGAAGAATCAGTCCATGGCTGTCAACGGCTGTGATGATCTACTTCACCTATGCGGGTCTGGCGGGAAAATGCCTGGAGGTGGAGGCATTAAAGGTCTACGATTCATTAAAGAGAAATGGTCTTTCAGATGCCAGAAGGAAGATCGGCTATCTGGTGGGACGGGAAACGGACCGATTGGATGAAGAGGAAATTGTAAAGGCAACGGTGGAGACTGTTGCAGAGAATACCATCGACGGTATCCTTGCCCCGGTGTTTTACTGGTTCATCGGCTATCTTCTCGGTTATCCTGTGGAATTTCTTTGGCTCTATAAGGGAATTAACACTCTGGATTCCATGGTGGGCTACCATCAGGAGCCTTATCGGGACATCGGCTACTGCCCGGCAAAGCTGGATGATCTGGCAAACTTTATCCCCGCACGCCTGGGAAGTTTATTTATGATCGCCTTCGGAGGAAGGAGTCATGGTGAGCGTCAGGATGGCTTCCGGGTCTTTCTTCGGGATCGAAAGGCTCACAAGAGTCCTAATGCGGGTCATCCTGAGGCGGTGGCTGCAGGAATACTCGGCATTCAGCTGGGCGGCAGCAATGTGTATTTCGGAGGGGTTGTGGAAAAGCCCACCATTGGTGATGACAGAGCTCAGGGAAAGCCGGAGCATATTCTTCAAGCTCTGGGAATCATGAGGCGATCCATGTGGTCCTTTACGATGTTTCTTCTGATGGTTACAGGTTTTCTGATGAGCAGCCGTTGACGGTGAGGATCACTTACTGAATCCAATACTGAATCCAAAAAAGGAGGAGAAGCCAATGAACATTCACGGAGGATATAGGGGCGATCTCAGCAAGGTTATCGATCTCAGTATCAACATCAACCCTTCCGGTCCCCCTAAGGGGATGAAGGAAGGGTTTCAGGAGCTGTTTTCCACCCTTCGTCACTACCCAAGCATTGACGGGAGCGTCTACGAAAAGAGGCTGAAAAAACGATTCAATCTGGGTGGAGAGGTGCTTTTAGGAAACGGCGCTATGGAGCTGATCTATCTTTTCGCCAGGTCCACTAAAGGCCGTCGAGTCATGATCATACAGCCCACATTTAATGAATATGAACGGGCTTTTTTCGTGGCAGGCTGGGAAATATCCCATTTTTTACTTTCAGAGGAAGCAGATTTTCAGCTTGACCTGACTGTGCTTGAAAAACGCATCAGGAAAGAGCGTCCCGACGTCCTGGTTCTCTGCCATCCCAACAATCCTACGGGAACGGTTCAAACGGATCAGACACTGGCTGACCTTTGCAATCTTCTTGAAGGGTTTTCCATACCCCTGATGCTCGACGGATCCTTTATTGATTTTTTCGAAGGAGGGTGGAGTACGCTTCCGGAAAGGATCAGGCAGTTTATCGCAGGAAAGGGAATCGGCATCTGCTCTTTAACAAAATTTTACGGAATTCCCGGAGTACGCCTCGGATACGCCTTCGGAGGTGAGGACATCATGGAGAAAATGAGTCGGAAAAAGGAGCCGTGGACCATCAACGCTTTCGCTTTTCAGGCATTGGAATGGATTCTTGAGGATCATGACTTTGAAGGGAAGACCCTGCGATGGTTGAAGAGCGAACGTAAATTTATGGATACCGAACTGAAGGGGGTTCGGGGAATCAAATCCTATCCCTCTAAAGTCAATTTCTCTTTTGTCAAAGCTTACGGCAGGAATAAGGATCGACTGCAGCAGGCTTTACTGGAAAAAGGAGTTTACATACGGTCCTGTACTGACTTTTACGGATTGGACGAGAAATATTACCGTTTTGCCATAGGAAGCAGGACCGAGAACGAAAAATTGATCACTGCACTGAAAGAAGCTGGCGACTTATAGAGAAAAGAGCATGGAGGTCAGGATGAAACAGGCTTCAAGTAATCTGGAAAAGAGGGGAAGATCATTATGATGATTTTTATAACCGGTGGTGCCCGGAGCGGAAAAAGCACTTTCGGAGAATCTTTATTACGGGAAAAACAGGGGAGCGTTCTCTATATCCCTACGGCGATTCCCTTCGACAGTGAAATGAAGGACCGGATCCGAAAGCACCGGGAGCGGAGACCGGATCATTGGAAGACCCTGGAGTGTCCGGAGGATTTTCAGGAACTGAAAAATCGACAGGAACTAAAGGATGCAGATCATCTTATGGTAGACTGCCTCGGGGTGTTTGTCAGCAATCATCTTCTGGCCTATGAAGCTTCATCTCGGGTGGAACAGGGAGAAGTCTTTGAGCAGTTGAATCCTGAAGAGCTGGACCGGTTGGAGGAGGATCTTCACCGTAAAATCGATGTACTTCTGGACTATGGCAGAGAAAAAAATATGGTCGTAGTAAGCAATGAGGTGGGTCTGGGTCTCGTGCCGGAATATCCTTTGGGAAGAGCCTTTCGCGACCTTCTTGGGCGATTGAATCAAAAAATGGCCGCTTCCGCCGATGAGGTTTATTTTGTGATATCAGGAATCCCCATGGTAATCAAGAAAAGAGATGAAGGCCCCGGAAAGAATACAGTTGATGGAGAAAATCATCAGGGGGATTGTCGTAAAAGGAGGGAAGAATCGTGGAAGTACTAAAAGGATGGGTACGCTCCTTTGTTTTGATCACCACCTTCTTCACTCGGATTCCCCTTCCTGTATCCTTTGCCGTGAAAGAGGAGGAGTTTCACCGGGGCATCTATTTTATGCCTTTGATTGGAGGCATCATCGGTCTTCTTCTATGGGGTGCAGGGGAGGCTCTATCCCGTTTTTCCCCAATGCTTCGAGGTGTTTTAATGTGGCTTTATTATCTCATCATCACCGGAGGACTGCATATGGACGGTCTGGCAGATCTTGCTGACGGGATTTTCAGCAATCGTCAGGGAGAGGAGCTACGTGCCATCATCAAGGATAGCCGAATCGGAGTTTTTGCAGGGCTTTCTCTTATTTCGGCGGCTCTCCTGTCAGTGGCCTTATTTTCTGAGATTTCCGGGAAAGCTCTTCTTCTGGGGCCTTTATGGAGCAGAAGCTGTGCCCTGCTCATCATGGGGTATGGAGTCTATCCTAACGGAGAAAATGGTCTTGGGAAGGGCTTTGTGGAGAAGGTGAAGGCAAGGGACGGATGGGTGGGGATTCTCTTTGCGGCAGCCATCACCTTCATATATTTTGATACAGCTCTCCTTCTGTTTTTTCTTCCAATTCTTCTTCTTAGTCTCTGGATGCCCCGGTGGATGAAAAAACGCCTCGGCGGGGTCACAGGAGACGGTGTGGGCTTCAGCATTGAAGTATTTCAGTGTTTAGCATATTTTACTGCGTATATCTACTATCAAGGGTTATATATACAGTAAAGCAATTACCAACCACGGGGACAGTTCTCGCGGCTGGTTTTTGAAAAAATTTACATAATCACCGCGAGAACCGTTTGCAAGATTGCCGGCAGGTCTACTACCGATTGATATCTGGTTCGCATCAGGCTGGAAGGAGGAATTTACATGTGGCTGATTGTACGACACGGAACCACGGTAGCCAATGAGGAAAACAAATTCTCAGGGCAAACCGATGTACCGTTGACGGAGAAAGGATTGGAAGAAACCCATAAAGCGGTGGAATCCATCCTTGAAAGGCTGGAAGGGTGTAGTGCATCGGAGGTGATGATCTTCTCCAGTCCCCTGCAAAGAGCGAGGATACTGGCTGAGGAGATCGGAAAGCGAACTTCATGGAGCTTAAAGATGATTGATGATCTCCGGGAAATTCATTTAGGCGGATTCGAAGGCTTAACCATCGAGGAAATTGAAGACCGGTATCCTGTTGAATATCGCCAGTGGATGAATGAATATAAGTCTTTCACCTTCCCCGGAGGTGAATCGTATTTGGACTTTGAAAAGCGGGTGAAGCGTGCTCTGGAAAGAATAAATAAGGAAGCGGAGCTGCAGGAAGTCAAACCCGGGGTGAAAATTGTGGTCAGCCACGGAGGTGTTTCTCAGGTTCTCATTAAGGAACTGGATCGGCACCATCCGTCTTCTGAAATGTTAAAGAACGCAGAAATAAGAGAAATTAAAGAGTAATTCATCAAGTGTTTCNGCGAGATCTGGATTCCGGTGGAGAAAGAGAACAAAGGTTAGACCACTTAAAGGTATTTGCAATAGAGTCACTGCACGGGGATGATTATTCATCCTCGAGGGGTGGCTTTTTTCATTCGCCATTTAAAGGAATTTATCTGTTGAAGAGCGAACTCTATTTATGGAGGATTTTGAAAGGAGTGACATAATGACACAGGAACTGGAATTTGTCTATGAAATGGAAGTGGAAACTTCAGATTTTAACGAAAGAGGTGTTCTTAAGCCCTATGTTTATCAAAACCTTTTTGCCAAGGTTGCAGAAAAGCACTTGATGAAGCACAATGTCCATGTGGAAGCCACGATGGAGTACAATATGGCCTGGGCTCTTGTATCGATTTCCTATGAAATCCTGAAACCGGTAAAAGAAACTGGAAAAATTTACGCAAATACCTGGTATTCTAAGAGGAAAGGGCCTTACTTTCGACGAGAGATACTCTTTCGAAATTCTGAAGGAGAGATTCTTTTCCAGGGTTCCACATTCTCAGTGATTCTGGATCTGGAAAAACGCACCGTCTATCGGAAAAAAGAAGTGCCTTTTCTTCATTTTGAACCGACAGAGGAGTTTACCATCGAAGCCCGTCCGACGATGAAAACCCATCTTGATTATGAGAAGGTGGAGGAGAGAGTGGTCAAAAACAGTCATATTGATCTTCTCGGTCATGTGAACAATTCCCGTTACGGAGAATTTGCTTATGATGTCTTCTCCGAAGAAGAGCGAATGGACCTTGTGAATTTTAACCGCATGGAGTTTTATTTCCAATCAGAGCTTCGTCGGGGGGATCGTTTCTCCATCCACAGAGCCAAGGAGGAACGGCAGCTGATGATACGGGGATACAATGAAACGAAAGGGTGCGTTTCCTTTGAAATTGTCTTTGAGAAAGAGAATAAAGAGCAATGAACAGTTCAACCTTTTCATGCTATAATAAAACAGTAATCTAAAAACAAATACAAATCATGGATACAATGAGAGGAGGAAAAACGATGCTTAGACGATTTATTTCAGGACAGTTTATTGAAGTCATCGAATGGGTGGATGACAGTCGAAACACGCTGATGTACCGATTCCCTGTCAGAGGGAAGGAAATTAAGATGGGTGCTCAGCTTACGGTTCGCGAGTCCCAGATGGCAGTCTTCGTTAATGAAGGGGAAGTGGCGGATGTGTTCAGTCCTGGAAAACACACCTTGTCGACATCCAACCTTCCGGTTTTAACAAAGCTGAAGGCATGGAAATACGGATTTGATTCGCCCTTTAAGGCGGAGGTGTACTTCTTTAACACCAAGCGCTTTACGGAGCAGAAATGGGGCACCACCAACCCGGTGATGATGCGGGATCAGGATTTCGGAATGGTGCGATTCCGGGCTTTCGGGATTTATGGTTATCGTCTTGTGGATCCGAAAACCATCATTACCGAGCTTGCTGGAACCAATGAACGGTACACAACGGATGATCTTGAAAAGCACCTTCGAAACATTATTGTCTCCGGTCTGTCCGATGCGGTAGCAAGCTCTCATATACCCGTGATGGATCTTTCCACAAAATATGATGAGCTGTCAGCCTATTGTCTTGAACGGTTTAATAAGCGTTTTAACAACTACGGATTGGAAATGACGGCCTTTGTCATCAGCAATATCTCCCTACCCAAGGAAGTGGAGGAGGCCATTGATAAGCGAACCTCCATGGGAGCCATCGGTGATCTTGGTCGATATACCCAGTATCAGGCGGCTGAAGCCATGCGGGATGCTGCTAAGAATGAAGGCGGCGTTGCAGGAACCGGTGTTGGGTTCGGAGCCGGCGTGGGAATGGCGGGCATGATGACCCAGGCCTTCCACGGAACTCAGCAAAAGCAGGGAGAGCAGCAGGCTCAGGGATCACAGCAGACCCCGGGGACCGGGCAGCCTGAGGCTGAGCAGCAGTGTTCGAAATGCCTTGCCATGTTCTCCGCCTCGGCAAAATTCTGTCCGGAGTGCGGATCGAAAGCCAATGCTGAAGTCAGCCCCAAGATTACGTGCCCTCATTGCAGTGCGGAAATGCCTGCGGGTGCCAAGTTCTGCATGGAGTGTGGCAAGCAACCCAAGGTTCTTTGTGAAAAATGCGGCCATGAGCTGGAGGGGAACGGAAAATTCTGCCCCGAGTGCGGACACCCCAGAGGAGAAGAATAAGGGAGGAAAACGAATATAAAGGAGGAGGTCACCCTTGGGTAATACAACCTGTGGTGTTTGTGGAGGAAATCTGGCATTTTCTCCGAAAAATCAAAACCTTGAATGCACCTATTGCAGCTCTGCTGTGGAAATCAGCCCTGGCATCACCGAAATCCACTCCTACCCTATAGAAGAGGGAATGGAAAAGTGCGACGTGAACTGGGGCACGGAACTGAAAGCGGTCCATTGTAACAGCTGCGGAGCCGATATGAATATGGATAGAAAAAGCATCTCTCAGGTCTGTGGATTCTGTGATTCACCCCATGTGGAGAGCATTGAGGGGGACCCTGGGATTGTTCCTGAATCCTTAATTCCCTTTCAAATTGAAAAAAAGAATGCGGATTCAGCTTTTAAAGAGTGGCTGAAAAAGAAATGGTTTGCTCCGAAGGAGGTAAAATCCAAGGCAAGGGCGGAGAATCTTACGGGAATCTATCTCCCCTATATGGCCTTTGATACCGAAACCTCAACCCGTTACCGGGGAAGGCGGGGACGACGTGTGACCACGGGGACGGGAAAAAACCGTACCACCCGGATGCGATGGACACCCGTCAGCGGATGGGTAAGCCGTACCTTTAAGAACTTCTCCGTGACAGGATCCCATAAGCTGTTCGAACTGGGTCTGGACGATGAAATGACTTTCGATTTCCGTCAGCTGGTGGGCTACCACGCGGATTATCTGGTGGGCTTTGTTTCGGAACGGCTTGCCATTGGAATCTCCGATGCATGGAGCCGTGCGAAAACCGTTATGCGTTCAGAAATCGAGGGCGATGTGAAACGGGATATCGGAGGGCAGGCCCAACAGGTGACCAGCATGGATGTAACTCATCTGAACAGCCGTTATAAGTGTTTGCTCTGCCCCGCCTGGGTTTCAGTATTTTACTTTGATGGTAAAGAATATTCCTTTGTAGTGAACGGTCAAACGGGCAGGGTATATGGTAAATATCCGCTGTCCAAAAAACGCATTGGTATTGCTGTGGGACTGGGATTACTTGTCGCTGCAGCGGTTTACTTTATGTACATACGATAGAAATAACCGCCTCAGGATCGTTATCAATCCTCAGGCGGTTATGAATTCTCATTTCTTCCAAATCCCCTTCATAATTGATGAGAGGGGATTTCCTTATTGTTTTTCCTTCTGCTCAAGGGTGGTTCTCCGTTTATAAAAGCCGTACTTTTCATAGAAGGGAAATACCTCCTCATTTCCCTCGGCAACATTCAGGGTGATGGTTTCAGCTTTGTGAGCATCCAGCCACTTCAGAGAGCGGACCATTAATTCATCACCGATCCGATCTCCCCGATAAACCGGTTCAACAAAGAGGGACAGAATTTCACCCTTCAGATCCTTTGTGAGGGAGGTAATACAGTATGCAATTGCAAGATCTTTTTCAACATCTTTGACCAGGTCTATACAGATCTGCAGATCGGAACTGTCGGGAAGTTTTTTTCTCAGATCCTCGGGGGTAAGATTCCGGAAGATATGGGAAAAGTGTTTGGCGTTCGCTCCATGATGCCGGTGCAGCTTTAACCATAGGGGTGTGACAGAATCTCTGAGTTCGATTCCGCCGGTGATATATTTCAGTTTTATCAAAGGGGATTCCTCCTTTAAGTTTTCAGTCTCAAAACCTTCAACAATATTGTCATCTGTAATTCGTTCACTCGATTCATTGAGTCCGTTTATTATTTTCATAAGCTCGCTTGATCATCTTCTACATGCTTCTACGAAATTCCTTCTGAAATGGGTGCAATGATTCTTTTTGTAATTATTTCTTAAGAATTCCCTGGAGAGAACATAAAAATTGACAGAAAATTCACTTTAATATATGATGGATTTACGATAGGGATTTATCATTGGAAAGGAGGGAAAAAGATGGAGGAGCTTAAAATCATGCCCTGCAGTGAAAAGAAGGATCTGGTGAGGGAGAATATCGAGTTCCTTGAAGGAATGATCAATACCTTTATTGAGAAGGAACTGGGAAAAGATAAAGCGGAAGAGCATCTTCAGCATGTGCGCAGTCAATACAGGAAGATCCTTCGGGATGAGACTGAGGAAGAACTCTATGAAAAACATTATGATAACTGGATTCACCTGGGGAAATCAAATTTTGATTATGTACGGAAACACTTAGGTGAAGAGGGAGTTCAGCGTTTAATTCGCACTGAAACCGACTTTTTAATACAAAAGAACAAAGGGCCTGCGGTTTCTTTCCTGGGTCTTGTTCGCAAGCTGTCCAAAAAGAAAGCGTTTAAAATAGCAATGAAGGATATGACCTATCAGCTTCAGTGGATCACACCCTATTCAGTGATCAAATCAACCGATGAAGAAGTTCTTTGTGATATCAGGAACTGTAAGATTTTAAACTACGACGATACCGATGATATTTGCTATTTAGGATGCATGAAAATCTATCCTCAATGGATCCGGGAGCAAATGGAGATTGATATGAACTTTCAAAGGGATGGACGAAATTGTACTCTCACTGTGAAGCCTATCTGAAACAAGAAATAATAAGAAATAGAAGGAGGACGTACGTATATTACTCGTAACGACTTATAAAACCCGAAAATAAAAGCCGTCTTGAAATGAACAGCTCATTCAATCAAGGCGGCTTTTTCCATTGCAAAACAGTTGAGTTATAAATTCTAATTTAGTAAATTCCTCTGTTGAAGGCATCTTTAATGGATGAGAGTACTTTATTTGCACGAAGAGTGGCACCGGTATACCCATCGATGTCATCGATAAAATCTCCGGGGGAATAGAGATCAAAAAGGACTTCCAAAGGCTGATCGTCAAGGTAGGCCAAAACCTGATTATATTGAGCAGTCACAGCATATTCATCGTCCTCGGGCTCCAGTTCATGGTAATAGGTGTTGCCGTACTCAAGGTGGCGATAGGTCAGTTCGGAAAAACGGCCATCCACTACATAGAACTGGATACTGACCTGCTGTTGTCCCCGATCCCCGTATGTGCCCCGGTAGCGTCCGGTGGCATAATCGTCAATTTCGCGGCTGAAGTCATCATCTGCAGGGGAATAGAGTCCACGGTTCAGGCCATCCATTACTGAGGAAAAAATTTTGCTTGCACGAAGAGTTGCGCCGGTGAATCCGTCAATGTCCTCCACAAATTCTTCAGGACCGGGGTCATGAAGGTCAAAGATTGACGCCAAGGGTTTTCCCTCCAGGTAGTCCAAGACCTGTTCATGCTGAACTCTTACAGGATATCCGCTGTCGCCCTCTTCAGCTGCCAGGTATTGATTTCCTCCATAATACAGGAGTCGATAGCTTAAGTCGCTGAAGGTGTTGTTAATCACATCGAATTGAACATTCAGCTGCTGATCTCCCATATCTCCGTAGAAACCACGATAGGTTCCGTCATCAAAATTTCCGATTTCACGACTGAAATCATCATTTGCCGGCGAGTACAGTCCCCGATTCAGCCCGTCCTGAATTGCCGAGCGGATTTTTGTTCCTCTTACGGTGGCTCCACTGAAACCTTCATAGTCATCAAGGATGTCTCCTGGAGTATAAAGGTCATCCAAACTGTCAGGACTCCTTCCCGTTAAGTATTGTAATGCTTGTTCGTGCTGTTGTAGAATCGGATAGAAAGTGTCTCCCGGCTCAGCGGAGAGATAATCATTGTTTCTGTAAAAAAGATTCCGATAACTCATGTCGGTGAAAAGTCCGTTCTCCAAGACAAACTGAATGCTGATCTGCTGGTTCCCTTGATCTTCGTAGAGTCCCCTATAGGTTCCGTCATCATAGTCGTGGGTCACCTCGATGTCGTCGGCGGGCTCAGTCCGGTCCGTAACCATGATCATTAAGAGCCCCAAAGCGATGACGGCCAGTAATAAAATCATCGTACTTTCTCTTTTCATAGAATCCCCTCCTAATCTTCAATTAAATCATAACACCGAATATTACTGTTTTTTATGGTGTCTTCTCCTGCACGGTTTTAATGGGATTATTTTAACAAGCACTCCTTACTATAGGTTTTACCCGAAAATATGGTTTTTATGCAACTTCATTAAACCATTGAGGATTTCACTTGATCATTGATTCTGTTTAGTATATTTTGAAATCTGTTACATGGACTGTTCTTCGGGTAAATATCAAACTGAAACAGGGTGAGGACAAAAAGAGCAGGGCAGTAAGCAGAAGAAGCGAAATGAATTTCGTTAAACAACGATGAAGAGGTGATCAAATGTCAAAGCTCCGACCGATCGAAGAGAAGTTTACGATTAATAAAGAGCACTGGGTGGGTAACGGCTTTCGGGTAAGAAACTATTTTCCCGGAGGAAGAAATCTTTTAGAACGTTTTTCTCCCTTTGCACTGATGGATTATAATGCACCAAGGAAGTTCCCGCCGTCAGAATCTTCCAGAGGAATCGGCCGTCATCCACATCGGGGGATCGAAACTGTGACCTTTGCTTTTCAAGGAGCCGTAGAGCATCATGATAATGCGGGAAATCATGGGATTATTTATCCCGGAGATGTGCAGTGGATGACTGCAGGTGAAGGCATTATGCATAAGGAATATCACGAGAAGGAATTTTTAAATAAGGGTGGAACCTTCCACATGATTCAATTATGGGTGAATCTGCCGAAAAAACATAAATATGTACCTGCCCGGTACCAGGAACTTTCCGGCAACAAAATGGGGAAAGCCGGGCTGGCTGAAGGAAAAGGGAATGTGACCGTGGTGTCCGGAGAGTTTCAAGGAGTCAGGGGTCCGGCCATGACCTACTCACCGATGAATATTTACCTGATGGATTTAGAGGTCGGAGCAAAGGTGACTTTCAATGAACCGGGAGACTATAACACAGGAATTCTGCTCACTGGCGGAGAGGCAGAGGTGAACAGCTTATCATGCACACATAAGGATTTTATCCTGTTCGAAAACAAACAGGGTGAGATCGTCATCGAATCCAAAACCCGAGGGACGACACTCATTGTCTTAAGCGGTGAGCCGCTCAATGAGCCGGCCGTTGCAGGCGGGCCATTTGTGATGAATACCAGGGAAGAGTTGGACAAAGCCTTTGAAGATTTCCGATTGGGAAAATTCGGAACTGAAGAATTCTAAATTCTGTTCGTAGAGTGCAAGTCAAAATGATTACATCAGGAGGAATGTGTATGATCAAAGAACTGACAGTCAGAACTTCGGGTAAGGAGGACTTTGTTGATGTTACAGAAAAGGTAAAAAGGATCCTCGAAAATTCCAATACTGATGAAGGGACAGTCACCCTTTTTGTCCCCCATACAACAGCAGCGGTGACGATCAACGAGAATGCCGATCCCGATGTGAAATCCGATATGATTCGAACTTTGAACCGTATGGTGCCTGAAGATTGGCATTATGATCATATGGAGGGAAATTCCCCTGCCCATGTAAAGGCAAGTCTTGTGGGAATGAGTGAAATTGTTCCCATACAAAGGGGGAAGATGCTTCTCGGTACCTGGCAGGGAATTTATTTCTGTGAATTCGACGGACCGAGGACGAGAAAACTCTATATAAAGATTTCAGACTGATCGTGACAGAACCCCGAAAAAAACCTCTTCAAAAGTGCGAAGAGGTTTTTCTTATGGGAGTATTATGTTGTTCTTATTTCTTTTCTTTTTTCACCCGAAAACTTCTTTTGTATCACCTTAAAGTATAAGAGCTCAACTGCAGTTACTCCAAGATAAATCACGGTATAATTCAGGAACAGATCCCGATAGGCATCAGGATGGAGTTCAATGGAATGCCCGGCAACCCAAAGTCCCGCCATCATCAATCCCGTCGTCAACGTATAATGAATCAGATGAACCTTGTAAAGCTTAACGCTCTTTAACCAATCGAAAATGTAGAGGGAGCCAATGGCAAAAAAGGTGATTAAAAAGCGGCTGATAATGTGCATGTGTCCGGCAGTCTCCTGACCCTGCACCAGACCGATGATACTGGAGGTGAGGGTCAGGATTCCAAAGAGGATAAAGATGATTGGTAATTTGTGTTTTATGATCATCGACTTGACCTCCTAGGCAACTTTGGTCCGCTTCTGCTCGATTTTTGTTTCTTTTACAATTCTTCCATCCTTGAGTTCCATAATCTTTGTGCCGTACTCGGCGGTTTCTTTGGAGTGGGTGACCTGAATGATTGTGGTTCCCAGTTCTTTGTGGATCTTCTGAAACAGCTCCATAATCTCTATCGTCGTTTTTGAGTCCAGGTTTCCTGTCGGCTCATCCAGAAGCAAAAGCTCCGGTTGGAAAATCAATGCCCGGGCGATTGCCACCCGCTGCTGCTGTCCCCCTGAAAGCTCCCGGGGAGTATGCTTTCGGTATTCGGAAAGACCGGTAATTTCCAAAAGCTCTTCAAGGCGTTCCTTTTGCTCTTTTCCCTTCTTTCCGTCCAAAATCAGGGGAAGCATGATGTTATCCTCAACAGTGAGGTTCGGTACCAGATTATAAAACTGGAAGACGAATCCGATGTTTTGACGTCGCATGATGCTCTTATGCTTTTCTTTCATTGTGGTCAGGTTTTTGCCCTTTAAATGAATTTCTCCTTCAGTCACCCGGTCCAAGCCTCCGAGAAGATAGAGGAGGGTGGATTTTCCGCAGCCGGAAGGGCCCATGACTGAGAGAAATTCTCCTTCTTCAACTTGAAAATTCAAGTTCTTCAGTACTTCAACTGTTTGTTTTCCCATAGGGAAGTTTTTCTTTAGATTCTTCACTTCAATTGCATTCATTGGGATCGCTCCTTTTATTTGTTTGATTGTTTTTTTACGAACCGTTCTTTGGATGCAGATTTCATGATCATTTCTATTCAAGTTGCACATTGCATTCTATTATTCAAATTTTATTATTCAAATTGAATCTCACGTATAATTGAAAGCTTCCGGTTCTTCATCACCGCCGGTAAAGTGGCAACGATGAACAGAATCAATGCTGCGATATAGAAGGGAATCATGGTGACCGGGCTGAACTCCACGGGGATGGGTAATCCGATCATGGATGTGACCGCTGTGATCAGTCGTGCCATTACATATCCATAGGGTGTAATAAAGAGGATTGCCCAGAGGACAGTGACTGCGGATTCCATTAAAATCATTCGGCTTCGTTGTCCCGAGGTCATTCCGATGGAGCTGAGGATTGCCAGGTCCTTCTTCCGCTGAATAAAGCTGATGATGATATTGTTTAAGGCTCCGAAGGCTCCGATAACCACGGCCATGATGGAGAAGACACTGAGGATGTTCATCATCTGCCGGTTTCCTTCAAGATTGTTTTCCATGGCTTTATCCACAGTAATGACTTGAGCACCGAAAGCCCCCACAACATCCCGGATTTCATCAGCAACGGTTTCCGAACGCTCTGTTCCGTGGAAATAAATATCATCAACGTAGCTGTAGTGAAAATTCTCTCTTAGATCCCGATTGTCGATCATGATAAAGGATCCGTTAAAGTACAGCTTGCCGTCTACAATTCCTGCCACTTCATAGGTTCTTGTCCGTCCTTCGATTTCCAATGGAAGGCGATCGCCGGCTTCGATTCCTCCAAGATTTGCAATATTCTTGGAAACGATGATCTTCCCTTCAGAGTTCTCGATAAACCGTTCGTAGAATTCTTTGTTTTCCTCGTTGCGGAATCCCAGATAAGGATTGAAATCCGCAAATTTTTCAGGATCAATGCCCATAATCAAGCTGTTGGTCTCATTGATTTTACCGTAGCCCAGCATCTGCTCATGGATGGAATCATCAATGACTTTGGGATGTTCTCTGATCGCTTCCCGTAGAGCATTGAGTGAATCTTCATCCTGCATGCGGATCTGGCTGACTGAGTAATCATAATCCATATCCTGGAAAGCATCCACAACAATGTCCTGCAGGCTCATGCTTACTGAGTGAATCGATACCATGGCAAGGATTGATAAAATCAACAGTGTGATGTTTCCACGGAGGGATTTGCTGCTGGATACATTGTGAAGACCTAGTGCCGAGGCACCGCTCATGCCCTTCATCCCTTTAAACAGGAAGGGTGTTAAGAAGGACACAACCCTTGGGTAGATCAGAGTCAGACTGAGAACAGACAGTAGAATCAACACGAGGCTTGAAGGAACCATAAACTCAGGCTCCAGGTACACAGTGGCTGTGACAAAGGCTAAAAGCACTGTGCCGACGACAAATCCCAGGATTCCTGACTTGCGTTTTTGTTCCTCGATATTTAAAATCACATTTTTTACCTGCATTTTCCCGGTTTTTAAAATCGGAAGGGTGCATGAGAGGAGAGACAACAGGATTGAAAAAACCATCCCCGCAAGTACAAGGTCGAGTTGAATCTCAAAGGATCCCGTGATCCCGTATTCTCTCAAAGGAGAGAGGAAGTACTGAATCAGATAGAGGAGTCCCATTCCTATTGCGGATCCGAGAATTCCTCCGAAGAGCCCGTAAAGGCCACTTTCAAGATAAAGGATCTTTCGTATGTCCCCTTTGGTTGCTCCCTGGGAGAAAAAAGTACCGATCACAGGAAGCCGTTCAGTAATGATTAACTTAAAGGATCCGTAGATAATAAAGCTGCTCATTAAGACGACCATAATCAGCATCCCGTAGAAGATGGCTGTAATCTGGTCAAGTTGGGCTCTGACACCATCCAGGTCGATGATTTCCTGGGCCTGGAACCCGTCGTTACTTTCATTAAAGGCGAGAATTCCTGCATCAATGGTGTCCATGGAGGATCTTGCAGTGACCCGGTTGACATTCTCTCCCATACCGAAGATTTCCTGGGCGGTTTCCCTTGGAACAGCTAAAGCGAAGGAATTACTGAGGTCGGAGTAGAAGATCCCTTCCACATCAGCGATTCCGGAAATTTCAAAGGTTTCGATGTTCCCGAAAAGCATAACCTCCACGTGGTCCCCGAGATTGAGTCCCAGTTCTTCCTTTGTCCGGTAGGAAATCATTGCTTCTCTTTCGGAGAGACCGGAATTTTTGTCTCCTTCAATCCAATTCTTTGACTGAACCCAGTCTTCACCCATCCCATAAAATGCGATGTTTTCCATGGCATCGGTCTGATGAAGTCCCTGGACCTGTATGTAGCTTCGCATGTCCAGGATGCCTTCCTTATTGATTTTTGATGGATCGATTAATCCGTTTTCTTCAGATTCTATACGTATTTCCATACCTTCAAAGCCTGCAGTGATCGGTTTGATAAAGCTGTCGATTCCCGCTTCCACTGCTCCCATACTGGCGATAAACAGAGCCGTACTCATTGCGATGGCAAAAAGTAATAAAATCAGGCGTGCCTTCCGTTCCATCATCGATTTTCCGATGAATTTCATAAATATCTTCATAATTCTCCTCCTTCTATTCCCTTTGATCAATTTATTAATCACTTCAGTGATTTTTGCAGGACTTATTCGATCTTTGTATCAACGAATGAGTTCCTCTGCTGCTATTCATAAGTCTATAGGAAAACACGTTTAGGAATAACCGTCGGGGGACCCTTTCTTGTTCCACCTCATGACGTTCAATTACTCAGTCTTTTGATCAGGATTTTCTACGACTTAAGGCGGAGAAGAGAAAACACGGCAGGAATTTTCAATGAGGTTGACGAAATAGTAACTGGGTCATCATAAGGTGCAACATCGTCATCAAAATGCAGGATGATGAAATTTACTGCGGGAGTTGAGAAAATGAATAAGAGAAATCTGGAAGAGGTCATCAAGCTTCGCCATATCCTTCATCAACATCCGGAACCTTCCATGGAGGAGGTCTGGACAAAGAACTGTTTAATGAACTACATAAGAGAGCACACAGAACTTGAGATTTGTGACCGTGGCCGCTGGTTCTATGCAGTTTATCGATCTCCGGGGGATGGTCGGGATGGTCAAAATCGAAAAAACATCGCATTTCGAGCAGATTTCGATGCCATACGAATGGATGAGGAAATCGATCTTCCCTATGGATCCGGGAACCCCGGAGTCGCTCATAAGTGCGGACATGACGGGCACTCTGCTGTTCTTGCAGGCCTTGCCCTGGAGGTAGATCAGGAGGGAGCGGATCACAATGTCTTTTTCCTCTTCCAGCATGCAGAGGAAACTGCTGAAGGAGCAGCGGAATGCGTGGAGTTTATCAAAGAAGAGAAGATTGATGAAATCTTCGCCTTTCACAATAAGAGCGGAATGGAAAAGGGCTCAGTCAATGTGATCGATGGTACAAGCAATTATGCATCGGTAGGGATGATCATCAGTATGCAAGGATCTTCCACCCATGCAAGTATGCCGGAATACGGGAAAAACCCCGCCTATGCCATTGGACGGACGATCGGGGGATTGGATCATGCTGTAAAGGAAGCAAAAAGCAGGGGTCTTGTTCTTTGCACAGTGATTCAGGTGGATGTCGGAGAAAAAGCATTCGGGATTGCAGCATCCAAGGGAGATCTGCTGTTAACCCTGAGGGCGGAGTTTGAAAAGGAAATGGAGACCTTGGCGAAGCATGTGGAAAATCTTGCAAAATCCGAGGGAGAAGCCGACGGCCTGGAGGTGACCTTTGCCTATCAGGACCGGTTTCCCGTTACCGCAAATCATCAGAAAAGCTCCGACAAAATTCGAAGAGTTGCCGGGAAGAAAGGATATCAGCTGTTTGAAATGAAAGAGGGGTTTCGGGGATCGGAAGATTTCGGGCATTACTTGAAGGAAACGAAAGGGGCTCTGTTCTACATTGGAAACGGGGAAGATTATCCCCAGATTCACACTGCGAAGTATGATTTTCCCGATGAGATTATTGAAACTGCAGTGGAGATGTTTAAGGGAGTAATTGAAGAGCCGTAACTGGATGGATTCTGTTGAAAGATTAACAGAATTTTACATTTAGGAGTCGTTGAGTATAATGGAAGCATAGAAGGCAATTACAATTCCGAGGAGGAAATAAGGAGGATTTACCATGAAAAAAATCATTCCCGTTTTATGGTTTGAAAAAGAGGGAGAGAAGGCAGTGGACTTCTATACCTCGATTTTTCCAAAAAGCATGAAAAAAGAGCCCCTTTATGGGCCCGACGGCAATGTGGTCAGTATGGAGTTTATGATCGGAGGTGTGGATTTTGGAATCTTGAACGGAGGCGCCTTCTTCGAGAAGAATCCCTCCATCTCCTTTAATGTACATCCCGATAATAAGGAGGAAGTTGACCGCTTATGGGAGAAGCTGTCATCTGATGGAGAAGTGCTGATGCCCCTTCAAAAATACGATTTCAGCGAGTATTACGGATGGGTTCGGGATTCCTATGGTGTCAGCTGGCAGCTGAATCTCGGAGAAAAGATCCGACCGATGATTTTTCCGAATCTGCTTTTTACCCGGGAGCACTATGGAAAAGCGGAGAAGGCCATCAATGCCTATACATCGATTTTCGATGGAAGCAGGATTCATACCTTGTACCATTACGGTGAGGATCAGTTGCTCGAAAATAAGGACGCTCTTATGTACGGTGCGTTTCAATTGGAACATCAACAGTTTACCGCCATGGATAGCGGTCTGGACCACGACTTCACCTTTAATGAAGGAATTTCACTCATGGTGGTCTGCGATACTCAGGAGGAAGTGGACGACCTTTGGGAGAAGCTTTCAGCGGATCCGGAAGCGGAGNAGTGCGGTTGGTTAAANGATGAATTCGGTATATCCTGGCAGATTGTCCCAAAGATTCTCATCGAATACTTAAAGGATGAGGATGATGAACGGGCAATCCGGGTGACCAATGCCATGCTGAAGATGAAAAAGCTGGAGATTAAAGCATTGAAAAAGGCTCATCTGAATGATGGCTAGGAATTCAATGATAAAACCGCCGGGAAGGGAGGTGAAAATCCTTTTCGGGCGGTTTTAATTTGTGCTGAGTGATTTATTTTGATTTGCTTTCTTATTCCAGGTTTTCTTCAGGATCTTTCCGGTGTTTCTCTTTCTTGGGTTTTCTCCTTAAGGGATTTCTGATCCCGTCCCGTGAAAACTTCCGGTAAAAAATGATGAAGAGCACCACTGCGATCAGGAAGAATGGGAAGTATGCTGCGATGGTAAGAAGAACTTTTTCACCGATTTCCGCAAATCGTCCGAAGGATTCTTTAAAGCGTTCCACGAACTCATCCCAGAAAGGTCTCTCTTCCAGTTCATCCTCATCCACTTCCACAAGGGAAAGATAAACGGTACTGTAGTTGATCTGATCATCAAGACGATTAAGATATCCGGTGATCCGTTCGATTTCCCGGCGAATTCTTGAGAGCTCACTCTCAAGAGTTAAAATATCGGAAAGGCTGGTGGCATCCTCTAAGAGCTCAAGAAGTCGTCGTTCCTGGATGTTGAGGTTACGCAGATTTGCTTCCATATCATAGTAGTCATCACTGACGTTGACACTTTCAAGATTCTCTGAGGTGACGTTTCCATAGCCTCTGAGACCATTCACAAACTCGTCCCGTCGGTTAGTGGGGATTCGTAAAGTGATATTTCCCCGGGGTTTGCTGTCACCATAGTGAGAGAAGCTGTAATTTTGAATGTACCCCTGAAATCGGTCCATGTCCTGTCGGATCCGGTCCACCGTACGATCCAGATCATCGGTTTCCATATGAATGTCCTGCCGGTAGATAATTTTATCTCCGGAAACCTGAGTGACAGTGAGGATTCCTGAGCTTTGACCGTCTACATCTCCAGGCGCTGATTCCACTGCCCTGTCCTCCATGGCAGCGTCGTCACCATAGTCATAATCCACGTCCGGTCCACGGGAATCGGTCGTTTGAATTCCTTCATCCTGACCGCTAAAGGCTCCACATCCCATGGCGAAAAGCCCGATCAGTACCATCACCAGGAGTATACTGATAATTTTTCCCTGTTTCGTTTTCATACTCATCCCTTCTTTCTTTAGTACTTCAATTTTTATTTTTCTCAAACGTCGTCTTATTCCTTTCGAATCTAAAATCGAAATCCTTGTTCCTTAAAAATTAGACGATGGAAATAGAGAATTGTTCCTTCGTGAGAGAAACGTAAAACGGGGAATCTTTGTATTCCATATATACCATTTTTTTAAGGGATTGAAGCATTAGTAAAAAAATTGAGTATAAAGATCAAAGAAAGTCTAAAAAGGGAGTTGACGAAGAAAATAATTTATGGTATAAAAGAATTAGGAATTAGCACTCGACAAACGAGAGTGCTAACAATATAAAAATAAATCTTAAAAAATACAGTAAAGGAGTGGTTGAACATGCCAGGATTAGTACCATTTAACCGACGAAGAAGAGATCTTATGAGTACAGGATTTGATGACTTTCAGAACATGCTTGACGACTTTTTTTCAGGAAGCTGGCCAACGGGAAGAAGTCTCGTCGCGGACACCTTCAAAATCGACGTAAAGGAAGATGAGAAGGAGTATCTTGTGGAAGCGGAGCTTCCCGGAATTGACAAAAAAGACGTGAATCTCTCCATTGATGACGGTCGACTCTGTATTTCCGTCAACAAGGAGGAAGTCAAAGAGGAAAAGGAAGGGAAAAACTACATTCACAGAGAACGACGATATTCTTCAATGCAGCGGAATGTTTTCTTAGCCGAAGCAGACGACGAAGGGATCAAGGCCCAATTAAACAATGGAGTCCTGCATATTACCGTGCCGAAAAAGGTCGAGCAGGACAAATCAAAAGCCATCGAAATCGAATAAAGGCTTTCACAATTAACCACATTGGAGGCTTCCGATGTGGTTAATCTTTTAATCTGCCGGATGCAACGGAGCATAAATAACTAAAGGGGGTGAACCTGTGAAGTATAAAAACTATTACGAAATACTGGGCGTTCCAAAGAACGCATCGAAAGAGGAAATCCGAAAAGCCTATAAAAAGCTGGCCATGAAGCACCACCCCGACCATAATGCGGATAATCCTGATTCGGAGGGGAAATTCAAGGAAATCAGTGAAGCCTATGAGGTGTTAAAAGACCCTGAAAAGCGAAAAAAATACGATGATCTTGAAAACAATATGAATTTTCGGCATAATTCGGATTTTGACCCCAGGGAATACGGATTTGAATATCATACTTCCTCCGGTGATCGGGGAGACTTCGGAAGTGATGAGTTCAGTGACTTTTTCAAGATGTTTTTCGGTGGCGGCTCCTTCGGTGGAAGTCCTTTTGGCAGCGGTTCTTCCCGAAGAACCTCTTACAGCTCCGATGACATTTTTGCGGGTTTCGGCAATCAGCAACAGCGTTCATCCCCGGATGTGAATATAGAAGCGGAAATGGAAATTGACCTGGATGAAGCCTATCACGGCGGAGAAAAACGGGTTCGGTTGAACACCGAAGAGGGTGAAAAAACCATTAAAATCCGCATCCCGAAAGGGGTGAAGGAGGGCTCGAAGATCAAACTTCGGGGACAGGGACGGACCGATCCCTACTCCGGGAAAAAAGGTGATCTGTTTATTAAGCTGAGCATTAAGGAAAGTTCCGATTTGCACATCGATGGACTCGATCTCCATAAAGACGTAAAGGTGACACCCTGGGAAGCGGCTCTCGGAGCAAAGATTTCAGTGTCCACTTTAGGTGAAAATGTAAAGGTCACCGTTCCAAAAGGAATCCAATCGGGAAAGAAACTGAAGCTCAAAGGAAAAGGATATCGGGACGACAAAGGGCGAACCGGAGATCTTTATCTCACGATCACAATCGTGAACCCTCCAACCCTGTCAGAGGAAGAAAAGGAGCATTATGAGAAGCTGAGAGAGATTTCATCTTTTCAACCGAAACGGTGACGTCGTAACCGGGGACCTATACACTATGTGATTTATTATCTTGATGTTACTCATTGACTGACAGGAATGAGGACAGACGTAAAAAAGGGGGATAAGAATGAACATCGAAAAATTTACAGCCAGAGCCCAGGAAGTTCTCACAACAACTCAGGAACTTGCGTTGAAGCTTGGCAATCAGCAAATTGAAGGAGAACATATGCACTATGCTCTTCTCAACCAGCAGGAGGGATTAATCGGAAAGCTGATGGATTATCTGAAGAAAGATAAAAATGCGATCGAAAAGGAACTCTACACCCATCTGGAGGGGCTTCCCAAGGTGGAAGGACAGGAGGTTTCCAACGTCTATTTGAGCCGCCGGGCCAATCAGCTTCTGATTTCTGCAAAGGAGCAGGCGGAAACCTTTAAGGATGAGTACATCGGTGTGGAGCATCTTTATCTCGCTCTTATGGAGGAGAGGGGAACCTTTTCCGCACAGCTGATGATTCGTTTTGGAATCGATCGGGAAAGTGTGTTAAATGCTCTGATGAAGATCCGCAGCAACCAGCGGATCACCTCTCAAAATCCCGAGGATACCTATGAGGTTCTGGAAAAGTACGGGCGGGACCTCGTGGATATGGCGCGAAAGGGAAAGATCGACCCGGTTATCGGTCGGGATAACGAAATACGAAGGGCAATCAGAATTCTCTCAAGAAGGACGAAAAACAACCCGGTGCTTATTGGAGAGCCGGGAGTAGGAAAAACCGCTGTGGTGGAAGGTCTTGCCCAGCGGATACTAAAAGGGGATGTGCCCGAAGGTTTAAAGGATAAAACCATCTTTGCTCTTGATATGGGATCTCTGATCGCCGGAGCGAAATTCCGGGGAGAATTTGAGGAGCGGTTAAAGGCGGTTTTAAAAGAAATCCATCAATCGGAAGGACGAATACTTCTGTTCATCGATGAGCTTCATACCATTGTGGGAGCAGGAAGGGCTGAGGGCGCAATGGATGCGGGAAACATCTTAAAGCCCATGCTGGCCCGTGGAGAGCTTCATTGTATCGGTGCCACCACCATTGATGAGTACCGGAAATACATCGAGAAGGATGCGGCTCTCGAGCGACGATTTCAGCCTGTCATGATCGATCAGCCCACAGTGGAGGATACAATATCCATCCTTCGTGGAATCAAAGAACGGTTTGAGATGCATCACGGGGTCAGAATCACTGACAATTCCATTGTGGCCTGTGCAAATCTCTCAAACAAATATATTACAGACCGTTTTCTTCCGGATAAAGCCATTGACCTGATGGATGAGGCGGCTTCCATGATTCGTACGGAAATTGACAGTCTCCCATCGGAACTTGATGAAATCAGCCGACGGATCATGCAGCTTGAGATTGAACAGGAGGCACTGAAAAAAGAAGAGGATGCCCACTCGAAGGAGCGGCTTTCCGATCTGCAGAAAGAACTCTCGGATCTTCGGTCAAGATATAATGAAATGAAGGCGCAGTGGGAGACGGAAAAGGAAAATATTACTCATATTAAGGAACTGCAGCAGGAAATTGAGGAAGTGAAAAGGGAAATTGAAGAGGCCGAAAGACAATACAATTTAGAGGATTTGGCCCGTTTGAAGTACAGTACTCTGCCGGAGAAAGAAAAACAGCTGGCTGAGGAACGGGATCAGCAGATGAAGGGGAAAGAACACCAGCTGCTCTCTGAAGAGGTCACGGAAAATGAGATCGCGGAGATTGTCTCCAAGTGGACGGGAATTCCTGTTACAAAGCTTGTGGAAACCGAAAGGGAAAAGCTTCTGAATCTGGAAGGAATCCTTCATGAGAGAGTGATCGGTCAGGATGAAGCGGTGACTTCGGTGTCCGATGCAGTACTTCGGGCACGTTCCGGTCTGAAGGATCCGAAAAAACCCATCGGCTCCTTTATCTTTCTTGGTCCCACCGGCGTGGGGAAAACCGAGCTTGCCAAGAGTTTGGCGGAAGCCCTTTTCGATACCGAGGACAACATGGTCAGAATCGATATGAGCGAGTACCAGGAAAAGCATACCGTTGCACGGCTGATCGGCGCACCTCCGGGATATATCGGATATGAAGAGGGAGGACAGCTCACCGAGGCGGTTCGTCGGAAACCCTATAGCGTCATTCTGTTTGATGAAATTGAAAAAGCCCATCCCGAGGTCTTCAATGTGCTGTTACAGCTCCTGGACGATGGACGGTTAACCGATNCCAAAGGACGGACGGTAAACTTTAAAAATACGGTCGTCATTATGACCTCCAACATCGGAAGTCAATACCTTCTTGAGGGAATCGGACATGAGATGGAAATCTCAAAGGAAGTGGAGAACCGTGTTATGGACACCATGAGACAGCATTTCAAGCCGGAGTTTCTAAACCGGGTGGATGATATCGTCATGTTTACACCTCTCAGCAAGGAGGAACTTACCCAAATCGTTGAAATAAGTCTGAAGGATCTGCAAAAACGGCTGGAGGATCGACACATAACGCTTCTCATCACAGAAGAAGGAAAGCGGGTTATTGCGGAAAACTCTTATTCACCGGTTTACGGAGCCCGACCTCTGAAGCGCTACATCCAAAAGCATCTTGAGACCGAGCTTGGCCGCATGATCATCAAAGGCGTTCTATCTGACCACAAAACCGCAAGAATTCATGGAGAAGGTGAAGAACTGGTGATTGAGGTTCTATAGAAATTTCGAGAGGAACTGAGTGACTAAACGTCCTGTTTCCGGAGTGATCCCTGTCGGCAGCTGAACTGATTTCTAAAAAGCCTAAAAAACATCAGTGTTCCCATCGCATACAGGAAAATCGTAAATGCAAAGGGCATATTGGAACTGAAGCCTTCTATTATATGNCCTCCCACNAAGATTCCCATGNCACGGGTCAAGTTGTTGACCATTGCCCGCATCGAACTCACAAGTGGTCGGTGATGCTCCGGGATAATATGCATCGAAATANTACGACTCAGCGGCTGTCCCACGTTCATCAAAGAGCTTCGAAGAAAAAAGACACATTCAGCTTAGAGAAAAACCTCTGAACTCTTTCAAGTTCAGGGGTTTTACTTTGTTCAAAGGCTTAGGTTTTAAAAGACTTAAAGGGAAAATTGTCAGAAGGCTCATAAGGCTGATCATAATACGTGCAGAGCGAAAAGATGTCGCCCCTGACCCTATTCCCATGGACTCAGCGAAAAAACCCGTTAAATGAGGCAGAGATGAGGCCATAAAGAAACACGACAAGGATGAATTTTTTAATAATGGGGTTCAATTTAAGAGAGCTCATCTGTTTATTCTATAATTGGCGAGTCGGAATATCAGGGTTCGAAGGAATGAAGATGGGCTAAAGAAAAATTCGTGTAGTAAGGGATTTGCAGGGTATACATATAATAGAGATAGATTATCATAAGAAAAAAACTATCAAATAAGCAAGTAAACATCTTTAAAACAGGAACAATGAAGTCCCGTATCCCGTCTAATTCTATAAAGATGTATTCACAGGTGTAGCGCGGAAAAAACAGGCGGAAAACGAAATGACGACAAGCATAAGATTCTACAACGTTATGTTATTACAGACCGAAGTAAGGAGTGAGATCAATGAGAAAATTACGGAAAGCATCATGGAAATCAACCTTCGGATCCGTGACTCTCACCATCTTCCTGGTTCTTCTTTTCACACCGATCCATGTATATGGTGCAGCAGATGTGATTCGACAGGGGCCGGGGGATGAAAGAAACGTAGCATTAACTTTTGATGACGGATACGCAGGTGAGTTCACGGCCCAGGTCTTGGATATTCTTTCGGAATATGATGTTCAAGCAACCTTCTTTTTAAACGGAGAAGCAATGCATGATCATCCGGATCTGACCCGGCGGGTTGTGGAGGAAGGGCACGAGCTGGCCAATCACTCTCATACCCATCGGGATTTTACAGGACTCTCCTCGGAGGAGATTTTCGAAGAGATCAGTTTAACTGAACAGGCAGCATTGGAAGTGACAGGTCAGGAGATCAGCCGAATTTTCCGTGTACCCTACGGTTCATTCAATCAGGAAGTATTGAATCTCCTGGGAGAAGCGGGTTATCCTTATACCATTCAATGGAACATCGATACACTGGACTGGCAGGCACCTTCGGCACAGACGATCCATGACCGGGTGATCAATAATCTTGTACCCGGATCCATCGTTCTGCTTCACGTGAACCATGAAGCAGTTAATACTCCCGAGGCACTGCCTATGATCATTGAAAGTCTCATGGAGCGAAACTATGAAATGGTCACTGTTTCGGAAATGCTCTTTAGCGATGGAGTGTCAGATGTGCATGAAATACAGTCAGGAGAGACTCTCCATGGAATCGCAGAGGAGTATGGAGTGACGGTGGAAGCCATTGTTAATCTGAATAACATTGAAAACCCTGATGAAATTTATGCAGGTCAGGAGCTTCTTATTCCTGAAACTGATGGAATTGAACCTGAGCCGGACCCGGAACCTGAACCGGAACCTGAACCGAGTCCGGACCCGGAACCTGA
>SL_3KL_010_SEDDRAFT_10000590_pt1 | contig 30287 bp, 31 predicted proteins | sample SodLakKL_010_SED_2_FD_10381 | JGI IMG/M metagenome (IMG submission 10381)
ACGGCCACGGTTGCCAACAACTGGGTCTGGCGGTACAGCGGTTCCGGCAGCGGTAACCTGCCGCACACGATCTTCCCGGCCTCCACCGGCCCGGTCTGGGCGCCCAACCCGAACTTCCCCGGACTGACTTATCGGGCCGAAGGTGAAGTCCCCTGCGGTGCTTCCTGGATCGTGGACGTCAGCCCCGTGTTCGGTGACCTGGCTGGCAACGCTTCGGAGAACCTGACCGTGAGCGTGGACAGCACGGGCCTGGCGCCCGGCGTCTACTCGGCATTCGTTTGTGTCAGCAGCAACGATCCGGCCCAGCCGGACGCCACGCTGAATGTGGAGTTGACGGTGACGCCATAAGATCTTGCGTCAAATCGGGACTCGGATTCGAGTCCCTGTGCCGCCGGGTTCGAAATGGACCCGGCGGTTTTTTTTGGCCGCTTTTCAGCCGTTCATGGCCAAGGATTTCAAGCGGTTTCCGAAAGCTGCCCGCGTAACCTCAGTCAGCGGATTGACGGATGAAGCGCCGGACCTCGGGATAGACCTGTTTGCGCCAGCGCTTGCCGCTGAAGATGCCGTAGTGGCCGGCCTTGGGGACTTCGTAGTGCTGGCGGGACTCTTCGGGCAGACCGCGGCACAGGGCGTGCGCGGCTTCGGTCTGGCCGATGCCGGAGATGTCGTCGTATTCGCCCTCGATGGTCAGCAGCCGCGTGTCGGTGATCCTGGCCGGATCGACGCGCTCACCGTCAATGACCCACTCACCCCTGGGCAGCAGGAAATCCTTGAACACGATGCGCACGGTATCGAGGTAGTACTCGCCGGGCATGTCCAGCACCGCGTTGTACTCGTCGTAGAACTTCCGGTGGGCCTCGGCGTCTTCGAGGTCGCCGATGATCAGATGCTTGTAGAAGTCCCAGTGCGAACTGACGTGGCGGCGCGGGTTCATGGCCATGAAGCCGGCATGCTGCATGAAACCCGGATAGACGCGCCGGCCGGCGCCGGGGTAGTGCATGGGCACGGGATGGACCAGGTTGGCGCTGAACCAGCGCATGGACCGATTGGCGGCCAGGTCGTTGACGCCGTTGGCGCTGACCCGGGCATCGACCGGGCCGCCCATCAGGGTCATGCTGGCCGGGGTTTCCTCGCCGCGCGCGGCCATCAGCGAAATCGCGGCCAGCACCGGAACCACGGGTTGGCACACGGCCATCACGTGCAGGTTTTAGCGCCGATGTGGCGGATGAAGGTCTGGACGTAGTTGACGTAGTCGTGCAGATGGAACGGCCCGGCGTCGGCCGGGATCATGCGCGCATCGATCCAGTCGGTGATGTAGACCTTGTGCTCGGGCAGCATCGTGCGCACGGTGTCGCGCAGCAGCGTGCTGTGATGGCCGGACAGCGGGGCGACGATGAGCACGACGGGGTCGTTGCGCAGGTCGGCAATGGTCTGCGGATCGTCGGTGTAGCGCTTCATCCGCAACAGCTTGCAGAACGGCAGGTTCATGGACTCCAGCTGCACCACGGGCACTTCGTGACCGTGGGCGGTGACCGAGCGGATCCCGAACTCCGGCTTGGTGTAGTCCTTGCCCAGGCGGTGCATGAGTTCGTAGGCGGCCGCGATGCGCTCCGCGCCGGGCCATTTCGACAGCGCGCTGCCGGCCGAGGAAAAAGCTGCGCGCCCCGGCTTCGGCCCAGATGCTGAAAGGGCTGATCAGCGAGCGCTGGAATTCGTAGAACTGGTAAAGCATGTGATGAAGGATTCTTGACGACTAATGCGCTGCACCATAACAGTTTGGCGCGCAATTTTCGACTGCGGCGAGTGGACGAAAAGACAGGCCCCCGCCGGAAAGGCGGGGGCCTGGTACTCATCCACGCGACGGTTGATCTCCGTGCGCGTGATCAGCCATCAGTTGCGGTAGGCGGTGGCGCGAACTCGGCGACCGTCGTCGAGCACGGCGTGCAGGGTAATCATGTCGCCGTCCAGGTCACCGTTGGCGGCCAGGGCCGGAACGGAGAAGTGCATGACCAGGTCGCCGGAGCCGGTGAAGGTGGCCCTCGGCGCTCCGTTGTTGAAGCGGGCGATGGGCGTGGTACCGAACAGGACGGACTCGACCTGGATCTGCGACAGGCTGAAGGTCACGCCCTCGTCGTAGTAGAGCCGGACCTGGATATTGCCGTTGGCGTCGGGGTTGATCGACGGACGGAACGCCATGTCAAACTCGATCGCCGGGTCCATCTGGGTCAGGGCCCGATAGACGTTGATGCGGCCATAACCGAAGGAAATGTCGCGACCGGGCTCGCCCAGGTCGTCGGCGGTGGCGATCATGCGGGCACGAACTTCCGTGGCGGTCGGGATGCCGGTGGCGCGCAGCAACGCGGCCAGGCCGGCGGCCTGCGGGGTGGCCATCGAGGTGCCGGCCAGGTAGGCATAGTTGTTATCGCCGGTGAACCAGCCAGCCAGGATCAGGCTGTGCGGCTGGCTGTCGCTCAGATCGCCGCCAGGCGCGGACAGCTCCAGCTCGGGCCCGCCGTCGGAATAGCTGGCGCGCTCATCCGACCAGTTGGTCGAGCCCACGGCCACGCACTGCGGGAAGGCGGCCGGGAAGGACACGGTGTTGGTGCCGCCGTTGCCAGAGGCGCACAGGGGCAGGACGTTGTTGTCCAGCGCGTACTGCAGGGCGTTCTGGGTCGCAGCACTCGGCGCGCCGCCGCCCAGGCTCAGGTTGAGCACATCGGCGCCCTGGTCCACCGCCCAGATGATGCCGTTGGTGATGCCGGCGGCATTGCACAGGCCAAATGCCCCGCCGCAGGCGCGGGCCGAGATGACCTTGACCTCGGGCATCCAGGCCACGCCGGGGATACCGGAGACGTCGTCGCCGCGGCCGGCGGCCGTGGTGGCAACATGGGTGCCGTGGCCGTTGTCGTCGGCAAAGGCGTTGGCGTTGACGCCGCCGATCAGGCACAGGAAACTGGGGCAGAAGTTGCGCTGGGCGATGACCTTGCCCTGCAGGGCGGCGTGACTGGCGCGCACACCGGTGTCGATCACGCCGATGGCCACGGTGTCGAAGGTGGCGCCCTTGTTGTTGAGGTATTCATAGGCTTCCAGCCAGGCGATGTCGGCCCCTGGCGTGCCGGTTTCGGCGACGATGTCGCCGGCCGAGTTCACCACGAAGCCGGGGTTGTGCAGGTCCCACTTGGCGCCGAACAGCAGGTTGTCCGGGGCGGTGCAGTCGCCGGTCTCACAGGGGATGACCTGGTAGATGTAGTTGGGTTCGGCGAAGGAGACGTTGGGGTTGTTGCGCAGGTTGCTGGCGATCTCGATTTCCTCGCCGGGNTCGACCTCCAGGATCCAGGTGCGGGNCGCGGCCAGNNCNTCCTTNGGCCGGGCGCGGTTGGCCTNGGCGATCTCNGAGCGGGCGGCGCCGGGCGTGAACTGNACGATGATCTGGCCGGGAACGAACAGGGCGTCCGGGTCGATTTCGAANTCAGCCGCGCTGACCTGGAGTGCGAGACCGAGGCCGAGCAGGCTGACCAGCAGCATGTNCAGCTTNTTTCCAAGAAGTNTTCTCATTGTTTTTTTCCCTCGAAGGCAGNTGGGTAAGAGTCGTTTTACCCGGCGGAAGGGGAACCGCGGGCCCGGGGATTTTGCTCAAGCAGGGCGGCGCTCGGCAATAGGTCTGTCGACACATGACTTCCTGCCGGGTCGGCGGCTATACTGGTCGGCTTTTTGAGGGATGGCCGGAAGGCGTCGCCGCAATGGCGAAACGGCCGGGGTTTTTCAGGCCGCAACCAGTCCGTGCAGGGCCCTGGCCACGATCATGGCCGCGACCAGGCCACCGGCAAAACTGAAGGCCGCGCGCAGGCCGGACAGGCCGGTGACGTTCTGGAAGCCGTGATACATGAGCCAGACGGTCCACAGCAGGAACACCAGCAGCGGCACGCCGAGCAGGGTCAGGATGAAGGCGTCGCCCATGTAGGCGGCATCGGCCATGACCTGCCCGCGCTCGCTGGGCATGGCCTGGACGAGGCGTTGGGTCAGCTCGCGAATCTGTCCGCCCAGCGGCGGGATGCTGAGATACGCGGCGGACAACAGCAAGGGCCAGCGGGCCGCGGCCTGGCAGGCCAGCAGGCGCGTGGTCGAAAACCGCTCGGATGCCAGCCAGCGTCCGACCACCAGCAGGGCGAGGCCCAGGCTGAGCCAGTTGATCACAGCCTGTACCAGCAGCCACTCCAGGCTGCCGCCCGGGAGAAATTGCAGGTCAAGTACGCCGCGCGTCTGCAGGCCGGTCCAGCTGGCCAGCAGCGCCGTGGCGATGATCGCGATGAGGCCGATCACGCCGGCCTGCCCGGTCGACAGGGAGTCGAACGGCCGGAGCAGGTAGTGCTCGAGGCCGTTGGCGCTACCCGCGGTCATTCCCAGTCGTCCCAGTCCTCGTCGTCGAGAAAGGCGTCGTAGTCGGGCAGCTCCGCGTCATCGCCGTGCAGCTGAAACTGGCGTCGCTGCAGGAAACCGTCGCGCAGGAAGATGTAGTCGTCGAAGGCGGCTTCCATCTGGGCGTCCAGCGGCAGCAGGCCGGCGCGCAGCTGCACGATGTTGAGTCCGAGCAGAGCGTAGCCCTGCTGTCCGCGCACCTGGCGCCAGATCGGGTTGACGAAGGAGTCCCCGTAGAAACCGGCGCTGTCGCGCAGCGTCGAGGGCCCCAGGAAGGGCAGCATGAGGAAACGCGACTCCTCCCAGCCCCAGGTCGCGAGCGTCATGCCCAGGTCGGCTTCGTGGGCCGGCATGTCGCCCTTGGAGGCGAGGTCGAAGATGCCGCCGATGCCGTAGATCGAGTTGATGAAGAAGCGCTCGAAGTGCTCCAGGCTTTCTCCCGGCCGGCCCTGCAGCAGCTTGTTGACGATGACCACCGGCGAGCGCAGGTTGGTAAAGAAATTGCGCACCCCGGTGCGTACCGGGGACGGGGTGACGCGCTGGTAGCCGCGCGCCACCGGGCGCACCACGGCGCGGTCGGCGGCCATGTTGAAGCTGTGCACCTGGCGGTTGAACGGCTCCCACGGATCACGCGGGTCGCGGTCTTTGGGCGGTGTGGCGGCCGTGGTGGCGCAGGCGGTGATCAGCAGCGTTGCGGCGATCAAGCCGGATTTCTTCAGCCACAGCATTGCCCGGTTTCTCCCTCATCATCGAAATCAAGCGTGCGCCAGCCCAGCAGGCCCTCGATCTGGCTCAGCGAGGCCATCACGCACAGCGAGCGCGGAATGTTGACGAACCGGATTTTCCGGCCCGCCTGCTCGGCCCAGGCGCGCCATTCCAGCAGCAGGGCCAGTGCGCTGGAGTCCGCGCCAGAGACCTTGGCCAGGTCGACCGTTGTGGGCAGGCCGCTGCGCTTCCAGCCCAGGCTGTCGCGGTACAGCGCCGCGACCTCGGCGCTGCCCAGGCGCCCGCTCAAGGCGAGGCGTCCGTCGGCATCAGGTTTCAACCGGCACCTCGACCTCGACCTCGATCTCGCCGGCCTGCAGGCGCGCCAGCATGGCGTCGAAGCCGTAGCGGCGGATTTCCTCGCCGATCTGGTTGCGGAAGGTGGCGACGTAGGAAATGCCCTCGATGATGACGTCGAACACCCGCCATTCGTCGCCGGCCTTGCGCAGCACGTAGTCGACCTGGGCACGCTGGCCCGAGGGCAGGCGCACGCGGGTACGCACGCGGGTGGCGCGCTCGGTATTTTCTCCGGCCATGGGCAGGAACTCGACCTGCTCGCGGCTGCGGAATTCCAGTACGCCTTCGGCATAGCGGCTCATCAGCAGCTCGGACAGGGCGTCGGCAAAGTCCTCGACCTGGGCCCGTTCCAGGCCCCGACCGTGGCGTCCCAGCACCAGGCGCGCCGAGTGCACGGTGTCCAGGCGCGGCAGCAGGCGCTCGCGTAGCTCCTTCTGCAGCAACTCGGGGTTGGCTTCGAACTCGGCGCGATTTTCATCGACCAGGGCGAACAGTTCGGTGGTCATTTCACGAATGATCTCGGCCGGTTCGGCGGCACTGGCCGCGGCCGGCACAGACAGAAGCAGGGCCAGGCCTGCCAATACGAGACGGGTCATCAGTTGTCTCCTTCGGTGTTGAACAGGAATCGGCTGATCAACTGCTCGAGCACCAGCGCCGAATTGGTCAGCAGGATGCGGTCGCCGTCGACCAGCACGTCGGGTGATCCGCCCGGCTCGAGGCTGATGTACTGGTCGCCGAGGATGCCGGCGGTGACGATCGAGGCCGAGGTGTCGTCCGGCAATTCGTTGAAGCGCTCGGAAATGCGCATGGTGACGCGCGCATCGAAGCTGACCGGATCCAGCTCGATGCGCTCGACCTGGCCGATGGTCACCCCGCCCAGGCTGACCTGGGCGCGCGGGCGCAGGCCGCCGACATTGGTGAAATCGGCGGTCAGGGTGTAGCTGCCGCCGGCGACCACGCCGCGATCGGTGGCCTGCAGGGCAAGGAAAACCAGGCCGGCAATGGCCAGGATCAGGAACAGGCCGGCGGTCAGTTCGATCTGGTGGGATGATTTCATGAGAATTATCCGGGGCAATTAAAGCATCAGGGCCGACATGACGAAGTCGAGGAACAGCACGACGATGGCGGTGGCGATGACGGTCTGGGTGGTGGCCAGGGCCACGCCCTCGCCGGTCGGCTTGGCGGTCCAGCCGAAGTAGACGGCCAGCCAGCTCGCGACCAGGCCGAACACCACCGATTTGCCCATGCCGTGGCCGAAATCGCGCCCGAGCTCGACCGTGTTCTGGATATTGCCCCAGAACACGATGGGGTCGGAGCCCATCAGAAACACGGCGTAGACCACGCCGCCCAGCAGGGCCATGACGTTGAACACCACCACCAGTGCCGGTACGGCGATCAGGCCGGCGATCAGGCGCGGCTGGACGATGCGCTCCATCGGGTCGATCGCCATCAGGTCCAGCGCGTCAAGCTGCTCGGTGGCCCGCATCAGGCCGATTTCGGCTGTGATCGAGGTGCCGGCACGGCCGGCGAACAGGATGGCGGTCAGCACCGGGCCCAGCTCGCGAAACAGCGAAAGGGCCAGCAGGGTGCTGGTGGCATCGGCGGCGCCGAAGCGGGCCAGGGCGTCGTAGGACTGCAGCGTCAGCACCAGGCCGACGAAGAAGCCGCAGGTCACGATGATGACCAGCGAGCGCACGCCGGCGAAATACAGCTGGCGCAGGGTCTCGGCGACCTGCAGCCGGGTGAAGCGCATGCGCGAGATGGCCTTGAACAGGAACACCAGCGCGCGCCCCATGTTGCGCAGGGGCGTGAGCACGCGCGACTCGCTGCGGACTGGCGTGCTCATCGGACCGGTGCCCGAAGCAGTTGCTCGGCCAGGTCGCTGGCCGGGTAGTGGAAGGCCACCGGTCCATCCGGCTCGCCGCGCATGAACTGCCGGACCAGCGGGTGTTCGCTGTCGTTCAGTTCCTTGGGCGTGCCCGAGGCGATCAGCTGGCGATTGGCGATGATGTGACAGAAATCAGCCAGTTGAGCGACCTCGTCGACATCGTGGGTGATCACGATGCTGGTCGCGCCCTGGGCGTGATTGATCTCGCGGATCAGGCGCAGAGACACGCCCAGTGAAATCGGATCGAGCCCGGCAAAGGGCTCGTCGTACAGCATGATGTCCGGGTCCAGCGCCATGGCGCGGGCCATGGCCACGCGCCGGTTCATGCCGCCGGACAACTCGCGCGGGTACATGTCGGCCGCGCCGCGCAATCCCACGGTCTGAAGCTTGATCAGAACCAGGCGGCGGATCAGCGCCTCGGGCAGTTGGGTGTGTTCGCGCAGCGGCAGGGCGACGTTGTCGAAGCAGGTCAGGTCGGTGAACAAGGCGCCGTTCTGCAGCAGCACGCCGAGGTTGCGACGAAAACGTCCCAGTTCGCGGCCCTTGAGCGATTCGACATGCACATCGCCGACCTGCACGCGGCCCCCGTCCGGGCGAATCTGGCGGGTGATCAGGCGCAGCACCGTGGTCTTGCCGGCGCCGCTCGGGCCCATCACCGCCGTCACCTTCCCGCGCGGGATGTCCAGCGTCATGTTTTCCAGCACGGTCCGACCGCCCAGGCGGACGGTGATATCGCGCAGCTGCACGGCTGGCGTGCTGTCGGAAGATGAGTTCATAGGCCCTGGGACAGTGATGAACTCGGGAGATTCCCGGGTTATCGCGTAGTTTACCGCGATGCGAGGTTAGGGCTTGGTGATGAAGACAAAGGGTTCAGGGTTCAGGGTTCAGGGTTCAGGAGGACCTCGATCTGGCTTTTCCTGAACCCTTAAACCTGAAACCTGGTTCAAAGAATGTACCGACTCAGGTCTTCGTTCCCCGCCAGGTCCTTCAGCGACCGATCCACATAAGCCGCATCGATTTCCAGCGTTTCGCCGGAGCGGTCCGGGGCGGCAAAGGAGATGTCTTCGAGCAGGCGCTCCAGCACCGTGTGCAGGCGGCGGGCGCCGATGTTTTCGGTGGACTCGTTGACCGCGAAGGCGATCTCGGCCAGGCGGGTGATGGCCTCGTCGGCGAACGTCAGCGTCACGCCTTCGGTCTCGAGCAGGGCGCGGTACTGCTCCGTGAGTGACGCGTCCGGCTCGGTCAGGATGCGCTTGAAGTCATCCACCGACAGGGCGCGCAGCTCGACGCGGATCGGCAGGCGGCCCTGCAGTTCCGGCACCAGGTCGGAGGGCTTGGCCACGTGGAAGGCGCCGGAGGCGATGAACAGCACGTGGTCGGTCTTGACCGCGCCGTAGCGGGTGTTGACCGTGCAGCCCTCGACCAGCGGCAGCAGGTCGCGCTGCACGCCCTCGCGGCTGACCTCGCCGCCGCCGTGGCCTTCGGAGCGGCGGGCGACCTTGTCGATTTCGTCGATGAAGACGATGCCGTTCTGCTCGGCCATGGCCAGCGCGGTCTGCTTGACCTCCTCGTCGTTGATCAGGCGCGCGGCCTCTTCCTCGATCAGCACCGGAATGGCGTCCTTGACCTTCATCTTGCGCGTCTGCTTCTTCGCGCCGGAGAGGTTGGAGAACATCTGCTGCAACTGGCTGGTCATTTCCTCCATGCCCGGCGGGGCCATGATCTCCACGCCGATGTTCATGGCCACGTCGACCTCGATCTCGCGTTCGTTGAACTCGCCGTTGACCAGCTTGGTGAACATCTTGCGGCGGGTCTCCGAGTGCTGCTCGACCGGCTCTTCCGGCGCGTTGGCGAAGCCGGAGGCCTGGCGGCGCGGCAGCAGGATGTCGAGCACGCGCTCGACCGCCGCGTCCTCGGCGCGCGAGCGCACCTGGGTCATGGCTTCCTCGCGCGCCATCTTGACCGCGGTTTCGACCAGGTCGCGCACGATGGACTCGACGTCCTTTCCGACGTAGCCGACCTCGGTGAACTTGGTCGCCTCGACCTTCACGAAGGGCGCGTTGGCCAGTGCGGCCAGGCGACGGGCGATTTCGGTCTTGCCGACCCCGGTCGGGCCGATCATCAGGATGTTCTTGGGCGTGATTTCGGGCCTGAGCTTCTCGTCGACCTGCATGCGCCGCCAGCGGTTGCGCAGGGCAATGGCCACGGCGCGCTTGGCCGCCGACTGGCCGATGATGTGGCGGTCGAGTTCCTGGACGATTTCGCGGGGGGTCATTTGAGACATGAAGAAAGTGCGCCTGTGTTGTTTGGCCGGCGGTTCCGCTGCGGGCGGTGGGCCCGGACGCGGGGCAGTCGCTCAGTCCGTGGTCAGGGTTTCGACCGTGACCTGGTCGTTGGTGTAGATGCAGATTTCGCCGGCGATCTTCAGGGCCTCGCGGCAAACGGTTTCGGCATCCAGCTCAGTGTGGCGCAGCAGCGCGCGGGCGCCGGCCTGGGCGAACGGCCCGCCGGAGCCGATGGCGATCAGGCCTTCTTCGGGCTCGATCACATCACCGTTGCCGGAAATGATCAGCGAGGCCTCGCGATCGGCCACGGCCAGCAGCGCCTCCAACCGGCGCAGCAGGCGGTCGGTGCGCCAGTCCTTGGCCAGTTCCACGGCCGAGCGAGTCAGGTGGCCGGAGTGCATTTCCAGCTTGGACTCGAAGCGCTCGAACAGGGTGAAGGCATCGGCCGTGGCCCCGGCGAAGCCCGCCAGCACCTGGCCCTTGTACAGCCGGCGTACCTTGCGCGCATTGGCCTTCATCACCGTGTTGCCCAGCGTGACCTGGCCGTCGCCGGCAATCACCACCTGCTTGCCGCGCCGGACCGAAACGATGGTCGTGCCGTGAAATTGTTCCATGCCGAGTTTTCCCTGAAACGCAAGCCCGATAGATGGGGCCGACTTTGATCGTTGGCAAGTCTTGGAATGCAGGGGTCAGGGACTAGGGGTCAGGGGTCAGGGAGCTTGGTCGAAGGCCTCAAGCGCGGCGCCAATTACCGGCAAGGCCAATTCCTTTCGCTGAACCCTCAAGAATCGCCGATGCTCCCTAGCCCCTAGTCCCTAGTCCCTAGTCCCTAGTCCCTAGTCCCTTTCTTAGCCCGCGGATGCGTCTCGTCATACACCTTCGCCAGGTGCTGGAAATCCAGGTGGGTGTAGATCTGGGTGGTCGACAGGTTGGCGTGGCCGAGGAGTTCCTGCACGGCTCTGAGGTCGCCGGAGGATTCCAGGATGTGCGAGGCGAAGGAATGGCGCAGCTGGTGCGGGTGGACGCGCTGGTCCAGGCCCTGGCGTTCGGACCAGTGGGCGACCCGCTTCTGGATGGCGCGCACGGTCAGCGGTTTGCCGGTCATGCTGGTAAATATCCTGGCCTCGCTGCCGTCGGCCAGGGTTTGGTGGACGGCCCGCCAGCGCCCGAGCGCGGCCAGCGCGTGCCGGCCCACCGGCACCACCCGCTCGCGCCGGCCCTTGCCCAGCACCCGCACCATGCCTTCGCTGAAATCCAGCCGCTCCCAGGTCAGGCCCGCCAGTTCGCTGACGCGCAGGCCCGAGGCATAGAACAGTTCCAGCATGGCCCGGTCGCGCGCGCCGATCTCGCTGTCGTCGGGGATGTCGAGCAAGGCCAGCACCTGGTCGATGTCCAGCACCTCCGGGAGTCTGCGCCGGACCTTGGGTGCGCGCACGCCCCGGGTCGGGTCGTGCCGCAGCTGGTGCTGGTCGCGCAGGAAACGGAACAGTCGGCGCACCGCCGACAGGCGCCGCTGCACGCTGCGCGGGCTCAGGCCCCGCCGATGTTCGCCGGCGGCGAAGGATCGGATGTCGTTCTGGTCGATTTGACTGACGGCCAGGCGGTCATGGCGCCGGGCCCAGTCCGCCAGGCAGGCCAGGTCGCGCCGGTAGGCGTCGAGCGTGGCCTCGCTCAAACTGGCGCCGAGCTGGTCGAAAAACGCCTGGATGGCGTCGTCGAGGAGGAATTCGCCGCCGCGGTCAGGCGCGTTTGCGATCGTCTCTCTCCATGCGCTTGAGACGGAAGGCGATGGTCGCGCTCAACAGCTCCAGGAACAGGGTGCCCATGGCCGGATGGAACCGGTCCTCGCGCTCCGATCCGATCGCCAGCAAGCCCAGGCCGGGGACGGGCACCAGCGCGCTGGATCCGATCGCGGCGGACTGCTGCGGGAACAGCAGCTCGGCCTTCTTGCGCGTGAGTCGACCACAGTAGGGCACGCCCTTGTCCAGCAGCTTGTCGAACCAGTCCGGCCGCGTGCCGGGATGTGACTGGACGCAGTCCAGTTCCTCAAGGTCCGGGTGCGCGTCGACCAGGTGCAGGCCCGCCATTTCGGCGCTGAAATCACGCGCCAGCAGCTCGAACAGGCGGGTGACGAAGTCGGCGTTGGAGCCGGCGGTCATCACCTCCAGCGTCAGCTGGTGCAGGCGCTGCATCAGGCGTTCGTTNTCGCCCGCGATCGCGGCCAGCTGCTTGAGCTGCAGTTCCAGCTGCTCGTTGCGCTTGCGCAGGCGCAGGACCTGGTGCTGGATCAGCGAGGTAGAGCGCGGATCGTCCGGCCATTCCAGCTGGTCGATCAGGTCGGGGTGCTGCCGCAGCAGGTCGGGGTGAAGACGCAGGTATTCGGCAACCTGCTCCTGGCTCAAGGTCGTGCTGTCGCTCATCGCAATCTTCCGTCGAAAACCCGCCGGGCCGAACCCGTCATCAGCAGGGGATGTCCCGGCCCGCGCCAATTTATCACAAGCGTGCCGCCGGGCTGTTCGATCCTGGCCGGCGAGTCGACCGCCCCCTGTTGCACCAGCCAGGCCGCCGTGGCGCAGGCCGCGCTGCCGCAGGCGCGGGTCGGCCCGACGCCGCGCTCGTGCACGCGCAGCATGACCCGATCGGGCGCCGCGACGTGGGCGAAGCTGACGTTCACCCCTTCGGCGAAACAGGCCAGCCGGCCCAGTTCGTCGCCCAGCCGCCGGACCAGCGCCGGTGACGCCGGGCTTTCCAGCTGCATGACCAGGTGCGGGTTGCCCATGCTGACCATGCCCAGCCCCAGGCGTCCGGGCAGATCCGGCACGAATTCCTCCAGCGCGGCCCCGGAATTTTTTTCGGATCGCAGGCCGGCGGCGGCCGGGTCGAAGTCCGGCTCGCCCATGCTGACGGTGATCGCCTGCTCGCTTTCGAGCTCCGCCGAGACCGGGCCGGAATCCGTTTCCAGGACGAAGCGGGCCTGGCCGGGACGGGCCTGGTGCAGCCACAGGGCGATGGCGCGCATGCCGTTGCCGCACTGGCGCGCCGGGGAGGCGTCGGCGTTGTAGATCCGCACCCGGCAATCAGCCCCGGCCGCGCTGGGCGGGTAGAGGATCAGCAGCTGGTCAAAGCCCACGCCGGTATGGCGGTCGGCCAGCATCCGGACCTGTTCGGGCGAGGGATCCTGGCCGCCGGCGCGAAAATCCAGCAGCACGAAGTCATTGCCGAGCGCTTCCAGCTTGGAAAAGGCCAGCCCGGAGCCGAGTCCGCTCATGCAGCGCCGACGAAGCCGCTGGCCATCCAGTGTCGTTCGGTCGGTCGGCTGAGCTGGAGATCGAGCAAGCCCGCTGCTTCGAACTGCGTGCGCACCTCCTCGATGGTCCACGCGGCCAGCAGGCTGTTGTAGAAGTCATCGCGCAGTACCGGCGGCGCGTCGGCGGCGTGCTGGTCGACGATCCAGCGGGCCCGGGCCTCGGAATCGGGCCGGTGCAGATCCATGATCTGTACATAGGTGCCCGGTCGGGCCAGTGCGGACACGGCCTGCCACAGGCTCATCGGGTCGGGCAGGTGATGCAGCAGGCTGTTGGAGACCACGGCATCGAACTGGCCCGGCGGGCAGCCTTCCGGCAGCCGCGCCTGCAGCAGTTCGATGCGCGCTGCCAGGCCCGCGCGTTCCACCGCCTGCCGGGCCAGCGCCAGCATGTTGGGTCCGGCATCGAGCGCGGTGATGTGCCATCCAGGCAGGGCCGAAGCGAGTCGCAGGCAGATGTCCCCGGGGCCGCAGCCCAGGTCGATCAGCCGTCCGGCTTCAGTGCCGCCAAGTCTCGCGGCCACCGCGTCGGTGAACAACTGGTTCGGCTCGGAAAAATCGGCCTCGGCGTAGGCGCGCGCCTGGGCCGGTTCGTCCATCAGTTCGGGTTCAGGAATTCTCTGCATGATCCGCTTCGTTCTCGTCTTCTTCCGGCGCTGCGGATTGCTCGGCCCGTTCGTCAGGCAGGTAGAGGTCGTCCTTGAGCCCGCAGGCGGAAAGCACCGGCAGGCTCAGCACCAACAGCAGGACTACGGGTACACTTGCGCGCATGAATTCTCGAGATCAGGAAAGGCTTGAATGTGTGGTCCAGGCGACAGGGCCGGACCCGCAGCACGCAGTCATCTGGCTGCACGGACTGGGTGCTGACGGCCACGATTTCGTGCCGATTGTACCCCACCTGCGCAGCGCCGCCGCCCGCCCGGTGCGCTTCGTTTTTCCGCACGCGCCGGTGCGGCCGGTCACCGTCAACGGCGGTATGGCGATGCGCGCCTGGTACGACATTCTGGGCTTCGAGATCGACCGCGACCAGGACCAGGCCGGCATACAGGCTTCGCTGGCCCAGGTTGACGCGCTGATCGATGCGCAGATCGCCGACGGCATGAGTCCGGCCCGCATCATCCTGGCCGGCTTTTCCCAGGGCGGCGCCATCGCTCTGCGCTGTGGCCTGACCCGCGCACAGCCGCTGGCCGGCGTCATGGTGTTGTCGGCCTACCTGCTCGAGGCCGACCGCCTGGAACAGTGGGCCCATCCGGCCTCGGCGCAGGTGCCGATCTTCATGGGCCACGGCAGCGAGGATCCGATCGTGCCGGTGGGCCTGGGAGAGTCCAGCGCCCGCCGCCTGCGGCAGGCCGGCCATGCCGTCGAGTGGCAGACCTGGCCGATGCCGCACTCGGTCTGCCCGGAGGAGATTGCAGCCATTGATCAATGGCTGCAGCGCTGCTGGTCGTGAGAGACCGGCTGAGCGTGGTGATCGTCGATGACGAGGCGCCGGCGGTGCGTCGCCTGCGCCGCCTGCTGGAGGGCCATCCCTGGGCCCGGTGCGTTGGCGAGGCCTCGAACGCGGCCATGGCGCTCGAGGTGTGTCGCCAGCAGCAGCCCGACCTGGTCCTGCTGGACGTGGAAATGCCGGGCCTGGACGGTGTCGGCACCGCGCGCCGCCTGCGCGCCCTGGACCCGGCGCCGCTGATCATCTTCGTGACCGCCTTCGAGCGCTACGCCGTCGATGCCTTCGACGTGCAGGCGCTGGATTACCTGGTCAAGCCGGTGCGCGCCGAGCGCCTGGAGCAGGCCCTGCAGCGCGCGCTGCGCGCCCGCGATCTGGGGCCGCGGCGCGCGGCGACGCTGGCTGCGCGACTGGGTGAAAAACTGATGGCCATTCCGCTGGATGACATCCGGGTACTGGTCTCGGAGGACAAGTACACCTGCGTCCACCACCTGGGGGGGCAGGCGCTGATCGAGGACTCGCTGCTGAGCCTGGAGGAGCGCTTCCCGGACCGTTTTGTCCGCGTGCATCGCGCGGCGCTGGTGTCGCGCGCGCACCTGCGCGCCGTCTACACCGACGACGGCGGGCACGAGCGCGTGGAGGTGGAGCAGTGTTCGGTCAGCCCCGAGGTCAGCCGGCGCAACCTGGCGGCAGTGCGCCGGCTGCTCAAATCCTGACGCATGTCACCCGAAGCATTTCAGAAGGGAAGGAACGAATGCATAACGTGATTACCCTGGCCACCCGCCAGTCCAAACTCGCCCTGTGGCAAACCGAGCACGTTGCCGCCGAGTTGCGACGCCATCACCCGGGCCTGGAGGTCAGGCTGCTGCCCCTGAGCACTCGCGGCGACGAAGTGCTCGACCGCTCGCTGTCGGAAATCGGCGGCAAGGGCGTTTTCCTGAAAGAGCTGGAGCGGGCGCTGCTGGACGGTGAGGCCGATGTGGCGGTGCATTCGCTCAAGGATGTGCCGGCCGAATCGCCGCCCGGCCTCGAGCTTTCCGTGGTGCTGCCGCGTGCCGACTGGGCCGACTGGTGGCTGACCGCCGACGGCAGCACGCCCGGTGATCTGCCCGCCGGCGCCCGCGTGGGGACCTCCAGCCTGCGGCGGCAGAGCCAGCTGCTGCGCGCCTATCCCCATCTTGAGGTCGTGCCGATCCGCGGCAACGTGCAAACCCGGCTGGGGTTGATGACCAGCGGCAAGGTCGACGCGGTCATCCTGGCCGCCGCCGGGCTGCAGCGGCTTGGCCTGCCCCTGGATCACCGCCTGGCCCTGACGCCGCCGGAGTTTCTGCCGGCGCCGGGGCAGGGCGTGATCGTGACCCAGTGCCGCGCGGGCGACGACGCCGTCGAGCGCTTGCTGGCGCCGCTGGAATGTGCGCGGACACGCGACCAGGTCAGCGCGGAACGAGCCGTGGTGGCGGCCATGGGGGCGGATTGCCGCATGCCCCTGGCCGCGCTGGCCACCATCGACGAGCGTGGCGAGCTCGAGCTGGCGGCCCGCCTGTGCAGCCCCGACGGCCGGCAGACCGTGGAAATCAGCCTGCGCGGGCCGCGGGCCGAAGCGCAGGCGCTGGGCCGCAAGGCCGGGCATCATCTGCTGGCCGAGGGCGGCAGCGAGATCATCGCTGCCATCAATTTGAAATAATTTCGCCGGGAGGCTGGACATTGCCGCTAGAAAGTGGCAACATCACCTTCACGCAAGTAGAGGGGTCAACGATTCGCTTTCCGGGCGCCATCCACGACCTAGACTTCTGAGGTGCGTCCCCCTACTGCCAACGCCAACACGCAAGCCCCCAGCATCTTGGCGGTTTAGGTCAGGCGCCCGGAACCTAACTCAAAAGCCTGCTTCTGCAGGCTTTTTTCGTTGATGGATACGAAAACACGGATACTGGTCACTCGCAGCGGCGACAGCGGTCGGCAACTCGCCAACCGGCTGGAAGCGCACGGTGTGGCGGTCATCCACTACGCCCCTGTGCGGCTGGCGGCGATGCCGGATCCCGGAGCCACGCGCGCCCGGCTGCTCGAGAACCTCCCCGTCGACATTCTCGTGGCGCCTTCGGCCGAAGCCCTGCGCCAGCTGGCCGAACTGCTGGAACCCGCGCAGCTTGCTGCGCCCGTGGTTGTCGTCCCGGGGCCGGGAACGGCCCGTGTCGGCGCCCAGCTGGGTTTCAGTCGTCTGGCTTTTCCGCCGTGCGTGGGCGACAGCGAGCACATCCTGCGCCTGCCGGAACTCGAGGACGTCGCGGACGCCCGGATTCTGATCGTTGCGGCGGCTGGTGGGCGGGACCTGATCGAGACCCGGCTGCGCGAACGGGGTGCGCTGGTCCGGCGCCTGGAGGTGTACCAGCGGATCGCGGCGCCGCCGCCGCCGGAAACCGTCGAGCGGATCATGCGCGGACCATCCCTGGTCACCCTGCTGGCCAGCGGCGGCGCCCTGACCGGGCTCCGTCAGCAGTTGCCGGAGGCTTGCTGGAGGGTGATCGCCTCGCAAGCGCTGATTGCTCCCTCTGCGCGCGTGGCCGCCCTGGCCAGGGAAGCGGGCTGTGCCCGGGTGTCGGTCGCCGATGGGGCCGACGACCGCGCCATGCTGGCGGCGCTGGGGATGGTTTGCCCGCAGCTGGCAGCGATCAGTTACCCTTTGGAGAGGTAGTCAGCAGTCCCTGCGCCGGGCTGCGTCCGGGAGGAGCCGAATGAACGACAAGCCGCCAGATCGCGAAGAGATGGAGAGCCGGGATCCGGCGCGTGCCGCCAGCCTCTTAGTGTGCCAGCCGCGGCTGGATGACAGGGCTGCAATGAACGCTTCCGCCACCGTGCTGCCGCCGACTCCAGGATCAAGCCGCCGGGGATCGTTGCCCCTGGTCTTTTCGCTGCTGGTGTTGGCCTTCTGCGGTTGGTCGCCTTCCGTCTGGAGCGACACGCAGGATGAGCCCGAGCAGGCCGCCGAGTATGCCCCTGAGCTGGCCGCGGTCGAGGCCCGGATGGATGAACTGGCTGGGCAGCTTGCAACGGAGCGGGAGGAGCGACGGCAGCTGCTCGAACGGCACGAGGCCCTGGGCGGGGAGCTGGAACGGCTGAGCGCCCGGCTCGATGAGCTGGAAAGCCGGCTCGGCGAAGCCACGGCGACCGCGGAAGCCCGGGGGGCCGAAGACCTGCAGCTCGAACGCGATCTGCAGCGTCACATCGCCATGCTGGAGGCAGCCGCGCTGCTGCGGATCGGTCAGGAGCGCGCCGAGCTGGGTGGCGACCTGCACGGCGCACGGCTGGCCTATCGGCGTGCCGAGGAACTGCTGGCCCGGGTCGATGATGCGCGGCTGGATCGCGTCCGGCGCCTGCTGGCCCAGGAACTGGAGTCGCTGGAAAGCGCCCAGGATCTGGACCTGGGCCGCGCCATGGCCCGGCTCGACCGCCTGGCCCGCGAGAGTCGCGGCTGGCCGACCCTGCTCGGTCATGGCGCCGGCGAACCCATGCCGCGGGGCGATGACGAGGAGCCGGAACACTGGCGCGAGCGCGTCGCCGGCGCGGCCCGGGGGCTGGTACGGGTTCAGGCCCGCGACGATCTGGGCCGCACCCAGGAGCAGTTCGAAGCGGCCAGGGAGCAGCTGCAGCTGCGCCTGGTCGCGGCCCAGCTGGCGCTGACGCGGCGCGACGCCGGTGCCCTGGAGCTGCATTTGGCGGCAGCCATCGAACTGCTCGACGATTGGTTCGATCCGGCTGCGAACGACGTCGTCCAGGCGCGCGGCGAGCTGAGCGACTTGAGCGAGCTGGGTTTCGAGCAGGATGTGCCGGACCTGGGTGAGGCCCTGAACCGGCTGCACGCCGTGCTGGGTGGATCTTGAAGAAGCTGCTCCTGATCGCCGCCAGTCTGCTGGCGATCGTGCTGGCGGCGATTCTGGCGCCGGTATTGCTGGATGATCCAGGGCATGTCCGGGTCGATGTCGGCAGCTGGCGACTGGAAATGTCGGTGCTGGTGCTCGCCGGCCTGGTGGTCCTGTTCTGGGTCGCGCTCAGCGTCCTGATCGGCCTGGTTCGCTTGCCCGGAAGGGCGCTGCGCAAGGCGCGGTCGGCCCGGGCTCAGCGCCAGCTCGAGCACGGCTTGCTGGCGCTGGCGGAGGGCGACTGGGGACAGGCGGAAAAGCATTTGCACCGGGCCCTGAGCCATCACGGTTCCCCTGCGGGCTACCTGGCGGCCGCGCGCGCCGCGCAGGGCCAGGCCGAGCCGGATCGGCGGGATGCCTGGCTGAAGCTGGCCGATGGCCGTTTCGGCCGCCGGCATCGCGTCGCCGGCCTGACCCGGGCGCGCATGCTGCTCAGCGAAGGCCGCGCCGACGAGGCCGTGCCAATCCTCGAGTCGCTGCACCTGCGCAAGCAGCGGCATGCCGGCATCCTGCGCCTGTTGCTGCAGGCCTACCAGGATGCCGGCCGTTGGCGCGACCTGCGCTTGCTGACCCCGGCCCTGCGCAAGGCCGGCATCGTCGATGCCTCGCGGGCCGAAGAGCTGGCCGTGCTTGCGGCGGTGCGCGAGATGGAAGCCGCGCTCGAGATCGAGCAGCTCGAGGCGGGCTGGCGGGCCTTGCCGGCCCGTCTTCGCCGCACTCGCGACGTGGTGGTCGCCCATGCGCGCCGGGCCGCCGAGCTGGGGCGTCCGGCCCTGGCCGGCGTCGGCCTGAGGAAGCTGCTGGAAGAGGCGCCGGACACGGAAGCCCTGAAGCTGTATGCGATTGCCGACGAAGGAGAGCGTGGCGGGCGCATTGCCGACTGTCGCCGCTGGCTGGAGCATCATCCGGATGATGAAGGTCTGCACCTGGCGCTGGGCATGCTGTACGCGGGCGAGCGCGACGACGAGCGGGCCCGTCATCACCTCGAAAAAGCGCTGGCGCTGCGCCCGGACAGCGAGGCCTATGCGCTGCTGGGCCGTGTGCTCGATCGGGGCGGACAGCTGGAGGGTGCCGCACACTGCTACCGCAACGCCCTGCGCCTCAAGTCGGGGCGCGGCGCCGAGCCCTTGCCGCCGCCGGGACGGGACGGGGCCGATTCTTCGGACGGGAACTCGCCGGGCGGCTGACAGTCGAACGAGCCAACCACTGCATATGTGCACGCCTTCATCGGCCGTTTACCGGGATGAAGGTGTACTGCTAGAATGGTGAATGGATTTGATGGAGTACGGAATGAGCAATCAGCTTGTACCCAGCCACATGATGGCGCCGGCCGGAACCGGGTCGCTGGACGCCTACATCCAGGAAGTGAACCGCCTGCCGGTTCTTAGCCTGGAAGAGGAGCAGGACCTGGCCCGACGCTTCCGCGACGAGGACGATCTCGACGCGGCCCGGCAGATGGTCATGTCGCACCTGCGCTTCGTGGTGCACGTCGCGCGCGGCTACGCCGGCTACGGGCTGCCGCTGGGTGACCTGGTTCAGGAAGGCAATATCGGCCTGATGAAGGCGGTCAAGCGCTTCGACCCCGACCAGGGCGTACGCCTGGTGTCGTTTGCCGTGCACTGGATCCGGGCCGAAATCCACGAATTCATCCTGCGCAACTGGCGCATCGTCAAGGTCGCCACCACCAAGGCGCAGCGCAAGCTGTTTTTCAACCTGCGCCGGCAGAAGAAGCGCCTGGGCTGGTTGAATCAGGCCGAAGTCAACCGGGTGGCGGAAGACCTCGGGGTCAAGCCCGAAGTGGTCATGGAAATGGAATCGCGGCTGGCCGGGCAGGATATCGGTTTCGACCTGACCAGCGACGACGATGACTCCGGCTACGTGGCGCCGGCCGCCTACCTGGAAGGCCTGACCGTATCTCCGCAGGAAGCGATCGAGGCGCAGGACTGGGAAGAACACCACCAGAACCTGCTGTTCGACGGCATCGAGAACCTCGACGACCGCTCCCGCGACATCATCCAGAGCCGCTGGCTGATGGACCCCAAGATCACCCTGCAGGAACTGGCCGACAAGTACGGCGTGTCCGCAGAGCGTATCCGCCAGCTGGAAAACGCCGCGCTGAAGAAGCTTAAGGCCCGCTTCGAAGCCTGAATCCAGGCGGGGCGCGGAGCCTGACCGTTCGCCTGTCGCCAACGCGCCCACCCGGGCGCGTTGTGCGTTTCGGGTTTTTATATAATCGCAGATGAACGCGGATGAGCGCAGATTGAAAGGCAAGTAATCATGTTGTCTTCATCTCACTTTCGGCCCGATCCATCTCCCGGACCCTTTCTGCTGTTTTTCTTTTTTATTCCTTGTCTTTATCCGCGTTCATCTGCGTTCATCCGCGGTTAAAAGCCTTTCTATCCAAACCAATCAGATTAGGCTCCACCTCCAACCAAACACCGAATTCGTCTGCAACGGACGCGGTGATCCGGTCGATCAATTCGCGCAGCTGGGCCGAGGTGGCCCGGCCGTGATTGACGAGCACCAGCGCATGGTTCCGGTAAACCCCGGCATCGCCAACCCTGCGCCCGCGCCAGCCCAGGCGTTCGATCATCCAGCCGGCGGCCAGCTTGACCGAACCGTCGGCCAGCCGCCAGTGCGGCAGGGAAGGGTGTTGCGCGATCATGGCGTCCGCCGCGTCGGCGTCGAGTACGGGGTTCTTGAAGAAGCTGCCGGCATTGGCCAGGCGGGCTGGATCAGGCAGACGGTGGCGGCGCAGGCGGATCACCGCCGCGGCCAGCTGGCGCGGGCCGGGTGCGCCGATGCCGCGGGCCTGCAGGTGTTCGACCAGGCTCTGGTAGTCCAGAGCAGGGTGAAAGTCGCGTCGCAGCCTCAAGCTGATCGCGGTGATCAGGAAACGCCCGCGGTCGGCTGACTTGAAGCGGCTGTCTCGATAGGCCAGGCCGCATTCCGGCATCGGGATTTCCACCGGCCGGCCGGTCTGCCAGTCCCAGGCACTGACCGACTCCAGCGACTCGGCCAGCTCGACGCCGTAGGCGCCGATGTTCTGCATGGGGGCGGCCCCCACCGAGCCGGGAATCAGGATCAGATTCTCCAGCCCGTAGAACCCGCGATCCAGGCACCAGCGCACCAGCGCATGCCAGTTTTCCCCAGCCGCGGCGCGCACGCGCACGTGCCGCTCGTCCACGGCTTCGACCTGGGCACCGCGCAGGCGGTTGAGAAGGACAGTGCCCGGCCAGTCGGCCATGAACAAGGTGTTGGACCCCCCTCCGAGCACCAGCCGCTGGCCGGGGTCTGCTGGCAGTTCGGCCAGTTGGTCCGCGTGATCGAGCCTGATCAGTCGTTCGGCCCGTGCCGGCAGCCGGAAGGTGCTCAAGGGTGCGAGATCCGCACCCTCGATGATCTCAAGCGGCGGCATGTCGCCGTGTGGTCGACCAGGCCCGGGTGCAGGCGCGGATCAGTCCGGGTCCTTCGTAGATGAAGCCCGTGTAAAGCTGGACCAGGTCGGCGCCGGCAGCCTGTTTCGCTGCAGCGTCGGCGGCGCTGTGGATGCCCCCGGACGCGATGATCGGAAAGTCTTCCCCGAGCACCGCGCGGGCGCGCTGCAGGACTTCGGTGGACCGGGTCATCAGCGGCCGTCCGCTCAAGCCCCCGGCTTCGCCCGCGTGGGCGTGCCCGGCAACAGCGTTGCGGTCCAGCGTGGTGTTGGTCGCGATCAGTCCGTCCAGTCCCGAAGCGCCGATGACTTCCAGCGAGGCGGTCAGGGCCGTCTCGTCCCAGTCGGGCGCGATCTTGAGTACGATCGGGCGATACATCTCGTGCTCGGTCTCCAGCCGCGACCGCGCGTTGACCAGTTCGGCGAGCAGCTCTTTCAGCGGACCCGTGTCCTGCAACTCGCGCAGGTTCGGCGTGTTGGGCGAGGAGATGTTGACCGCGACGTAGTCGCACCAGGGGTAGACCTTTTCCAGGCAGATCTTGTAGTCGCCGGCGGCCTGGTCGGTGGGCGTGTCCTTCTGGCGCCCGATATTGGCGCCGACGATGCCGTCGTAGCGGGCGGCTTTCAGGCGCTCGACCAGGTGATCCACGCCCTTGTTGTTGAAGCCCATCCGGTTGATGATGGCTTCGTGTTCGGGCAGGCGGAACAGGCGCGGCTTCGGGTTGCCGGGCTGCGGCTTGGGCGTGACCGTGCCGGCCTCGATATGGCCGAAACCGAGCGCGCCCAGGGCGTCGATGTAGTCGCCGTTCTTGTCGAAGCCGGCGGCCAGGCCGACCGGGTTGGGAAAGACCAGGCCCATCCGCTCGACCGGATGCTCAGGCCGCGGGCCGGCCATCAGCCGGCTCATCCCGGTCAGCCGCCCGGCCGCCATGGCGTGCACCGCCACCTCGTGCGCCGTCTCCGGCGACAGCAGGAACATCCCTTTTCTCAGCCAGCGGTACATGGTGAATTGCTCATGATTTGAAAAGCTTCACGCAGAGGCGCAAAGGCGCGAAGGGCGCAGAGGAAAAACTCTTCGGGTTTTCTCGGCGTCCTCAGCGGCTTCGCGTCTCCGCGCGAGATTGGAAATCCGGCTTGTGCGCCCAACGCGCCTGCTGCACCGAGGCTCCCTGACCCCTGACCCCTGGCCCCTGACCCCTAACAAATCACAGGTCAAACTTGATCCCCTGCGCCAAAGGCAGCTCGGTCGACCAGTTGATGGTGTTGGTTTGCCGGCGCATGTAGGCCTGCCAGGCGTCCGAGCCGGACTCGCGGCCGCCGCCGGTTTCCTTCTCGCCGCCGAAGGCGCCGCCGATTTCCGCGCCCGAGGTGCCGATGTTGACGTTGGCAATGCCGCAGTCCGAGCCCAGGTGCGACAGGAAGTACTCGGCTTTGCGCACGTCGGTGGTGAAGATGGCCGATGACAGGCCCTGGCGCACTTCATTGTGCTTGGCCATCGCTTCTTCCAGGGTGGAATAGGTGATGACATAGAGGATGGGCGCGAAGGTTTCCTCCTGCACGATGTCCCACTCATTCTCGGCCCGGATGATGGTCGGTTCGACGAAAAAGCCCTCGCGCTCGATGCGCTTGCCGCCGGTCAGGACTTCGCCGCCGGCCTGGCGTGCCTTCCCGACCGCGGCCTCGAAGCGCTCGACGGCGGCCTCGTCGGTCAGCGGGCCCATCAGCGTGGTCGACTCCAGCGGATCGCCGATGCGCACCTGCTTGTAGGCGTCGGCCAGGGTGGCGCAGACCTCGTCGGCGATGGACTCGTGCACGATCAGGCGCCGGGTGGTGGTGCAGCGCTGGCCGGCGGTGCCGACGGCGCCGAAGACGATGGCCGGGATGGCCAGCTTCATGTCGGCGTCCGGTTCCAGGATGATGGCGTTGTTGCCGCCCAGTTCGAGCAGGCTCTTGCCGAAACGCGCGGCCACGCGCTCGCCGACCATGCGCCCGACCTGGCTGGAGCCGGTGAACGACATCAGGGCCACGCGCTCATCGTCGATGAAGCGGCCGGCCAGCTCATGCCTGTCCTCTATGAAGGAGGTGAAGATCGGCGGATAGTCGGTGCCGGCCAGGGCTTCGTTGACGATGTTCTGCACCGCCACGCAGCACAGCGCGCCCTTCGGCGAGGGCTTCCACACGGTGGCGTTGCCGCAGATGGCCGACAGCAGCGCGTTCCAGGCCCAGACCGCGACGGGAAAGTTGAAGGCAGTGACCACGCCGACCACGCCCAGCGGGTGCCACTGCTCGTACATGCGGTGGCCGGGGCGCTCGGAGTGCATGGTCTTGCCGTAGAGCATGCGCGACTGGCCAACGGCAAAATCGCCGATGTCGATCATCTCCTGCACTTCGCCGTCGCCTTCCGGCTTGATCTTGCCCATTTCCAGGGCCACCAGGCTGCCCAGCGGGTCCTTGTAGTGGCGCAGTGCGTTGGTCACCAGGCGCACGGCCTCGCCGCGGATCGGCGCGGGAACCTGGCGCCAGGCCCGGGCCGCATCCTCGGCGGTGCGGATCACTTTTTCGTAGTCGTCCCCGGTGGCGGCGACGATCTGGCCGAGGCTCCTGCCGTTGGTCGGATTGAAGCTGTCGAAAGCCCGTGCCGGGTCGCTTGCCGACCACTGTCCGGGGCCGAAGCAGGCGCCTGGATTGAGGTCCGACAGGCCCAGTTTCTGGAAGATGTCTCGGTGGCTGTGCATGCTGATCTCACCCGTCCGCGTCTTGATTGATAAAGCAGCCCATTATGGCATTCGGCGGCAGCGGATGCTGGGGTCTACATGCTATTCTTGTCGGCTTGCACCATCGCCGGTGGGCGGGTGCAGGGGCCGGCGTGCAGATTGGCCAGGCTGAATGCACGATGAACGAAACTTAAACATCGGGGTGCTGTCCATCGCAGTAGCCCGATTCGTTGGAAACGGAGCCAGGCAGGCCCGATGAGCGAACGGGAAGTTGATCAACTACTGGTAGAGCGAGTTCAGAAAGGTGACAAGAAGGCCTTCGACGTGCTGGTCGGCAAGTATCAGCACAAGATCATCAGCCTCGTGTCGCGCTATGTTTCTGACCACGCCGAAGCCATGGACGTCGCTCAGGAAGCCTTCATCAAGGCCTATCGCGCGCTCAAGCGTTTTCGTGGCGACAGCGCCTTCTACACCTGGCTGTACCGGATCGCGATCAACACGGCCAAGAACCACCTGGTTGCGCAGAGCCGGCGACCGCCACTGTCGGACATCGACGCCGGCGACGCCGAGCAGTACCAGGTCGATACGCGCCTCAAGGACCGCGGCTCACCGGAGCATGAACTACTGCGTGAAGAGATCGAGCAGACCATCCATGACGCCATCGCGGACCTGCCCAATGATCTTCGGGTCGCCATCACCCTGCGCGAGATGGAAGGCATGAGTTACGAAGAGATCGCCACTGCCATGGATTGTCCGATCGGCACCGTGCGGTCCCGCATTTTCCGGGCGCGTGAAGCCATTGATCAACGGCTTCGCCCCCTGCTCGACAATCAGTAAGCTGGAACACCGCCATGACTGAAACCAACCGCGAACACCTCTCTTCCCTGATGGACGGCGAGCTGGAGCGCGGCGCCAGGGCATTCGTGCTGCGCCGGCTCAGCAACGACGACGAGCTGTCCGGGCGATGGCGCCGCTACCACATGGTGCGCGCCTGCCTGCAGCGCGAATTGAGGTCGGGCGCCGACCTGACCGCGCGCGTGGCCGCGGCGCTGGGCGAAGAACCCGTCATGCCGCAACCCTCGGCGGCGGCGCGCTGGCTCAAGCCCGTGGGCGGTGCCGCGATCGCCGCCAGCGTCGCCGTTTTCGCGCTGGTCGGCATCAACAGCAGCCTGCTCGAGCGCGGCCAGCCCGAAGTGCTCGCCGAGCAACCGGGTTTCGTCAGCCAGCCGACCCCGTTTGACTGGTCGTTCGCTCAGCCCCTGGTGCCGGTGAGTTTCTCGGAAACCACCGCGGCCGACCGGCAGCGGATCAGCGGCTACGTGCTGCGCCACAACCAGGCCGCGGGATCGGTGGGCTTCGTGTCCTACGTTCCGATCGTGGTCGGCACGCGCACGCCGCCGGTGGTCGACGACGGCGACGCTGGCGTCGGGACCTTGACCGCCGAGCGTTGAGCGCATGAGGGGCGAGATGGGGCGGTCTCTGGGCGTTTTCCTGCTGGCGCTGATCCTGTTCGGCGCCGCGTTCAACGTGCAGGCCGATGACGAAGTCGATCAGTGGCTGGACCGCATGGTGCGCGCCATCGAGACCCTGAATTACCGCGGCACCCTGGTCCATATGCGCGACGGCCATGTGGACACCCTGCGCATCGTCCATCGCGCCGACGAGGACGGCATTCGCGAGCGCATCGTGTCGGTCGACGGTCCGCCGCGCGAGGTGCTGCGTGACGGCAACCAGGTCAGGATCCTGCTTGGCGGCGACCAGTCCATGGTCGTCGAGGGCGGCATCGGATCGCGGCTGCTGCCCAATCTGCCGCCCAACCGGCTGTCCAGGCCCATACTGGCCTACCGCATGAGCTTCGGCGGCACCGAGCGGGTCGCCGGCCTGTATGCCCGTGTGCTGGAGATCCGGCCGCGCGACCAGTTCCGCTACGGGCATAGGTTCTGGCTGGAGGAAAACACCGGCATGCTGCTGCGCTCTGCGCTGCTCGATCATGAGGGTAACTACCTTCAGCACCTCTCCTTCGTGAGCATCGATCTCGGCGTGCCGATCGGCGCCAGCGAACTGGAACCGGAACTGAGCGTCAGCGATGCGGTAGAGATCAAGATGAGCCCGGTCTCGGCCGAAACTCCGGAGGCTGCGGCGGAGTTGCAGCGGCCATCGTGGACGCCGCGCATGCTGCCTGACGGCTTCCGTCTTGCTTCGGTCAGCCACGGCTTCAACAGCGAGGGCCAGGAATTCGAGCACCTGCTTTTCAGCGACGGCCTGGCCAGTTTCTCGGTCTACATCAAGGCCGCGCGGCCCGAGGATGGTCCGGACTCGGAACGCATCGACGCCATTGGTCCGGTTCACGTGTTTTCCGGCACCGTCGAAGGCCATCGCGTGACCGTGGTCGGTGAGGTGCCTTCCGCGACCGTCGCCTTCGTCGCGCAGCAACTGCATCGGCGGGAATCGGAGTCCGACGATCGCTAGGCCAGCTCCGGCCGTTTCCTTGGCGCAGCGATCCGATCCCGAGCTGGCCTGGCAGCGTGGAACGGTCACGGCGGTTGCTGAAGGCCGCGTGCAGGTGCGCTTTGGCGCGCTGCAGCATTGCCGAAGATGCATGCAAGGCGAGGGATGCGGCGCCGGCGTGTTCGGCCGGCTGTTTTCGCAGCGAGGCGCGGAAATCTGGCTGCCGGCGCGTGCTGAATTCCGGCCGGGTCAAGCCGTGCGGGTGGGCGTGCGGGAGCGCGATCTGCTGCGAGCTGCCGTCCTGCTCTACGGTCTTCCGCTGTTGTCCTTCATCCTGGCTGCAGCCGCTGCTGCTACAGTCCCGTCTGAGCCATGGGTGCGGGACTTCGGCGCCCTGGCTGCCGGGCTGGCCGGGGCGGCGATGGCGCTGTGGCTCATCGGGCGTCTGCGCGGAAGAGTACTGAACCCGCGCCTGGAATCGTTGTCTGGGAGGGCCGGGTGCGATGAACTTGAATCGGCCGACCACTGAATCCACTTGATCTCTTGTCATGAACCGCAGGAAACTGGAGTACGCATGCTGAACAAGACGCTGGCCGCATTGATCCTGACGGGCGGATTTCTGATGGCCCAGGTTCCGCAGGCGCTGGCCGCGCGTGCGGATTTCACCGAGCTCGTCGAGCAATCCATTCCCGCCGTGGTCAACGTGGAAACCATTCGTTTCGGCTCCCGCCCCGGCGAGCGCCGCGAGCAGCGCGGCGACATGCCGGAGGACTTGCCGGAAATGTTTCGGCGCTTCTTCGACCAGCCTTTCCCCGACAGCCCGCGCGGGCAGCCTGATCGCCGCGGCGGCGGCTCGGGCTTCATCATTTCCGAAGACGGGCTGATCGTCACCAATCACCACGTGATCGAAAATGCCGACCAGGTGGTCGTCCGCCTGGCCGACCGGCGCGAGTTCGAGGCCGAGATCGTGGGGTCCGATCCGGAAGCCGACGTGGCCCTGCTGCGCATCCCGGCCGAGGACTTGCCGACCCTGGAATTCGGCGACTCGCGCGATCTGCGCGTGGGCGAGTGGGTGATCGGCATCGGTTCGCCGTTCTCGTTCGAGCAGACCGTTACCGCCGGCATCGTCAGCGCCAAGGGTCGGACCCAGCAGCGGCAGCAGTACGTCCCGTTCATCCAGACCGACGTGGCCATCAACCGCGGCAATTCCGGCGGTCCGCTGATTCGCACCGACGGTACCGTGGTCGGCATCAACTCGTGGATCCTGAGTTCCGGCGGCGGCAACATCGGCCTGTCGTTCTCGATCCCGATCGAGATCGCGCAGAACTCGATCGAGCAGCTGCTGGAGTTCGGTCGCGTCTCGCGCGGCTTCCTGGGCGTGGGAATCGAGATCATCACCCGTGAAAAGGCCGATGCGCTGGGTCTGGACCGGCCGGCCGGCGCCCTGGTCAACCGGGTCGAGCCCGACAGCGCGGCCGCGCTCGGCGGCGTGGAAGTCGGTGACGTCATCATCAGCTTCAATGATCAGCCGATCGACGTGTTCTCCGAGCTGCCGCCGCTGGTCGGCATGGTGCGTCCCGGCACCGAGGTGCCGCTGGTGGTATCGCGCTGGGGCGAGCGCCTGACCAAGAAGGTCACGATCAAGCAACTCGACGAGGATGCGATGGCCGCGGCCGCCCCCGGTCAGCCCGAGCGCCAGCCCAGCAATGCGCTCGGCCTGGCGGTCGAGGCCCTGGATTCGCAGACGCGCCAGCGCCTGGGCAACCCGGACGGCGGCGTGCTGATCACCGAGGTCGAGAGCGACAACGCGCACCGCGCGGGCGTGCGCTCCGGCCAGGNCATCCTGATGATCAACAACCAGACGGTAGGCGGTCTGGATGACTTCCAGACCATTGTCGAAGCGCTTCCGGCCGATCGTTCCGTGGCCCTGTTGCTGCATCGTCCGGACGGCAGCACCACTTTCGTGGCGTTTACCCCGGAAAGCGCTGATTGAGCGCACGGACGCGGCAGGTCGACACGGCCTGCCGCTATAATGCCCGGCATCCTTTCCTCGCCGCCGCCGGTGTTGCCGGCGGCGGCTTCATGCTGTCGCTATGAGCCGAATCGCCCGCATCCGCAATTTCTCGATCATCGCCCATGTCGACCACGGCAAGTCGACGCTGGCCGATCGCTTCATCCAGCTCTGCGGTGGCTTGAGCGAGCGTGAAATGGCCGCCCAGGTGCTCGACTCCATGGACATCGAGCGCGAACGCGGCATCACGATCAAGGCCCAGAGCGTCACGCTCAACTACGACGCCGACTCCGGCGAGCGCTACCAGCTCAATTTCATCGACACTCCCGGCCACGTCGACTTCTCCTACGAGGTCTCGCGTTCGCTGGCCGCCTGCGAGGGCGCGCTGCTCGTGGTCGACGCCGCGCAAGGCGTCGAGGCCCAGAGCGTGGCCAACTGCTACACCGCCGTCGAGCAGGGCCTGGAGGTCATCCCGGTCATCAACAAGATCGACCTGCCGGCGGCTGACCCGGAGCGGGTCCGTCACCAGATCGAGGACATCATCGGCATCGACGCCTCCGAGGCCATCCTGGTCAGCGCCAAGACCGGGGAGGGTATTCGCGATGTACTCGAGGCCATCGTCAAGCGTATTCCGGCACCGGATGCCCATGAGGATGGGCCACTCAAGGCCCTGATCATCGACTCCTGGTTCGACAACTACCTGGGGGTCAACTCCCTGGTCAGGATCAAGCAGGGCAAACTGCGCCGCGGCCAGAAGATCCGCGTCATGTCCAGCGGCGAGGAGCACCAGGCCGACCAGATCGGCATCTTCAGCCCCAAGCGCACCGCCACCGATGAGCTCGGCTGCGGCCAGGTCGGCTTCGTCGCCGCCGGCATCAAGGAAGTGCACGGCGCCCCGGTCGGCGACACCATCACCCTGGCCGGCACTCCGGCCGACCGGCCCCTGCCGGGTTTCAAGCCGCTGCAGCCGCGCGTGTTCGCCGGCGTCTTTCCGGTCGATTCCAGCGACTATCCCGACCTGCGTGATGCCCTGGACAAGCTGCAGCTCAACGATTCGGCGCTGCAGTTCGAGCCGGAAACCTCGGTCGCCCTGGGCTTCGGTTTCCGCTGCGGCTTCCTCGGCATGCTGCACATGGAAATCGTGCAGGAACGGCTGGAGCGCGAATATGATCTCGATCTGATCACCACGGCGCCGACCGTCATCTACGAACTCGAGATGACCGACGGCGAGGTGATCACCCTGGACAACCCGGCCGGGCTGCCGCCGGTCAACAAGATCCGCGAGATCCGCGAGCCGATCATTCGCGCCAACATCCTGCTGCCGCAGGAGTATGTCGGCGCCGTCATCGGCTTGTGCGGAGAAAA